>Ga0310696_10007988_pt1 | contig 12372 bp, 7 predicted proteins | sample AusTroGonzalo_MG_4_FD_203885 | JGI IMG/M metagenome (GOLD analysis project Ga0310696, IMG submission 203885) | Bovine rumen microbial communities from tropical cattle in Woodstock, Queensland, Australia - Gonzalo_02 (v2) (version 2) | ecosystem: Host-associated > Mammals > Digestive system >... | reverse complement strand
CTTCTCGTTGGCATCCTGCTTGGGCTTGAGCGACGAGGAGACGAGCGCGAGGATCGCAGCCACCAGGACACACACCACTGTGGTGTATATCACTGTATATACGTTGCTGTTTGTATTCATAATCCCTGTACGTTTAAGCGGCCTTGACAACTTTGTTCCTCCGGGCGATGTGACGGTCCGTGACGTAGTAGTCGATCAGCGGAGCGAAGGTGTTGCCGAGGAGGATGGCGAGCATCATTCCTTCGGCATAGCCCGGGTTGAAGAGCCTGATGATGACGCAGACGGCGCCGATGAAGAAGCCGTAGATCCACTTGCCGCAGTCGGTCTGGGCCGAGGTGACGGGGTCGGTGGCCATGAAGACGGTACCGAAGGCGAAGCCGCCCATCACGAGGTGATAGAGGCAGGGGACGTCGGTGCCGCCGCAGAGCTGGGCGAGGCCGCCCACGAAGAGGGCGCCGAGGACCGAGGACAGCATGATCCTCCAGCTGGCGACTCCGGTCCAGAGCAGGATGACGGCGCCGAGGAGGATGGCGATGACGCTGGTCTCACCGACCGATCCGGGGACCGTGCCGATGAACATGTCCCAGAAGCCGGTGCCGTACTGGGCTCCGGACTGGGTCAGGGCGTCCATGCCGTCACCGATGAAGGAGAGCGGGGTGGCGCCGGTGGCACCGTCCACGAGGGTCTCGCCCTTGCGCAGCGCGATCCAGGTCTCGGAGCCGGACATGCTGTTCGGATACGAGAAGAAGAGGAAGGCGCGGGTGAGGAGAGCGGGGTTCCAGATGTTCATTCCGGTGCCGCCGAACACTTCCTTGCCGAAGATGACGGCGAAGGCGACTGCGACAGCGAGCATCCAGAGCGGGACGTCGACGGGGACGATGAGCGGGATGAAGAATCCCGATACGAGGTAGCCCTCGTTCACTTCCTCGCCGCGGATCTGGGCCGAGGCGAACTCGATGGCCAGACCGACTACGTATGCGACGACGAACAGGGGGAGTACCTTGAGGAAACCGAACCAGAGGTCGGCCCAGAAGCGAGGGTCGGCCCCGGTGGCGAGGGCGTGCTGATAACCTGTGTTCCACATGCCGAACAGCGCGGCGGGAACGGCGGCGATCACGGCGATGATCATGATGCGCTTGAGGTCGACGGCATCCCTGACGTGCGCGCCCTTGCGGGTCACGGTGCCGGGGACATGGAGGAATGTCTCGAAAGCGTCGACGGTGGAGTGAAGCCAGTAGAGCTTGCCGCCTTTTTCAAATATCTTGTTCATATTCCTTCCTTTAAGCCATTTCCTTGAGCATCAGGTCGATACCGCTCTGGATGATGTCCTGTACGTAGTTCTTGGAAGGATCCATGAACTCGACGAGGGCGAAATCCTCGGGCAGCACCTCGTAGATGCCGAATTTCTCCATGTTGTCGATGTCTCCGGCGAGACAGGCCTTGGTGAGATAGAGCGGGTACACGTCCATCGGCAGGTACTTGGCGTAGTAGGAGTCGGGCATGACGAAGGCGCGGGGGCCTCCGTGGAGGTTGGTGTCCATGGACACTTCCTTGCCCAGCCTGCCAAGGCACCAGTTGAAGTAGGTGTGGTCGGCGCTGTACTGGTTGAAGCGGAACGGGCGGGCCCAGCCGAGGAGCTCGGGCTCGGTGCCTTCCTTGATGAGGGTGACCTGCGTGTCGTAGAAGCCGAGCAGGCCGTTCTCTCCGACGGAGCGGCCGGTGAGGACGTCGCCGCTGATGATGCGGATGCCGTCGGCATTGACGTAGAAGCCCTTGAGCGCGGACATGGAGATGCCCGGGAGGGTGGTGACGTAGGCCGGGCCGTTGGCGGCGGGACCGCCTACGGCGATGGTCCTGCGGACGTCGTAGCGGCCGGTCGTGAAGAGGCGGCCGATGGCGGCGAGGAGGGCGGGCGCTACGGTCCAGACGGTCTCGTCCTTGCGGATGGGGCTGATGCTGGCGATCTGCACGCCGACGTTGCCGGCGGGATGCTTGCCGCTCACCACGTGGATCTCGGCGTCGCGGAGCCCGGCGAAGGCTGAGTCGGCGGACTTGACGGACACGTGGACCTTGGCGAGCTTGGCGAGCGCGCTGACGCCGGCCTGAAGGGCCGCAGTCTCGGACGCGAGCGTGAACTCGGTGTCGGCTGCGAGGGGCGCGGTGCTGAACATCGACACGAAAATCGCCTTGGGCGTGACGGCCGGGTCGGCAATGATGCCGTAGGGACGCTGCACGAAGGCTGCCCAGAGGCCGCTCTTGAGCAGAGTTTCCTTCACAGATTCAGCCGTGAGGGCCTCCGCGGAGCCGAAGTCGAGATACTCCTGCTCCTTGTCGGCCTCGACGACCACTGCAAGCAACTTCCTCTTGTCACCCCTGACGACCTCCTTCACGGTGCCGCTGACGGGCGACGTGACGAGGATGTCGGGATTCTTCTTGTCGGCCAGGACGGGCGAGCCGGCGAGCACCTTGTCGCCCTCGCGGACAAGGAGCCTCGGGTTGAGGCCCTTGAAGTCGGAGGGCTGCACGGCTACCGTGTCCGGAAAGACCGTCCTCTTGACTGCTAGGTCCGGCGCTCCCGCAAGGGGAATGTCCAGACCTTTTTTCAATTTGATGCTGTTTGACATGTATGAATTAAATGATTTGGATATTTACTTTATATCGGTGCGAAGATACGAATTATTTCGTAATTTTGCGGTAGTTATGGAGAACAAAGTGAATGCTATTTTCGAGGGGCTGAACAGTGAGCAGAGGAAGGCTGTCGCCTGTGTGGAGGGACCGGTGCTGATCGTCGCGGGCGCAGGTTCGGGGAAGACAAGAGTGCTGACGTGCAGGATTGCGAACATCATGGAGCATGGCTGCGAGCCGGAGCGCATACTCGCACTCACATTCACGAGGAAGGCTGCAGGCGAGATGAAGGAGCGCATCGCCCTCATGGTGGGCGAGCGCAGGGCCCGGAAGCTCGTGATGGGCACCTTCCACTCCGTGTTCGTCCGTTTCCTCAGGGAGTATTCCGGCTCCATAGGCTATCCTTCATCCTTCACCATCTACGACACTTCCGACTCGGTGAGCGCCATCAAGGCCTGCGTCAAGGACCTGGGACTGGACGAGAAGGTCTACAAGCCGCGCGAGGTCCTCTCGCGCATCTCCATGGCGAAGAACAGCCTGGTCACGGCCGATGCGTACAGGAACAACCCTTCGGTAGTGATGAGCGACACCCACTCCAAGAAGCCGAAGATCTGCGACATCTACTCGATGTACGCCAAGAGGTGCAAGGAGTCCGGGGTGATGGATTTCGACGATATCCTCCTGAACATGAACATATTGCTGCGGGACGACCCTGAGGCCCGGGCGGAAATCGCAGCTCGGTTCTCCTACATCCTGGTCGACGAGTACCAGGACACGAACCGTGCCCAGTACGTCATCCTGAACCGCCTGGGCGAAGGCCATCGCAACGTCTGCGTGGTCGGCGACGACTCGCAGTCCATCTACGCCTTCCGCGGCGCCAGGATAGAGAACATCCTCAGTTTCAGGAAGGACTATCCCGAGTGCAAGGTATTCAGGCTGGAGCGCAACTACCGATCGACCAAGGTCATAGTCGAGGCGGCCAATTCCCTCATCGCCCGCAACGAGAACCGCATCCCGAAGGAGTGCTATGCGGTGGGGGAGGACGGCGAGAAGATCCGCCTGGTCCGCTCCTACACCGAGCAGGAGGAGGCCGTGCTGATCACCAGCGGAATAATGGACAGGATGCGTGAGGAGAAGGCTCAGTATCAGGACTTTGCGGTATTATACCGGACCAATTCCCAGTCGCGCGCCATAGAGGAGGCCCTTCGCCGCCGCAACATCCCGTACATGATCTATTCGGGCAATTCCTTCTTTGAGCGGGCCGAGATCAGGGACATGATGGCGTACTTCAAGCTGGTGGTCAATCCCCACGACGACGAGTCGTTCAAGCGTGTGGTTAACAAGCCGGCGCGCGGGATAGGCGGCACCTCGCTGGAGGCGCTCGCCGCCGCTGCGCGCGCCTATGGCGTGTCGCTCTTCAAGGCGGCGTACGCTCCGGACCTGACGGCGTACGGCCTCAAGAACGCCGCCATCCTGAAGATCCGCGCTTTCTGCGACATGATTAATTCCCTTGCCTCCAGGGCCGGGTCCACGGACGCGCTGATTCTGGCCCGGCAGGTGGTCGACGATTCGGGCCTTTATGCCTTCTTCAAGTCCGACACGTCGGTCGAAGGCCAGTCGCGCACCGCCAACGTAGAGGAGCTCGTGAACAGCGTCGCGCAGTTCGTCGAGGACCGCACCGCCGAATTCTACGCCGAGCAGGAGGCGACACAAGTCGAGGGCAATACCCTCGACGTAAAGCCTCCCGTCATTACGCTCGGGGAGTTCCTGGAGAACATTTCGCTGCTGAGCACTGTCGACCTCGCCGACGAGGAGGACACCAACAACAAAGTAGCACTGATGACCGTCCACTCCGCCAAGGGCCTGGAGTTCCCGTACGTCTACATCGCCGGCATGGAGGAGAACCTCTTCCCGAGCGGCGGCATGCTCGCGTCTGCCGCCGACATCGAGGAGGAGCGCCGGCTCTTCTACGTCGCCCTCACCAGGGCCAAGAAAGCCGTCGCCGTCTCCTTCGCCGTCACGCGTATGCGCAACGGCCGCCACGAGTCCAACGCCCCCAGCCGCTTCATACGCGAGATAGACTCGAAGTACATAGCCAATCCATTGAACGACAGGGATTTCAGAAGGGATGAGGACGATGATGACGACGAAGGCTTCGGCGGCTTCGGCTCGCACTTCTTCGGCCGCGGCGGCTCAGTTGGAAGGGGGGATTCCTTCGGCCGGAGCAGTTCCTTCGGGCAGAGTCCTTCGGGCAGGGGCGGCCGCGAAGCCGAACAGCGCGGCTACCCGTACGGACGCTCTTCGGGCGTGACGTTCTTCAAGCAGGAGCGGCGCGCAGGCCCGGGGCCTCAGGCGCCTGCGCCGGAGCCGGCCCGCCGGCCCGTCCCGCCCCCGGCTTCGCGCTACGACGAGGCCACCTTCATCCCTTCACCGATGCGCGACTTCAGCATCGGCCAGCGCATCGAGCACAACCGCTTCGGCCCGGGGCGCATCCTGGACATCACCGGGACTTTCCCGGAGCTCAAGGCGAAGATTGCATTCGATGATTATTCCGAGCCCAAGACCATACTGCTCAAGTATGCCAAGATGCGCCCGGAGAAGAAGTAAGACCCTCTAGAACAGATAGTTGGTGCCCATGATAAGGGCAAAGCGGCCGTCATCGCGGATGATGGGACGCGCCATCTCGAACGACATCACGAAGTTGCGGTTCATCACGAGCTTGAGACCTGCGCCGTAGCTGCCGTGGAACTTCGTGGCCTGGCGGTACAGCTCCGAGCCGCGCTCCGCTCCCAGCCTGTATGGCGAGACTATCGCGCCGCAGTCGAAGAAAGGATTGGCTGCGAGGTAGAAATCCTGGTTCTCGAGGCTGAACAGATGCGTGGGGATGCCGAAGTTGAAGAGCTTTACCCTGGTCTCGAAATTGCCCCAGACATATCCCTTGCCGATGAAGCGGTTGTATAGCGTGCCGCGGATGGTGTTCTTGTTGCCGAGACCTTCGTTTACGGTCCTGTTGACGACCAGCGAGGTGATGTTCTGGAGGATGTAGAACGGCGGGTCTCCGCTGATGATCTCCTGGTATGCCAGGTGGTACGCGAAGGTCAGCCTGTCGTTGTCCAGGATGCCCAGGTAATGCCTGAAATGCGCGCTGAGCCTCGTGTAGCTGTGTCCGGTCTTGAAGACGTCCGGAGCGAAGGTGAAGTACAGCTCTGTCCAGATGCCCTTGGAGGGGATGGTGGTATAGTTGCGCGAGTCGTACACGAGACCTGCGTTGAACTCCAGTGCCTTGCCGCCGCCCGCCTCATCCGGTCGTATCATACCCGAAGAGACATAATTGTTGTAAAGGGAATACTGCGTGTCGTAGCCGTACTTGGGGTTCAGCGTGCCCACCTTGTATGAGAGGAAATTGACTCCTGCGGCCCAGTCGAGCCCGTCTGCCAGGGGGCCCTGGAAGGTGGTCACGGCACGCACGAACTTCCTGTCGATGTCGTAGAACGCCACCCCTTCCTTGCGGTCCAGCGAGCGGTTGACCGGCGTCGCGGAGCCGTTGAACCCGTAGAAATGGTACATCGGGTTCATATTGTACGCGATGGCGGCGGAGACGCGGATGCCGGGGATGAGATATGCCGACTGGTAGGTGAGCTTGATGCCGGTCTGTCCCCTGGTGTACCTGGAGAACTCCATGACGGCCTTGTGCCTGTAATTGGGGTAGATGGAGCCGTCGCCGTAGTCGAATATGGTGTAGTTCAGGCCGTACTGGATGCCGAGGTCGTCGCTGTATCCGATCACCGGGTAGGGGACGGAGTTGAGGCCGCGCTTGACCTTGTCCTGGGCGGCGAGCGCCAGCGACAGGAGCAGCAGCGTTATGACGACGTACAATTTTTTCATGCCTTGATTCGGAACGGGCTAAACCTTGCAAAGTTATCCATATTTTCGGGAATTCTATGCCAAGGGCACGAAAAAACCCCGGAAACGTCGTCCCCAGGGTAAAAAATCATGATAATAGTGCGGAAAAGGAGATTAGAAGCCGCCTCCGCCGAACTGCTCCATCATCTTTTTCTGCTCGTCGGAGTAGGTCTTGTACTGCTCCTTGGTGAGGATCTTCTGGATCTCCTCGTCCTGCTTCTTCATGTTCTCCTGCATCTTTTCCATGTCAGGCATACCGCCGCCCTGGAACATCTTGGCCATCTCCTCGTTCTGCTTCTTGAACAGATCGGTGAGTTTCTTGACCTGAGAGTCATTGAGCTTGAGGCTCTGCTTCATCTGGTCGACGCGCATCTTGACCATCTCTTCCGGGTCGAAGTTGAATCCGCCGCCCGGGCCCTGGGCGCTGGCAGAGGTCATGCCGGCAAAGAGCATTGCACCGGCAGCCACGAGAATCATCAAAAATTTTTTCATGATTTGTTGGATTTATAATGTTTTTGTAACCGGCACCCTCCTTCCGGATGGATGTCCTTATTTAGACAGCGGGACTCCACGGAGGTTTAAAACAGACCTCAAAAAAACATACAGAGCCCTTTGTCCACCCAAAAATAGCGCTTTTATATCGAAATTGACACTTATTTGTTAGAAAATTGACATTTTTTTTGATTATTCCATTGGATATATGATTTGAATTGCTATTTTTGCAGTGAAGTTTTTCATAGTTTAAGTTTAGGTTAAGTAGCGGGGTGGTCGCAGTGATGCGACTACCCCGTGAAAGTTTTAAATCGTCTATAAAAACTTCCGGGAATATAAAGATTCTTCCGAGCCCTCCATTTTCTTATCTTTTTGTATATCCCGTCTCTTTTTTCTGGGTATATTCGGCCGGACTTTAAACTATGCCAAAAATGAAACATCGTCTGTTGCCACTGCCTGCCGCCGTCATCTCCGGCGCTTGCCTGCTCGCTTCCTGCGAGGCATTCATCCCCCTGCGGCCCGACGGCCGCATCGATCTCCGCTTCTCCGAGGACGTCTTCCTGAGCACCCGCTCCGCCATCGACATCCCCGACACGAACGACTTCATCCTTACTGTCACTGACTCCAAGGGCTCCGAGCTCTACCACGGCAAGTACGGGGACTCTCCCGGGCAGCTGTCGGTCCCGCCCGGCAGCTATACCGTCCAGGCGGTCTCCGAGGAGTTCAAGGCTCCGAAATTCTCCGCGCCGCAGTACGGAGACCGCCAGGTCGTCGCCGTCTCTTCCGGGTCGGACTGCCGCGTCGAGCTGCTCTGCCGCCAGCTAAACTCCGGCGTAAAGCTCAACATCGCCTCCAACTTCCTCACATCATTCCCCAACGGTTCCCTTTTCCTCAGGTCGGACGACGGGAAGCTCATGTACAGCTATTCCGAGAAACGCATCGCCTACTTCAATCCAGGACTCGTTTCGCTCGTCCTGAGCGACGGCGCGAAGGACGAAGTGCTGTTCACCAGAGCCCTGGAGAGCCAGGAGATACTCGTGCTGAACATCTCCGCCCCTTCCGGCGGTTCCGCTTCCTCCGCTCCCGGGATAAGGGTCAGCGTGGACACCACGCGCCACTGGACCGTCGAGGACTTCGTCATCGGGCAGGACGACGACAAGGGCACCAATCCCGACAACGCCTACAGCGTGGCTCAGGCCAGGGCCAATCCGGGCCTCGAGGACGTGTGGGTGTACGGATTCGTGGTGGGGGGCGATCTCAGCTCGTCGTCGGCTTCCTTCACCCCTCCGTTCAAGTCCAAGACCAATCTAGTGCTGGCGTCCCGCTCCTCCATCACCGACAAGTCCTCGTGCCTGTCGGTACAGCTCCAGAAAGGAGATATCCGGGATGCCCTCAACCTTGTGGACAACCCGGATATCCTGGGAATGGAGATATTTCTGAAGGGTGATGTCGTCGAGGCTTATTACGGTATCCCCGGCCTGCAGAACATCACCGAATACAGGTTCAAGGACTAATATCCGAAGATATCCTCCAGCGTGACCTGCTCCACGGGACCGAGGGTCTTGAGGAAGTCCAGGTCGAGTCCGGAAGCGTCTCCGAGGATGCCATACACGTACGTGCGGTCCTTGACCCACTTGCGCTGCGTCGCGGCGAGGTCTTCGAGCGTGATGTCCCCGAGCTTGCTGAAGATGTACTTCTCGATGGGTTCGGACAGGCCTAACTCCTTGGAAGTGAGGTAGCTGTTGAGCACGCTCATGCCAGTGGTGCGGCGGGTGCGAAGCGTACCGTCAAGGGAGGACATGGCGATGTCGAAGGCTTTCTGCGACTCGGGCATGTCGTTGATGATCTCGTCGAAGGCTTCGACGGCCGTCTGGAGCTTGTCGTTCTGCGAGCCTATGCGGGCGTAGAAGCTGTAGCTGTCGCCGGTGAAGGTGGGCTCGTTGAGGTATGCGCTGGCGGAGTAGGCCAGGGCGCGCGCCTCGCGGATCTCCTGGAACACGATGGTGTTCATGCCGCCTCCGAAGTACTCGTTGAACACCTCGATCGCCGGGGAGTCCTCGAGCACGAATTTCTCGCCCCTGTCGGAGTACTGGATATAGTTGAACTGACGGGAGTCGTAAGGGGCGATGATCACCTTGGACTCAGGGGTGAGGAGCTTCGTGGGATATTTCTTCACAAGGGGCTCCAGGTCGCCGGCCACGTCGTGATACTCGTTGAGAAGGTTGCGGAGCTCGCTCTCGCTCATGGGACCGTAATAAAGGACCTTGTGCTGCTTCGTCAGCAGGTTCGTCACCTTCGCGAGCAGCTCCTCCGAGGCGATGGCGGCCACCTGGTCATTGGTGAGGTTGAGGCTCTTGATGTACTCGGGGCCGTACATGACGTAGCTGTTCAGGGCGTTGTTGCAGGTGCGCTGCGTCAGCTTGGTGACGGCGCGCTCCTGGAGCATGTCCGCCTTGAGCTCATCGAGGATATCCTCGTCCGCCTTGGCGTTGGCGATGAGGTCCTCCATGATCTCGAGGGCCTTGCCTATATTCTCCGACAGGCCGGTCACGGAGTAGGAAGACTGGTTGGTTCCGGAGCTGAAGCGGTTGGAGCACGCCAGGCCGTACATCTCGCTGGCGATCTCCTCGGCGCTGCGCGTCTCGGAGCCGAGGTATGAGACATAAGCGGTGGCCAGCGACAGGCCGGGATCGGTGAGCGCTCCCTCGTCGAAGAGGAACTGCAGGGTGGCTATGTCATTGTTGTCGTTGTGCTTGTAGAGCACCTCGATGCCCGAGCGGAGGTTGAATACCGACATGTCCTTGTCGTAGTCCACGAACACAGGCTCGATGGGCTTGACCTCGCTCTCCTGGAGGGCGGTAAGGAAATCGCTCTGCTTGTCTCGGTTGGTGACAATGGGGGTGATCTCCGGAGCCTCGATCTTCTCGTTCTTGGGGTTCGGGCCCACGCGCTTGTAAACCAGCGCGTAGCTGTTCTCGCCGAGGTATTCGTTGGCCCAGTCGACGATGTCCTGCTTGGTGACCTTCTCGAAACGGTCGAGCTGGTGTACGTCGTCCTTCCAGGAGTGTCCGTCCACGAAGGAGTTGACGAATGCCATGGCGCGGCTGCGGTTGCGTTCCATCTGGCGCATCTGCGAGAGCTTGAAGTTGGCGACGGAAGCCTTGACGAGGTTCTCGTCGAAGTCGCCGCTGCGGAGCTTGGCCACGCAGCCGAGAAGCAGGTCGCGGACCTCCTCGAGGCTCTGGCCCTGCTTCGGGTAGCCGTCCAGCATGAACTCGCTGTAGTCGGTACGGGAATATGCCGAGCCCTCGGCGGCGAGGACCTTCTGCTGCTGTATGAGATCGAGGTCCATGATGCCGGCCATGCCGTTGTTCAGGACAGCCGCCACGAGGTCGGCCATCTCGCTCTCGATGACAGAAGAGCCGGGATATCTCCAGGCCAGCATGACGAATTCGGCCTCGGTACCCAGGACCTCCTTCTCGACGGGGGCGGTGATGGGGTCCTCAGGCTCGCAGCTGAACACCGGGAGGTCGGGATTCGGCTCCCAGTCGCCGAAGTACTTCTCGACTATCTTCACGAACTCGTCCGGGTCGAAGTCTCCGGCGGCGCAGATCGCGCAGTTGTTCGGGACGTAGTAGGTGGCCTTCTGCTTCTTGATGGCCTTGATCGAAGGGTTCTTCAGGTGGTCCGAGGTGCCGATGACGGTCTGGGTGCCGTAGGGATGATGCTTGAACAGCACCGAGTCGATGGCCATCATGGCGTTCTCGCTGTCCTCGTTGAGATACATGTTGTACTCCTCATAGACGGCCTCGAGCTCGGTGTGGAAGCCCCTGATGACCATGTTCTTGAAGCGGTCGGACTGTACCTTGGCCCAGTTTTCTATCTGGTTGGACGGGATGTCCTCGGTGTAGCAGGTCACGTCGTTGGAGGTGAAGGCGTTGGTGCCGTTGGCTCCGATGACCGCCATGGACTTGTCGTACTCGTTCGGGATGGAGATCTTGGACGCCTCGTAGCTGAGCGAGTCGATCACGTGGTAAATGGCCTTGCGCTCGGCGGGGTCGGTCTTGGTCCTGTAGACCTCATAGAGGTCCTCTATCTGGTCCAGGATGAGCTTCTCGGCCGCATAGTCGGTCGTTCCGAGCGACTCGGAGCCCTTGAACATGAGGTGCTCGAGGTAGTGGGCGAGGCCGGTGTTGTCGGCCGGGTCGTTGCGCCCGCCGGAGCGCACCGCGATGTATGTCTGGATGCGGGGCTCCTCCTTGTTGACGGACATATAGACCTTGAGTCCGTTGTCAAGGGTGTAGATCTTGGTCTTGAGGGGGTCTCCCTTCACGGTCTCGTACTTGTGGCCGCAGGAAGAAACGATGACCGCCATGGCGGCCATCGCAATGGTAAGGATTCGTTTCATATACTGTTCTTTAATCGTCCAGTCCTTCGATGGTCACGATGGTGCCGTCGTCGTTGTACTTGAGTTCGCAGACCTTGAGGCTGCGCAGGCGGTTGATACCCTTCGACGGGCCGCTGTCGTGGTGGAACAGCCACCACTTGCCGCCGAACTCCACGATGGAGTGGTGGGTGGTCCAGCCGAATACGGGCGTGAGGACGACACCCTTGTATGTGAACGGACCGTAAGGATTGTCGCCTACTGCGTAGCAGATTTTATGGGTATCGCCGGTGGAGTAGCTGAAATAGTACTTTCCATTGTACTTGTGCATCCAGCTGGCCTCGAAGAAGCGGCGTTCGTTGTCGGCTACGGTGATGGGCTTGCCGTCCTCGTCCAGGAGGACGACGGGCTTGGGCTCCTCGTCGAACTGCAGCATGTCCTTGCTGAGCCTGACGACGCGGGCCGGGACGGCCGGAGCGTCGTCGGCGGGATACGAGGTGCCGCAGTCCTTCGCGAGGTTGTCCTCATAGCGCTGGAGCTGTCCGCCCCAGATGCCTCCGAAGTACATGTAGTACTCGTCGTCGGCGTCGTCGTGCAGGATGGCGTAGTCGATGGAGTAGCTGCCCCTGATCGGGTCGGGCTGGGCCTTGAACGGGCCGGTGGGGGAGTCGGAGACCGCCACGCCGCAGCGGAAGATATCGGTCTTGTCCTTGGCCGGGAAATACATGTAGTAGCGGCCGTCGCGTCCCTTCGCGACCTCGCAGTCCCAGAGCTGGCGGCGTGCCCAGGGGATGTCCTTGATATCCAGGGCGATGCCGTTGTCCTTCACGGGCGAGGTCATAGGATCGTCGCCTTCGAGCGAGAGGACGTGGTAGTCCTTCATGTCGTACTCGCTGCCGAAGTCGTCGTCCGGAGCCGCTGACTCCCAGTCGTGGGAAGGATAGATGTAGAGCTTGCCGTCGAACACG
>Ga0310696_10007987_pt1 | contig 12373 bp, 14 predicted proteins | sample AusTroGonzalo_MG_4_FD_203885 | JGI IMG/M metagenome (GOLD analysis project Ga0310696, IMG submission 203885) | Bovine rumen microbial communities from tropical cattle in Woodstock, Queensland, Australia - Gonzalo_02 (v2) (version 2) | ecosystem: Host-associated > Mammals > Digestive system >... | reverse complement strand
ACGACAACCTCGTCACCATCCTCGACGAGATGCAGATCTGCTGCGTGGGTAAGTATGTGATTGACAACATCAACGAAAAGGACACCCAGATTCTGGAAGGCGCTGGTGTCGATCTGTCCAAGTAACTGTCAATGTTGAACAATTAAACACTGAAAAGAACTATGTCAAAGATAGATCTACTTGACCAGAAATGGATTGACCTCGTCTTCGAAGGCAAGAACGAGGCCTACGGTGCTTACCAGATTCGCCGCGACACAGGCAAGCGAAACCTCATGGGATTGCTGCTGATGTTGCTCGGTATTGCTGTCATCTGGGGTGGTGCTATGGGTATCTCCAAGGTGTCAGAAGCCATCGCTGCTTCAAAGGAGCATGAGACCGTGGTCGAGCTCGAGGCAGTCGAGGAGGAAGTACCTGAGGAAGAAGAGATTGAAGTCGTCTACCAGGAAGAGGAGCTTGAGCAGCTCGTCGAGCAGGAGGAGGTGATGAACTCTGAGAAGTTCACAGCCTACGAGGCCGACGATGAGGTGAAGCCCGAAGAACAGACGAAGACACAGGACGAAATGGCCGAGAGTACAACGGCTGTGGGTGCCCTCGACTTCGATCAGGGTAGCGACGAGGCTACACACGTGTTGCAGCTGGATGAGAAGGTGGTGGACAAGAAGCCCGAGGTCGTTGAAGAGCAGAAAATCTTCGACGTCGTGGAGCAGCAGCCCACATTCCCCGGCGGTGACCCCCGCGTATGGATTGGCAACAACATCCACTATCCTCCTGTGGCTGAGGAAAACGGCGTGCAGGGAACGGTGGTCTGCCAGTTCGTGGTTGAGACCGACGGCTCCATCAGTAATGTCACCGTGGCTCGCGGTGCCGACCCCTCGCTCGACAAGGAGGCCGTTCGCGTCATCAAGTCGATGCCGAAGTGGGTGCCTGGTAAGCAGAACGGTCGTGCCGTACGTGTGAAGTACACCATCCCCGTAAAGTTCCAACTCCAGTAAAGCACAGACATGAAAACATCATTCAACGTAATTGTTGGATTGACACTCTTATTAGTATTAGGCTTGCTCCCATCATGTGGGGGCAAGTCTAATTCTGACGTAAATAAGAAACCCTATGAAGAGGTGGCCAAGTTCCTTGTTGCTGACGAGAGCCTCAGCCCTGTCATCAACGAAGAGCTCGACGCCTATCGCATGAGGCGTAAAGACCTGAAGATCGACACCCTCTACACCAACGAATACGATGCCGTGGACATGCTGGTAAAGCGTGAGACATGGATCGCGTTCACCACGCGTCAGCTGACGCCCAATGAGAAGCAAATCCTTAGCGATAGAGGCCTCAAGCCCAATGTGATGCCCCTGGCATACGACGGAATGGCGCTCATCGTCAACAAGAATAATCCCGACAGCATCATTGCAGCCAACGACTTCGCCCGCATCATCAGTGGCGAGATTAGCTGCTGGAACGAGATCGACCCCTCCTTCCCCGCCGACACCATCCGTGTGGCCTTCGACAATCCCAAGTCGGCCACCTACCGTTTCTGCAGCGATTCCATCCTCCGCAACAAGGAGATGAAGACCACGGGCAACATCCGTGCCGTGCAAACCAGCCGCGAGGTCATCGACTATGTGGAGAATCACCAGGACGCCATCGGCATCATCGGTTCGCTGTGGCTCAACGACCAGCGCGACACCACCAATGCCGTATATGGACGCGACATCAGGGTGCTCAAGGTGAGCAAGGGCGACGTCGCCACACCCACCAACAGCTACGACCCGTCGCAGTATAATATCGCCTACGACAACTACCCCTTCATCCGCACCATCTATGCCATCGTCACCGACCCCAGGTCGCAGGGCGAGGCCCGCGGACTGGGCAATTTCTGCATCCTGCCCGACGGCCAGCTGGTGTTCTTCCATGCCGGACTGTTCCCTGCACGTGCAGAATATTCCGTCAGAGATGTCATCATCCATTAAACCATTGTTCCTGATCAGAAGTCAAAACAACAGACAGGCAACCTCGTCAGGACCATCATACAAACAAAGAGAGAAATTAACACATTGTCAAACGCATAGAAAAAGAAAGCTATGAAACAGATTAAATATTTATTCGTAAGCGCCCTGCTGATGGGTTTCAGCACGGCTGCACTGGCACAGGACGGCACAGCTGCCGACATCGATGCCGTAAAGAACCTTATCAAGAGTAAGCCTGCTGACCTCAGCAAGCAGATGAACAACTTCTACAAGAAGAACAAGAAGAATGCTGACAACCTCGTGGCATTCGGACAGGCTTTCCTGGAAGCACAGGACACCGCCAACGCTGCCGTTGCCGCTCAGAAGGCAATCGAGGCAACAAAGGGTAAGAGCGCTGCAGCCTACATGCTTCTTGGCGACATCGCCGTGCTGGCCGACAACGGCGGCAAGGCTGCTCAGAACTATGAGATGGCTATCCTCAACGACCGCAACCTCGTGGAGGCCTATCGTAAGTATGCCACCATCTATCGTAAGATCGATCCCGAGGGAGCCGTTGCCAAGCTCGAGGAGCTGCGCCAGGTGCGTCCCGACTATCCCGTCGATGGTCTCATCGGACACATCAGCTACATCTCGCAGCGCTACTCCACCGCTATGGATGCCTTCTCACGCATTCCCCTCAACCAACTCCGCAAGAACGACTACATCGAGTATGGCTTCTGCTGCTATCTGGCCAAGAAGTACGAGAAGGGTCTCGAGGTTGTCACCACCGGTCTGCAGAAGTTCCCCACCGATGCCACGCTGACACGTCTGGCCCTGTTCTGCGGCACCGAGACGGGCAAGTTCCAGGATGCCATCGGCTATGCTGATGCACTCTTCAACAAGCTCCCCAAGGACAGCGTCAACCTCTCCGAGCTCGACTACCTCAACTATGGCAACGCCCTCAGCGGCAACAAGCAGTTTGAGGAGGCCATCAAGCAGTATCAGGAAGGTCTGAAGATTGAGCTCGACGATCCTACTGGCCACGCCAACACCTATGCCGCCATGTCCGAAGCCTACAAGGGCCTCGAGGACTATCCCAATGCCATTGAGACCTACAAGAAGTTCCTCGAGCTGAGCAAGGACGTCTCGGCCAACGACTATGCAGGCCTCGGCACGCTGGCCATGCGCTATGCCCGCTCACTGGCTGTCGACGAAAGCAACACCGAGCTCACCGATGCCGACAAGGCTGCCAAGAAGGCCGCCCAGGTCGAAGCCTTCAAGAACGCCGACCAGATCTATGTCGACCTCATCGAGAAGTTCCCCTCAGCCAAGGCCTTTGGTCTCTACCAGCGCGGCATGGTCAACTCCAATATCGACGCCGACATGAGCCAGGGTCTTGCCAAGCCCTACTTCGAGGAAGTCATCACCCTGCTCAACGAGCAGGAGGAGCTCGACGCCCAGGGCAAGCGCTATCTGGAGACCAGCTATCGCTACCTCATGTCCTACAACTATCAGGTGAAGAAGGACAACAAGGCCGCCCTCGAGTGCGCCCAGAAAATTCTCGAGATCAAGCCCGAGGATGAGGGTATCAAGCAGGTCGTCGAGACCCTGAGCAAAGCCGTGAAGTAACAACATTTCGTTTCCCTCATACAGCGCTGGTTTTCATCCGAAAGCCAGCGTTTTTTCTTTGTGTCACAAAAAAGCCTCCGAAATTGGGGGCTAATCGTGTTATCGTTAATAGTTACTTTCGTTATTTTCGTTACTTTCGCCCTTACTTCACCTCATTCTCGAAGGCCATTGCGGCATATCGACCCTTTCCGATGTGAGCGAAAATTTTCGCCCACATTCACTTTCCCAGGCTGGCTCCATGTTTCGGATAGCTCTCAGCACGTCCTTATAGGGCTTTCCCTCACACCTCCCCTTGATGGGAGGGGAGCGGCTGTGCCCCTGCTAAACAGACTTTCAACCGTACAGCTTACTTTTTCTGCTGCGGAGCCTCCTTTTTCCCCTCTGGAGCCTCCAAAACTTCCTGAGGAGCCTCTTTATTATGCTCAGGAGCCTCTTTATTTTGCTCAGGAGCCTCCGTATGAAGGCAGGGGAATATGTCCGGCCCGCATGACCGAGGACACCAGCCTGGACTACACCTCTCTCGCTCAGAAGATCAAGACTTGCGAGCTGACCCTCTCCAGCGTCAAGAGCGAATACATCGCCAGCACCGCGCTAACCACCACCAGCTGCATGGGCTACGGCCCCATCTAAAGGACGAAAATCTTCAAAAATATGACAAAAATGGGAAGAGTCTAACCCTACCGTGAAACCTCTATTTTTTGTTGATTTTTGAAGATTTTTGTTGTTGAACTCAAATAAATTTGGTATTTCGCTCGATTTACAGTATCTTTGCAGCGTGAACACTAAATAAAAAGCATTATGACGGCAATTACTATCAACATCCCCAACCATGAGGTCAGCTTCTTCAAGAAGATGATTTCCAAGATGGGCTGGACATACAGCGAGGCCGATGTGGTGCGTACAGCTGCCACGCCAAAGGAACAGGCACTTGCCAAGGTTGACCACGCCTTAGGTCAGCTGCGCCAGATGAAGGACGGCCAGCTGCAGGGCATCAATGCGGAGGAGCTGCTCAATGAACTGTAAGATTGAGACCACCCCAGACTTTGCCCGTGAGCTGAAGCAGCTCGCCAAGCGTTATCCCTCGATGAAGGATGACTACCGCGATTTCCTCGATACCCTTCGTAAGTCGCCGCTTCAGGGCGAACCCCTCGGCAAACACCTGCGCAAGGTGCGCTTCCCCATTGCATCGAAAGCCAAGGGCAAGAGTGGTGGTGCAAGGGGTATTACCCATACCGTGCTTGTAGAGAGTGACGGAGCCAACATCACACTCGTCACCATCTACGACAAATCAGACCAAGCCAACATAACTGACAAGGAACTGAAAAAACTGATAAAGAAAAACGGATTGGATTAATAACCAAGTCCGACATTTCCCCATAATATTATCCGCCGCGACCACATACGTAGTTCCGGCGGATTTCGTTTGTGTAAGTAACCGAAATCTTCCAAACTTATGCCGTTTTCTCGAAAAAAAGGTAAAAATCTGCACCTCTATTCGCTTTTTTTAAAAACATGGAGGCGAATTACGAATAATTATGTATCTTTGCGGCAGCATCTGCCCGCTTGGCTGTGATGTCATCTGTGGCCGTTTGCAGGATTATTTGTATAAAAAAATTTGGAAGTTTCGCTGAAAAGGACTTTTTTGTGTTTTAACAAGGCAATAAATATGGGTCTTCACAAGAATATGATGTCTTGGGATTGGTAGCTGACATCATGCCGATGCCACTGTGTTTTAGGCACAACCCATCACCGACATACTCGTGGGAGTTGCTACTATGCTGTTCCTTTTGAGAAGACTAAACAATAGATAAGATGATCATTGATATTCAGAAAGCTACGAAAGCACAGTCGGCAGAGATTGCCCGACTGATTATGATGGCCATGACCGATGAGTGCTGCCTGCATTTCTGCGGCAAAGGCTATGGTCTGGCAGACTTCCGCAGGATGATGACCCAGCTGGTGGAGCTCGAGCAGTCGCAATACAGCTACAGCAATACACTGGTGGCTTTGGCCGACGGTAAGGTTGTCGGTGTGGCCGTCAGCTATGACGGAGGCCGGCTGCATGAACTGCGGCAGACCTTCATTGAACAAGCAAGGGAATGTATTGGAAAGGATCATTCAGGCATGGCAGATGAGACCCAGGCAGGTGAACTCTATCTCGACTCCTTAGCCGTATGCCCGGAATACCGCCACAAGGGAATAGCCACGCAATTGCTGAAAGCTACCAAGGAAAAAGCTGATGCCATGAGCTTGCCTCTCGTGGGACTCTTGGTAGACAAGGACAATCCCACCGCCGAAGCCCTCTATTCTTCCGTCGGTTTCCGCTATGCTAATGACAACCAGTGGGGAGGACATCCCATGAAGCACATGATTTGGTAAGAAGATCTCTAGGAACTGGTGACCGCGACACGGGATTGAACCAGATAAACATTCAACAGGACGACGAACTGGTGTCATTTGGGGCTTGCAAGTTTCAAAATTTACAATTTTAGTCTCAAAATCGTAAAAATCTGCAGCGTTGGCGGTGTTTTTCTTGCATATCTGAAAAAAATGTCGTAACTTTGCACTTTAAGTTGTAATGGCAACCAATACAGTTATTAAATGAAGAAAAGAATCGTTTCAACCGCCTCTATATTATTATTGGCATCCCCGTTCTGCTACGCCCAAGGATATACGTTGGCTGACGCCAACCATATCATTGTGATACTGATCATTCTTGTGATAGCCCTCATCGGTTTGGGATGCTACAGTTTGCATAATAATAAAATCGTCAGACAGCGAAACGAGCAACTTCGACGCATTCTCACGGCGCTGGACGAATATCGGTCCATAGTGGGCGACAAGGTTCATTCGCAGGATGCGCTTGAAGAGATTTGGAAGGAGGAACAGTCGAAACCGAAGGAAACGAAGGTGGTTCAGAAGGATGAGGAGCAGAGCTTCTTCGTGATGATGGATGCCCGCATCAATAAGGAGAAGCCTTTTACGGATCCTGATTTCGACCAAGATGCGCTGATAAAGTTTATGGGAGTGAGCCATGAGGCGTTCTGCAAACTGGTGCCGCGCTATACGGATCCCGCCAGAACACTTGACTACATCAACTCCCTGCGGGCAGAATACGCTGCAAAGATACTCATAGATCTCTCGGACTGCTCGGCAGAAGACATTGCCCGCAAGTGTGGCTTCAAGAATACTGTAGCATATCTTACTGCCTTCAAATTCGCCTTCGGCATCACCCCTACTGACTTTATAAGCAGCATGGGCCGGATGTTTAAAACCAAAGAAAGCGCATGAAGGTGACGACGGATGAATCCGAAAAACGAACTATTATCATATGCACAAATCATTTTTGAAGAAGATGATACTCGTGGCCCTGATGGTGATGGGCTGCCAGACGATGCTGGCCGATGATTTCGAGACGGCGGCAGAGGCCGTTGCCAACATGCGGGTGGGCTGGAATCTGGGCAATACACTCGACAGCAACTCGGGCGACGTGAACAACATGTGGATCGAAGCCTGGACACAACGCAGGCCGACAGACTATGAGACGGCTTGGGGGCAGCCCGTGACGAAGCCCGAGCTGATGAAGATGTTCAAGGCGGCAGGCTTCAACGCCATCCGCGTGCCTGTGACGTGGTATCCTCACATGGAGGCCACGTTCAACGGGGTGAAGTGGGACAACGCCACGAACAGCCTGACTGCATGGGACACAGCGGCCGACCCCATCGGCACGAAGATTCAGGCAGCCTGGATGAAGCGCGTGCATGAGGTGGTGGACTACGTCATCAGTCAGGGCATGTACTGCATCCTCAACATCCATCACGACACAGGGGCCGGCAGCACGGCATGGCTCGTGGCCAGCGAGGCCGACTATGCCAAGCAGAAGGAGCGCTTCGAGGAGGTGTGGAGACAGATTGCGGAGGAGTTCAAGGACTATGACGAACACCTGCTCTTCGAGGGCTACAACGAGATGCTCGACACGTATGACTCGTGGTGCTTCGCTTCGTTTTCTGCCCCTAACAACTACAACAGCAGCGTGGCCACCTCGGCCTACAACGCTATCAACTGCTATTCCCAGAGCTTTGTGAACGCTGTCCGCTCGACAGGCGGCAACAACGCACAGCGCAACCTCATCGTCAACACCTACGGCGCCTGCAACGGCAGTGGCACGTGGAACCAGCACCTGCAAGACCCGCTGAAACAAATGAAACTGCCCACAGACAATGTCAGCAATCATCTCATTTTCGAGGTGCATACCTATATTGGCGTAACAAACCTTTCCAATGCCAAAAGCGAGGTGAACCAGATTATCAGTACGGTAAAGAGCAACCTCGTGTCGAAAGGCGCACCCGTCATCTTCGGCGAGTGGGGCACCTCGACTGATAAAGGTTACGAAAACTATCGCAGCAATATGCTTGCCTTTGCCCGCTATTTCGTGGAACAGGCGAAGGCCAACAATATGGGAACCTTCTACTGGATGGGCCTTTCTGACGGCGAGCATCGTTCTGTGCCTGAGTTCAACGAGGCCGACCTGAAGGATGCCATCATCAAGGGCTACTACGGCGACGAGGGCTATCAGGGCATCAGCTATGTGGAAAACAGCCCCTCGCAGCCTGTTGCCTGCTATGACCTTTCAGGACACAGAATCACAGCCCCACAGGGTGGATTGAACATCATCCTTGAGGCAGACGGAACGGTAAGGAAGGTTTACAGGAATCCCTGATGGCGCAGGGCGTCGAGCAGGCCCTGGCTCATAGCCTCGTTGTCGCTACGGGTGTAGCGGATATCGGTAAAGACCTGCGCCAGCGTCTGCTTGTTGTTGATTTCAACGAAATGCCGGTTCTCGGGCAGGCTCTCCTTGTAGGAATAGAACTGGTCGATATTCTGCGGCGTGTAGTCCTGGTAGGTCTCGTTGTGGATAAAGGCCTTCAGCGGCAGACGGTCTGACTGCGGCGGATTCTCGTCGGGCCATCCGATGGTGAGGGTGGCGATAGGCATCACCAGCTTGGGCAGGCCGAGAATCTCAATGATACGCATCGGCTGATAGAGCGTAGTGCCCAAAAAGCAATAGCCCAGGCCCTTCTCGTCAAGGCGGCAGCAGAGCGTCTGCGTGTAGAGCAGCGCATCGGTGGCGGCATTGAGGAACGAGAGAAAATTGTCGTAACCCGGCTCGGCCTGACGGCATCGTGCCCATTGCGAGGTACGGTTGAAGTCGGCACAAACGGTAAGCACCACAGGGGCCTGCGTCACCATCGGCTGATTAAAGTGGGCTGGTGCCAGCTGCTCCTTCATCTCCTGCGAACGGGTGATGACGACGCTGTAGAGCTGCAGGTTGCCCATCGTCTGGGTGCGTGTAGCCTCGTCGATGAGACGGCCCAGCAGACCGTCGTCCACAGGTCGGTCGCTATATCGGCGGATGGTGCGCCGTGTGCGAAGGTTTTTCATAAGTAATTTCCCTTTTTTCCTTAATTGCGTGCAAAATTATAAAAAAAATCTCATTCCAAACCCATAAATTCCACTTTTTTACTAATTTTGCAGCAGAAAACGAAAAACGAAAACGACGATGGATAAACAGCAACTGAACACTTGTCAGGATGTCTTGACGACGTGGATAAGCACATTGGGTGGCGAACAGCATCTGGCCGAGATGCTGGCCGAGATGGACAAAAGTAACAAAAAGCCCGTCAGCGCTGCACAAGCCATACGCGTGCTGGCACATCTGCACACCATAGCCGCTGAGACGCCGCTGCCCTTAGAGCCCAGGCCGCAGGTGACTGAGATCAGACCGCAGGTGCTGGAGTGTGACGTGGTGCGCTTCCAGAACAACAAGGAGAAATGGGTGGCGCTGGTAGGTCTGCTCGACGGCTATCCCTATGAGATCTTCACCGGTCTGCAGGACGACGACGAAGGCATCATGCTGCCCAAGTCGGTGAGCAAGGGCAAGATTGTGAAGCAGGTGGGACTCGACGGCACGAAACGCTACGACTTCCAGTTCGAGAACACACGCGGCTACAAGATCACCGTCGAAGGTCTGTCGGAGAAGTTCAACCCTGAGTATTGGAACTACGCCAAGCTCATCTCAGGTGTGCTGCGCTACCGCATGCCCATCGAGCACGTCATCCGCCTGGTGGCCTCACTACAGCTGAAGGACGAGAGCATCAACACATGGAAGAACGGCGTGGAGCGTGCGCTGAAGAAGTACCTGCCTGGAGGAGCCTATGAGACTGAAGAGTAGTATCATCTTTATTGACAACCTGCGCCTCTACGCCCATCACGGCGTGATGGAGCAAGAGCAGCGCGTGGGTGCGTGGTTCCTCATTACCCTTCGCGTACATTATAATATACACATGGCCATGAAGACCGACAACATCAAGTACGCTTTGTCGTATGCCGACGTCGTCGAGGTGGTGAAGGAAGAGATGGACAAGCCCTCTCGCCTGCTGGAGCATGTGGCCGCACGTATTGTCGATGCCATCTTCGAGCGTTTTCCCCGTGCCCTTTCCGTTGATTTGAAACTGACGAAGGAAAATCCGCCTATGGGTGTCGACTGCAGTGGAGCCGGCGTGGATATCCGCTGTAAGAGAGATGCGGGCCCCGACTCTATGAATAATGAAGACTGAAACTGAAAAAGAATGAGCGATATGAATAAGACCACACGATGGAGGACGATGCTGATAGTGAAAGTGCTGCTGGTGCTTGTCACTTGTCATCTATCACTCATCACTTCAATGGCTGCCGACAAGGACAAATTCGTACTCGTCATCGACGCAGGACACGGCGGCAAGGACGGCGGCGCCTGCGCCAACCGCGCCAAGGAGAAGAACATCAACCTCAGCGTGGCTTTGGCCTTCGGCAAGCTGGTGGAGCAGAACTGTCCTGACGTGAAGGTGATCTACACCCGCAAGACCGACGTCTTCATTCCCCTGCACGAACGTGCCGCCATCGCCAACAGGAACAAGGCCGACGTATTCATCTCTATCCACACCAACTCTGTGGAGAGTCGCAAGCCCGTCACAGGCATGGAGACCTACACGATGGGTATGCGCCGCTCGGATGAGAAACGCAGCGCCGCTATGCGTGAGAATGAGGTCATCACCATTGAGAGCGACTATCGCGAGCACTACGCAGGCTTCGATCCCCGTGTGCCTGAGAGCTATATCATCTTCGACATCGTGAACGAGACGAACATGGCCGAAAGCGTCGAGCTGGCTCAGCTCATCCAGAAAAACGTGTGCAGCACAGCCGGACGTCCCAACAAGGGCGTGAAACAGGATGCCTTCCTCGTGCTGCGCGAGACGTCGATGCCCGCCTGCCTCATCGAGCTGGGATATATCACCACCGCCTCGGAAGCCACCTATCTGACAAATCAGGCCAATGTTGACAAGATGGGAAAGGGCATCTATCAGGCCTTCGTGGCGTATAAGAACAAGCGCACGCAGACGGCTCCCACACAGCCCACGCAGCAGACTCAACCCCAACCCCTCCCTACAGGGAGGGGAGAAGATACTCCTGCCACAGATAATCCGGGGGTACAAGGTAATACCACCCCTCCCTCACAGGGAGGGGCTGGGGGTGAGTCCTCTGCTCCCGTCTTCAAGGTGCAGATTATGGCTCTCGACCGTCAGTTAGCACCTACTGATCGCCAGTTCAAGGGCTTGCAAGGAGTGGAGAGCTATCAAGACGGCAACATGTGGAAATACACCGTAGGTGCTTCTGAGAACTATAACGACATCAAGAAACTGCGCAAGGATATTCTCGACAAATTCCCGCAAGCCTTCATCGTGGCCTTCAAGAACGGCGAGCGCGTCGACGTCAACGGCGCCATCGAGGAATTCCGACGCAACAACAGATAAGATATGAGATTTTTCACCAAAGAAGTAAAGATAGCGCTTGTGGCCATCCTGGCCATCATCGTGCTGTTCATAGGCATGCATTTTCTCAAGGGCACGCCATTGTTCTCATCGAATGATTCCTACTACATCCGATTCAACAACATCAGCGGCCTGACAGCCTCCAGCCCCATCTATGCCAACGGCTATCGCGTGGGTGTGGTGACGAATATCGACTTCGACTACTCGAAGCCTGATTGTGTCGTCGCCATCGTCGACCTCGACCCCAAGCTGCAACTGCATGAGGGTACACACGCTGAGATTGTGAGCGATTTCCTAGGCAACACGAAGCTGGAGCTGCGCCTCGGTCCTGCCACAGGCCGTCTGCTGGCTAAGGGCGACACTATTGAAGGCATTCAGCAGCTGGGACTGATGGACAAGGCTGCGCAGATGATGCCGCAGATAGAGCAGCTGTTACCCAAGTTGGACTCCATCCTGGTCAGCCTGCAGACACTTGTGTCCGACCCAGCAATTGCTGCCACCCTGCACAACACGGAAGAGCTGACGGCCAGCCTCAACACCACAGCCCGCCAGCTGAACCAGCTCACAGCACAGCTGAACCGCGAGGTACCCCAGATGATGACAAAGGCTGAAGGCGTACTCGACAACACCCAGACGCTGACGGGCAATCTCGCGCAACTTGACCTGCAGGCCACGATGCAGCGTGTAGACCAGACGCTGACCAACGTGCAGCAGCTCACCGCTGCGCTGAACAACCCTCACGGCACGGCCGGCATGCTGCTCAACGATGCCCAACTTTACGAGAACATCACCAATACGATGCGCGATGTCGACTCGTTGCTCGTCGACTTCAAGCAGCATCCGAGACGCTACATCAACTTCTCCGTTTTTGGTAAAAAAGATAAGTAATTTCAATTTTGTCTAAATAACAAAGTGCCTGCAAAGCACGATTTC
>Ga0310696_10007986_pt1 | contig 12373 bp, 13 predicted proteins | sample AusTroGonzalo_MG_4_FD_203885 | JGI IMG/M metagenome (GOLD analysis project Ga0310696, IMG submission 203885) | Bovine rumen microbial communities from tropical cattle in Woodstock, Queensland, Australia - Gonzalo_02 (v2) (version 2) | ecosystem: Host-associated > Mammals > Digestive system >... | reverse complement strand
AGAACAGTTGTAAAAATCGGAAAGTTTTGGTATAATTACCAAGATAATGATTACTTTGCCGATAAGGAGGCTGTGATACATGGCAGCTAAGACAGATAAAAAGCCGGTCAATCCTCTTCCTGTGAACACGGACGATTTGACACCGTCTTCCAATATCACCTATAACAACGAGGTTGTGGCGATCATTGCCGGCCTGGCCGCCAATGAAGTGGAAGGCATTGCCGGAATGTGCACCGTGAGCAGCGGCCTGAAAAACAAAAATCGCAACGTCACCAAAGGTGTCAAGGTTGAAGTTGGTACAGAAGAAGTTGCGGTTGATCTGTATGTGATTGTGGAATACGGCATTCCGATTCAGCGGGCGGCAGGGGACGCACAGGAAAACGTCCGCAAGGCGATTGAATCCATGACTGGGCTGCATGTCGTGCGCGTTGATGTACATGTGCAGAGTGTCAGCTTCGAACAGGAAAAGAAAGCTCTGCAGGCGGGAGTACAGAACGCTGCACTGGTAGCAGGAGAGATGGAACAGGAAAAGAAGCCGGAAAAGCAACCCGAAACAAAGAAAAAGACGGAACCCGCAAAACAAACTGAACCGGCTAAAACCGACGAACCCGTGAAGGCGTCGGAACCCGTGAAGGTATCGGAACCGGTGAAGAAGAACGAATCGGGAAAAAAAGCTGAACCAGCGAAAGCGACAAAGGAAAAGCCGGCATCGAAGTCCAAAACAGAGAAAACTGAAGCCGATTCTGCTCCGAAAACCAGGAAAACCGTCAAAAAATCCGAAGACAAGAAGGAAGAAACGAAAGGTACTTCCGAAGCTTGATAATGCCTGACAGGGGAGAGATCCTCTGTCTTTTTATGAAATCAGAGGACTTTCCGGGTATTTGTCTTAATCCCGTCTGTTTTGTTTGAAGAGGAGGACAGAGAATGAAAATCCGTGTTCTTGACAGAATCCTTGTTGCACTGGCCGGGCTGCTGATGGTGGTCGGCGGAGTCGCTCTGGCTGCGGAGCTGTTTTTTGGAAAGAATGTGTCCGGCAAGGTGTCACAGTGGCTGGCGGATGGAAACAATAGGGTCTTTATCATCATTGCCGGCATTCTGATCATCGTGATCGGAGTCTACTGCGTTTTGCTGCTTTTCCGCCACAGAGGGAAAAGTGGAAAGTTTATCATGCAAAAGACAGAGAGCGGCGAACTGGCCATCTCGTTGGACGCATTAGGGAGTATGGTGCAGAAGTGCCTGGATCAGCATCAGGAACTGAGCGCACAGGCGGTGGAACTCGAAAACGAGAAGGGAAGCCTGGTGGTCACGATCCGTGGGACCGTCGCCGGCGGTATCAGCATTCCGCTGACCATAGACACACTGCAGCAACAGGTCAAACAATACGTGACGGCTTGCAGCGGTGTTGAGGTCAAGGATATCCGGGTGGAGGTTGTATCTTCCGGACCGGATGCAAAGGATGCTCCCTTCGCGATTGAAGCTCCTGCTGCGATTGGACTGCTGAAGGGGACTGACGAAACCCCGTCCGAACTGCCCGGGACCGAATCCGGAGAAAATGCTGATAACACTGCAACTGAACAGGCGGAGAAAGCCATTCCGGAGGCTTCTGCTGCGGAAAGTGTGCAGGCAGAGGATGAACTCTCGGCTGCTGCTGCCGCCGCCGCTCTGGTAATGGACCATGCACCTGCGGAAGAAGATGACCGGCCGATGCATCAGCGGTTGTTTTCCACTGTTGAGGAACCCTGCGTGATGCCGATGCCGCCGAAGGATATTGAAGGGGCGAAACCTACAGAAGAAAAAAAGCCTGAAGAAGCAAAGCCTGAAGAGGAAAAGCCTCAAGAAAGAAATCCTGAGGAAACAAAACCTGACACTGCAAAGCCTGAGGAAGTAAAAGCGGAAGATACAAAAAACGGCACAGAAAAAACGGAACATATGAAAGCTGAGGATGCGAAACCGGAGCCGGAGAAGCCCGAAGCGGCGAAGCATGAAGACGTAAAGCCCGCAGAAGAAAAACCAGAGGAAGCAAAGCCAGAAGATATCAAGCCCGAAAATGAGAAGGCGGAAACCGGAGAAGCAGAAAAAACGGGCAAAGGGAAGGGATTCTTTTCCTCAAAAAAGAAGGCAAAACAGAAAAACACCGCGAAGGATGTATCGGAAGCAAAGGAAACAGGGGGAGTTAAAGACTGATGAAGATGAAACAGGGAACACCGGCATGCGGTATTATAATCGGTCTGGCTCTGGCTGCTCTGGGCGCGCTGGTGATGTTGATTGGCATATGGAAGACGCTGATTCTGGCTGCACTGTTTGCCATCGGTTATTTTATCGGTACGGTTGAGAACAAGGGCGATTTCATTAAGAATACCGCCAATAAGCTGATTCCAAACAAGGAAGCGAAGGTTATTGATTTCAAGACCGAGATTACAAAGGAACAGGAACAGATTCTGAATGGCGCGGAAGAGGCTTCCAAAGCTGAAGAAAACAAGGAGTAAGACATATGTCGCGAACGACTGCGCGGGCTGCCGCAATGCAGATGATCTTTGAAAAAATCTCCGGCGGCCAGGGCGGGGAAGATACGCTGAAAATGGTCTATGATGAGTTGCGGGAGGACGGGCTTCCCGGTGTGACCGTGATCGGCCGGAAAGAGCCGGACGATGAGGATCGGGGATATATTACCGCGGCACTGGAAGGTGTTCTGGCGCATCGGGAAGAGATTGACGAAATGATTGAAAAAACAGCGAAAGGATGGTCTCTTGACCGGATGTCGCTGGTCGATCTGACGATTTTGCGGCTTGCGGTATGGGAAATCCTGTATGCGGATGATGTGCCGGGAAGCGTTTCCATTGCCGAGGCGATGGATCTGACAGAACGGTTTTCCGATCCGGAAGACAAAAGCTTTGTGAATGGAATTCTCGGCACAGTGCTCCGGGAGCATGAGGCCCGGACGTGAACGATCAGGAACTAAAGCCGGCTGTAATCGGCTTTGACACAAGCAACTACAGAACCTCTGCAGCGGTTGTCACCCTGGACGGGGAGATTCTCGCAGACTGGCGGGAACTCCTGCCCGTTTCCGAAGGGGAACGGGGTTTGCGTCAGAGTGAGGCCGTTTTTGCGCATATCAGGCAACTGCGAAACAGCGAAACGCTGATCCGGTCAAAGACAGACGGGATCCGGATCGCAGCGGTTGCGGCCAGCACGAAACCGCGGGACGGAGAAGATTCCTATATGCCGGTGTTTCAGGTGGGTCATACGGTCGGGAATATGCTGGCAGCTGCTCTGAATGTACCGCTTTTCGAAACGACACACCAACGCGGGCATCTGGCTGCGGCCGGGCATGGTACCGTTATGGAAAACGCAGAGAAGATGCTTGCACTGCATCTGTCCGGTGGAACAACGGATCTGCTCAGGGTTGACAGGAACCGAATTGATAGGCTCGGCGGCAGCGCTGATCTGCACGCGGGGCAGCTGGTGGATCGCACGGGTGTGGCGCTGGGACTGCCTTTTCCTTCCGGAGAAGCGATGGAAGCGCTGGCGCTTCGGGGCAAGAGCGAGGGGCGGCTTGGATGCAGCATGGAAAACAATGACCTGATCTGCCATCTGAGCGGAGCGGAAACCAAGGTCATGCAGTGGATCCGAAGAGAGGAGCTGCCGGCGGAGGATATTGCACGGGAAATCTTTGATCTGCTTGCCAGGACGATTGTGCGGCTGCTGAAAGCCGGCGTGAAGAAGACCGGATTATCCCGGGCGCTGGTGACCGGCGGAGTGGCATCGTCAACGCTGCTGCGTCAGCTGCTGGAGGAACGGCGAAACAAAACGGCCGGATGTCCGGAGATCGTGTTCGGAAAACCGGAATGGAGCGGGGATAATGCAGTGGGAGTTGCATTGATCGGGGCGAAGCGGCTGGTGACTAGTGGCTAGTGATTTATGACTAATATAAAAGACAGGGGAACAGGAAGATGGGAGCGCAAATTCTGGACGGGAAGGTTATGTCCGATGAGCTGCGGGCGGAGATCGCAAAAAGAGCTGAAGGACTGAAAAAGCAAGGTGTGACGCCCGGACTGGCTGTGATTCTGGTCGGGAATGATCCTGCCAGCGAGATTTATGTACGGAACAAGGGAAAGGGCTGCGAAGAAACCGGCATCTATTCCAGAACGATCCGTCTGCCGGAAGAGACTACGCAGGAAGAACTGGAAAACGAGATCAAAAAACTGAATGTTGATCCGGCAATTCACGGGATTCTCGTACAGCTGCCGCTGCCGAAGCATCTGGACGAGCAGACTGCTCTTGCAAAGATTCTGCCGGAAAAGGATGTGGACGGCTTCCATCTGATCAACGCCGGCCATATGATGACCGGGACGGATGGTGTGATCGCCTGCACTCCGCGGGGCGCGCTGTATATGATCAAAAGCACCGGAATCGATCTGAACGGAAAGGAAGCTGTCGTGATCGGCCGGAGCAACATCGTAGGCAAGCCCATGGCTATGCTGCTGCTGCGGGAAAACTGCACGGTCACGATCTGTCACAGCCGGACGAAGGATCTGGCGGAACATACCCGCCGTGCGGACATTCTGGTGGCTGCTGTGGGAAAAGCGGGATTCGTGACCGCTGATATGGTCAAACCCGGCGCGGTTGTGATTGATGTCGGTATCAATCGGGTGGACGGCAAGGTTTGCGGTGATGTTGACTTTGAACATGTGAAGGAAAAAGCTTCCTGGATCACGCCTGTGCCGGGCGGTGTCGGCAAAATGACGATTACCATGCTGCTGGAAAATACCGTCGAGGCAGCAGAAAGGACCCTGAACCGTGACAGGTGACGCGGGCATCAGTGTATCTGAACTGAATCTGATGGTTTCAGAAGCCATCCGAAAAGATCCGCGGACCCGCAGCCTTACGGTGCGCGGAGAAGTCAGCGGATTTAAACACCATATCGCTTCCGGACACTGGTATTTTTCTCTGAAGGATCCGGAGTCAGCGGTGAGCTGCGTGATGTTCCGGCAGAACACGCTGAGAGCGAAAATCAGGCCGAAAGACGGGGATTTCGTACTGGCTGACGGATATGTGGAGGTTTACGCGGCGCAGGGAAAGTATCAGCTGTATGTAACGGGAATCCGTCCGGTCGGGGCAGGCGATCTTTATGTCCGGCTGGAGGAACTGAAACGGAAATTGGCCGCTGAAGGTCTGTTTGATCCCGGAAGAAAAAGACCTCTGCCGCTGAGCCCGAAAAAGGTGGCCGTGGTAACCTCCCAGAGCGGGGCGGCATTGCACGATATTTTGAACGTATCCGGGATGCGAAGCCCGTCTGTCCCGATCGTGCTGATTCCGGTGACGGTGCAGGGCGCCGGAGCCGGAAGCGAGATTGCAGCCGGAATCCGGAAGGCGAACGATACGGACGCGGAGGTAATCATCGTGGCTCGAGGCGGCGGATCTGCGGAAGACCTGTGGTGCTTTAATGATGAAGCGGTGGCGCGGGCAGTGGCTGCCAGCGGGAAACCGGTCGTATCCGGTGTCGGGCATGAGGTAGACTTCACCCTGTGCGATCTGGCGGCAGATGTCCGGGCTTCCACCCCGAGCAACGCGGCGGAGATCGTTTTTCCGGACCGGCGTGAACTGGCCATACGTGTCCGGCTTATTCGGAACAGCCTGATGCGCGCACAGGCGGAATATTTCGGAGAAACGGAATTACGTTTACGGGAGATGATGCGGCTGCTGACGGCACTGTCGCCGGAGAAACGGATTCTCCGTCTGACAGGAAACGCCGGGCTGATGCGGGAACGGCTGATTTCTCTCATGCGAAGGATTTCGGAAACGAAACAGAGCGAAGTGAAAGCCGCGTCGGTTGCGCTGGAACAGTGTGCACAGCGGAGGCTGACAGAAGCGGAGCATACAACGGTCCGGCTGCGGGAGCGGTTGGCTGCAGTGAATCCGACGGCAGTGCTGAACCGGGGGTATGCGATGGTATACTCCGGGGAGGAAAGACTGCTGACCAGCGCGGCGGAAGCAAAGCGTCACAGGGAAATGACCCTGCAGTTTGCGGACGGAAAGGTCAGGGTGACCGGAAAGGAAGAATCATGACGGAAGAAAAAGAAAGTTTTGAAGCAAGACTGCAGTCCGTGCAGGCAATTATCACTCAGATCGAAGAAGGAAAGCTTTCTCTGGAAGAGTCTGTAAAGCAGTTTGAAAATGGGATGAAAACGCTGTCGCAGTTGGATGAGGAACTGAAGGACATGAGCCGCAGGCTGACCGTGCTGAAGGACGGGAAGGAACAGGAACTGCAGGGCGGAGGAACGGATGAAGACCTATGACGAATACCGCCGGATGATTGAGCAAGCGCTGACGCCGATGCTGGAATCCCTGGGGGAGATCCCGGAAAAGCTGTTGGAGGCCATGCGCTACAGCCTGGAAGCCGGAGGAAAAAGACTGCGTCCAGTGATGCTGATGGCAGCCTGCGACATGGCCGGGGGCGATACGGGAACAGCGCTGCCCTTTGCCTGCGCGTTGGAAATGATCCACACTTACAGCCTGATTCATGATGATCTGCCGGCTATGGACAACGACGATCTTCGCAGGGGAAAACCAACGAACCATAAGGTTTACGGTGAAGGCATGGCGGTTCTGGCGGGCGACGGGCTGCTGAACGCTGCAGCTGAGCTGATGGCCGGGGCTGCGCTGCGGATGGCCGACAGCCGGGGAATCCGCGCCATGGAGATCATCATGCGGCACGCGGGTGTGACGGGGATGATTGCAGGACAGGCCGCGGATCTGCTCAGTGAGGGTGAATCCCCACGGGAAGATCTTGTAACTTACATTCACAGCCGCAAGACGGCAGACTTGCTGGAAGCCCCGATGGAGGCCGGGCTGGCACTGGCCGGCTCGGACGAGCAGGCCTGCCGTTTCGGGCGGGAGTACGGATTTCATCTTGGTCTTGCCTTTCAAATGACGGACGACCTGCTGGATGTGAAAGGTGACGAAGCGCTGCTGGGTAAAAAAACCGGAGCGGATGCCGAACTGAACAAGATGACATGGGTTGCCATGCGCGGGGTCGAAGGAACGGAGAAGGACGCTGCGAGACAGGCGGAACTGGCGATCGAAGCCATTAACCGGCTGCCTTGGGAGCATGGGTTCTTTACGGAACTGGCCCGCGGGACCGTGTCACGAAAGCAATAAAGGACGGAGGACAAGCACATGCCATTTATGGATCACTTTCTGGAAGAAGTCGTCACCAAGCGCAATAATACCGTTAACAAGATTATCTATTACTTCAGCTGGGTTGTCATGATCGTTTCCGCTGTCTTTGCAAGCCTGACGCTGGGTACGCTGACCATGAATTTCAACTGGATGAGCGTGATCACGGTCGTCGTATCCGCAGGCATTGCCGTATATATCTGGTTTTTCCATGACAAGCTGCTGACGGAATACGAATATACCTTTACGAACGGATCGCTGGATTTTGCCGAAGTATACAACAACAAAAAGCGGAAGAACCTGGGCAGCCTGAACGTGCGGAATGTGGAAGCATTCGGGAAAGTGGATTCGGAGTCTTTCAGGCGTTATATCAGCATGCCGGGGATCAAGAAGATGAACTGGTTCCTGAACCGGGACGCGGAACTGTATTATTTCTACTTTACAAAGGAATCCGACCGGAAGATGATCATCCTGGAACCCAGCGAGGAAATGGTTTCCTACATCCGCCAGTATCTGCCAAACGGCGCCTACAGGGAGTAACGGTATGAATGTTTATCTGGATAACAGCGCTACAACAAAGCCGTCCGCGGCCATTGCGGCGGCTGCCCTGAAAAGGATGGAAAGCGGATGGTACAATCCATCCGCTTTATATAAGCCTGCCCTGGAACTTCAGAAACAGATTGACGGGACACGGGAAATCTGCCTGAAGGCGGCGGGTGCTGCCGGACAGCGGGTGGTTTTTACCTCCGGCGGAACGGAGGCAGACAATCTGGCGCTGCTGGGACATCTGAAAGCGAGACGTGCTCCCGGAAAGGTGCTGATCTCCTCGGTGGAACACCCGGCTGTATCAGCCTGCGCGGAGGAAATCCGGCATATGGGGTTTGAAACGGAGAACATTCCGGCAGAAAAAGACGGGACGGCGGACCTTGCAGCCCTGGAAAAAATGCTGGACGAGCAGACGCTCCTGATTTCGGTGATGCAGGTCAACAATGAGACCGGTGCATGCGAGCCGCTCCCGGAAATTGTAAAGCTGCGCGACCGGAAGGCTCCGGGCACTGCGATTCATGTGGACGGTGTACAGGGCTTTCTGCGGGTACCGCTGGAGTTTAACCGCCTCGGGATTCAGTCCTACGCACTGTCAGGGCATAAAATTCACGGACTGAAGGGGACGGGCGCGCTGATCCTGCGGAAAGACCACCCGATCCGGCCGGTTCAGTACGGGGGCGGACAGGAAGGAAACCTGCGTTCCGGAACGGAGAATACCTTCGGAATTCTGGCGCTGGGGGAGGCTGTCAGCTTATGGGATCCGGAAGCGAATACCCGGATGAGAGCACTGAAAAACAGACTCTGGTCCGGTTTAAAAGAGAAGATCCCGACGGCTGTGATGAATGGACCGGAGGAAAGCACGGAAACCTGCGCGCCGCATATTCTGAATGTGGCGATGATGCCGGTCCGGAGCCAGACGATGCTGTTTGCCCTGGAAGGAGACGGAATATATGTTTCCGCGGGAAGTGCCTGCGCAAGCCGGAAGCAAAAGATCTCTCCGGTGCTGAAGGCCATGGGGATCAGCACGGAGCAGGCCGACTGCTCGCTGCGGTTCAGCCTGTGTCCGATGACAACGGAAGAAGAGATTGATTATGTCATAGAGCGGGTGGCATTCCATTGGGAAGCGCTGAAGAAGTTTACAAGGAGATAAACGATGACAGAATTACTTTTGGTACGGTACGGAGAGATTTTTCTGAAAGGGCTGAACAGACCCTACTTTATCCGGGCGCTGGTCCGGAAAGTACGTTACGCGGTGCGCGGGCTAGGTGCGGAGGTATGGGTCCATGACGGACGGATTTTCGTGCGCGGTTTCTCGGACCTGGAAGAATGCATCAGCCGGGTGACGAAAGTCTTCGGGGTGCACAGCGTGTGTCCGGCGGTTGAAATGCCGAAGGAAGACTTTGAGGCAATCTGCGCACAGGCGGTGGAGATGGCGAGAGATCTGAAAGGAACTTTCAAGGTCAATGCCAGGCGCAGTGACAAACGCTATCCGATGAATTCCCCGGCGATTAACGAGGAAGTTGGTTACCGAATCCTGCAGGCCAATCCTAACCTGAAGGTGGACGTGCATGATCCGGAGCACGTGGTCAATATTGAGATCCGGGACATGGCATATCTGTATGTAAAAGTGATTCCGGCGGTGGGCGGTATGCCGGTCGGGACAAACGGAAACGCGGCTCTGCTGCTTTCCGGCGGAATCGACAGTCCGGTGGCCGGCTGGATGATCGCCAAGCGCGGCGTACAAATCTGCGCGGTGCATTTCCATTCCTATCCCTACACGTCCGACCGGGCGAAGGAAAAGGTGCTGGATCTGGCCCGGAAGCTGAGTTTCAGCTGTTGCGGGATCAAGGTTTTCGTCGTGCCGTTCACGGAAATCCAGATGGCCATCCATGAAAAATGCCCGGAGGAATACACGACGCTGATCATGCGGCGGTATATGATGCGCATCGCGGAACGGATCGCAAGGGAGCAGGAATGCGAGGCGCTGATCACCGGCGAGAGCATCGGCCAGGTGGCCAGCCAGACCATGACGGCGCTCGGAACGACGGACAGCGTTACGGGGATGCCGGTATTCCGGCCACTGATCGGTTTTGACAAGAGTGAGATTATCTCGATCGCCCGGAAGATCGGGACGCTGGAAATTTCCGAACTGCCTTATGAGGATTGCTGCACGGTATTTACGCCCCGGCATCCGGCAACACACCCAAAGATGGAGAAGATCCTGGAAGGAGAAGCGAAACTGGATACAGAAGACCTGATTGCCAGGGCGATGGAAGGCGTGGAGATGATCCGGGTTTGATAAAGAGTGGAGAGTGAAGAGTGGAGAGTCAAGAGGTAAGAGTGGAGAGATAAGGGTTGAAATGAGGGCGGGCGTATGATAGAATAGCGTTCGGGACATGATTCGCCCTTGCGGGCAAAAATCGTCCCACAAGATCAGAAGGAGGCGAGCCGCATGGATTCGGGTTTTATCACCCTGATGAGAAAGCTTGCGCCTGATCTGATCGACGAGATTACCCGGCGTGCGCTGATTCTGGAAAGAATTGCAGCGCTCCAGCCGGTAGGCCGGAGGCAACTGGCTGCGCGGCTGAACCTGCCGGAGAGGGAAATCCGCAATACGGCGGTTATCCTGAAAGATCTTGGGTATATCGAGCTGGATGCTTCCGGGATGAGCCTGAGCAGTAAAGCGGAAGAAGTGCTGGAGACGGCAAGGGCGTTTTCAAAAGCGATGAGCGGCCTGACGGAAACAGAACAGAAGCTGAGTGAACTGCTTCCTGCCAATCGTGTGCTGGTGGTTCCCGGGGACGCGGACGAAGACGCCCAAGTGCTTTCCGATGTCGGGCGCGTATGCGCCGGGCATCTGAGGTCTCTGCTGCAAAACGGCAATACACTGGCTGTGACCGGCGGGCGGACAATTGCTGCAGTGGCCCGAAGCCTGCAGAGTTCCGCGCCGCTGAATGTAATGGTTGTGCCTGCGCGGGGCGGTCTGGGACGGTCGGTGGAGCTGCAGGCCAATACACTGGCAGAAGAGATTGCCGGAAAACTCGGCGGGCATTACCGCCTGATTCATTTACCGGACACGATGGATGCCGCGGCAATGCAGGAGATGCTGAAACTGCCTGAAGTCAGGGAAGCGATGGATCTGCTGGAGCGGGCAGATGTCATTCTGCACGGGATCGGTACCGCCTCGGAAATGATGAAAGAACGGCGGGTATCCCATTCAACGCAAACCCGGCTGATTCAGGCGGGCGCCAAAGGGGAAAGCTTCGGCGCTTATTACGACCTGAACGGTCAGTGCCTGTTGGAGTCCACCAGCGTGGGCGTTGATCTGGCCCGGCTGAAGCCGACCTGCCGGATGGTAGCGGCGGCGGCAGGGGCCTCCAAAGCGGAGGCGATTATCTCGATCCTGCGCCATACCCATCATGATCTGCTGGTTACGGACCAGGGAGCTGCGGAAAGAATGATGAATATTCTTTCCAATTCAGTATGAATTGTGTATAATAAGGGGGCTTTCCGATCGCCCCCTTAAACCCCTTCGGGTATAAATGAGGAGGGGCTTTCCGATAAACAAGGAAGATTGCTCATCTCCTGGGGAGATTTTGCAATAAACGATGAAATAAATCATGAAAAGGAGCGGAACTCTCATGGCAAAAAAGACAGTTGACGACATTCAGGTAAAAGGCAAGCGGGTACTGGTACGCTGTGACTTCAACGTCCCCATGAAGGACGGCAAGATTACCAACGACAAGCGCATCGTTGCTGCCCTGCCCACGATCCAGAAACTGATCAAGGACGGCGGCAAAGTGATCCTGTGCTCTCATCTGGGCAAGCCGAAGAACGGTCCGGAAGAGAAATTCTCCCTGGCGCCCGTGGCTGTCCGCCTGAGCGAACTGCTGGGCCAGAAGGTTGTTTTCGCCAATGACGACAACGTCGTGGGCGAGAATGCCAAAGCTGCCGTGGCCGCGATGCAGGACGGCGATGTTGTGCTGCTGCAGAATACCCGCTTCCGCAAGGAAGAAACCAAGAACGAAGAGACCTTCAGCAAAGAACTGGCTTCCCTGGCGGATGCCTATGTGGATGACGCATTCGGCTCCTGCCATCGTGCGCACTGCTCCACCGAGGGCGTGACCAAATACACCAGCCCCAACGTTGCCGGCTATCTGATCGGCAAGGAACTGTCCATCATGGGCAAGGCGCTGGAAAACGCGGATCGTCCTTTCGTGGCTGTGCTGGGCGGCGCGAAGATCGAAGACAAGCTGAACGTGATCAACAACCTGCTGGAAAAGGTCGACACTCTGATTATCGGCGGCGGCATGGCTTTCACCTTCCTGAAGGCGAAGGGATATGAAGTCGGCAAGAGCCTGCTGGACGAGAGCAAGATTGACTACTGCAAGGATATGATGGGCAAGGCTGCCCAGAAGGGCGTCAAGCTGCTCCTGCCCATTGACACCGTGTGCGCTGCCGGATTCCCGGATCCTATTGACGGGCCAGTTGAAACGACAGTCGTCGATTCCGATAAGATCCCGGCCGACATGGAAGGCCTGGATATCGGACCGAAGAGCCGCGAGCTGTTCGCGGATGCCGTGAAGAGCGCGAAGACCGTGGTCTGGAACGGACCGATGGGCGTGTTCGAGAATCCCACGCTGGCGCAGGG
>Ga0310696_10007983_pt1 | contig 12377 bp, 6 predicted proteins | sample AusTroGonzalo_MG_4_FD_203885 | JGI IMG/M metagenome (GOLD analysis project Ga0310696, IMG submission 203885) | Bovine rumen microbial communities from tropical cattle in Woodstock, Queensland, Australia - Gonzalo_02 (v2) (version 2) | ecosystem: Host-associated > Mammals > Digestive system >... | reverse complement strand
ATATCCGGTCGCTCAACCCGGACAAGATCCGCATCATCTATCATTTGCCGAAGCAGGGGGCCTGGGGGCGCGTGATCTGGTCCTATCTATGCTATTTCTGGACAAGGGGCTGGCGTGTAGTAACGGCCTTCATTCGAAAGGATTCCAGTCTGCGCGACTACACATCCCTGATCGAAAGCATAGAATCCGATCCACACAGCGAAAAAGAATCGGATCAATAGCTTTTTTCGGGTCTTCGCCGAAAAGATGCTTTGTTATTATTCCGGCGGAAGACGACGGACGCCAGGATAACCGGAACGGAGCTTTTCATGGACATTGAACACTTTTTTGTTGAAAAGGGAAGGGGGGAAGCCTTCATCCTGCTTCACGGAAACGGAGGCAGTTCCGATTATTTCAAGGGGCAGACAGACGAATTCGCGAAAGAGTACCATGTATATGCGGTCGACACCAGGGGACACGGCCGGACGCCGAGGGGCGAAAAGCCTTTCACGATACGGCAGTTCGCCGACGATCTGCTGGGATTTATGGATGAACAACGGATCGGGAAAGCGCACCTGCTCGGTTTCTCGGACGGCGCGAATACCGCAATGGTCTTCGCCATCCGGCATCCCGACCGTGCAGACCGTCTGATCCTGAACGGCGCCAACCTGAACGCGGACGGCGTGAAACGATGCGTCCAGATCCCGATCGAGATCGGGTACAGGATCGCCGGGAGATTCTCCGGCAAAAGCGAATCCGCGGCACGGAACGCGGAAATGCTTGGCCTGATGGTGAACGAGCCGGACCTGTCGCCGACGGAGCTTGCCGGGATACGGGCAAAGACATTGGTCATCGCCGGCACGCGCGACATGATCCGGGAGGACCATACCAGAATGATCGCGGACCATATCCCGGACGCCAGACTCGTGTTCGTGAAGGGAAACCATTTCATCGCGAACAGAAATCCGCGGGAATTCAACCGGGCCGTGCTGGATTTCCTTCGGAGCTGAGACCGGCAGGGACGTTTGTCCCTTCGTCGCAGGGCAGGAATCACGTCATCATGTCGGGCGCGGCCGGGCGGATTTCGTACGGGGCGGAGAAAAGTCGTCGGACCGAAACGGAACCCCGCGCGCGGCAGTGTTGTTTCCGGCCGGAAGCACTGTCGGCGGCACGACCGGAAACGAGGAGCGTTTCTCCTGTTCGCCGATTCGCGGATTCTATGGGAAAAACAGCATTTTCCGCTTGACATTCCGGGTTTTCGCAGTATATTGTTCCATACCGGACGAAGCGGGAGGCGTGGAGTTTTCCACGGCGGTTCTCCCGAATCCTTCGTCCCATCCATCCGCTACCTTCTTTCCGAACCGCAGCCATGAACGAAATACCTCAACTGACCGAAAGCCTGGAAGACTACCTCGAAGCGATCGCCGAACTGATCGCCGTCGAGGGGCACGCTCACGCCAAGGAGATCGCCGCGAAGCTGAACGTGAAGATGCCCTCCGTGACCGGAGCGCTCCGCCAGCTCGAAAAAATGGGGTGCATCGTGTACAGCACGCATTACCCGGTTCAGCTCACCGAGAAAGGCCGTCTCATCGCGGAGGATGTGATGCACCATCACGAAACGCTCCAGAAGTTCTTCTCCGAAATCCTCGGCCTGCCGCTGGAAAAGGCGTCGGATACCGCATGCCGTCTGGAACACCTGATCGACTGCGACACCATCAGCCGGTTCATCCTGTTTTCGGAGGCGATCGCCAAACGCACCGACGCACGCGCCCTGCAGACCTATCTGACCGAGGCGATGTCCCGGCCCGACCTCGTAGTCCTTTCCGACTGCAAGCCCGGCAAAACGGTCGTCGTGGACCATTTCGGACGCAATCTCGCGCAGAACTCCGTCAAAGGATTAAAAAACGGCAGCACCGTGACACTGGAAGGGTTTTCCCTGGACCGTTCCAGCGTCCGCGTTTCCGTCGGCGGCAAATCGCTCGATATCCCGACTCCCCAGGCGGAAAACATCTGGTGCCGCCCGCTTCCGGAAAACCCCTGAACGGAAACGCACGGCTGCCTGCCGCGCGTCACGCTGTCCGGCGTGGAGGATGACAGGTAAGGCATCCCCGGCATCTTTTTTTTCAAAATCATCCGAAAATGGATTCGATCCGGTCGAACCCGCGGAGGGATCTTTTGTTCCGCTCCCGGCTTTAAAAATTCAGAATAATTGTGAAGACTGAGTTTGACTTTTCGATTCTGCGGTAGTATATTGCGTAATAAATAATGATAAGCAACGGGGGTTGAGCTCAAAATGATTCGGCGCACGACTGAAAAATACGGGATGCCGTCGTTATGCGGCGGGGATTCCGCATGCCCTGACTCATCCTGCGCCCTATGGAACGCCTGCGCGAACATCGCCGGCCGCCTTACGCCTTCCTGCGCCGTCATTCAGGCGCCGGAAGGCTTTTTCACACAGATGCGAATCGTTTTTTCATCACTCATAACAATCTAATCACCCTCCATCACAAGAAAGGATGAACAAACCATGCCGTACATCAGCAGCGGGACCTCGACCAACCTGATCGTCTCTTCCGGGCAGACTTGGAATGTCTGCAGCCAGGGGCTCGTGAGCAAAACCACGGTTTACAGCAGCGGAACTCTGAACGTTTACAGCAGCGGCAGAGCCAGCAATACCTACGTGAACCCCGGCGGTGTATACAATGTTTACAACTACGGTTCTGCATATAACGACAAGGTGGGCAACTCGGGCACCCTCAACATCTACAACTACGGTTACGCCTACATGCCCACCGTCGCCTCCGACGGCAAGATATACATCTACAGCAACGGCGTGGCGAACAATGTTACAGTCAGCAGCGGCGGCAACCTGTACCTCTCCTCCGGAGGCACCGCGAGTTCCGTCACAATCCTGGCTTCAGGCGGTGTGTACGGCGTGGTCACCGTCAGCGCCGGCGGCGTGCTGAACATCGCCAACACCTCCGGCGGCAAGATATACGTCTATGGCGGCACGGCGATCAGCGCCGCGGTCGGCGCCGACGCATTTATCCATATTGCTAGAGGCGAGGTGACCCGCGCCTCGGTGGGGTCCGGCGGTACCATGACGAACTACGGCGTCGCGAACAGCACCCTCGTTTCCTCCGGCGGTTCCGTCCGGGTCCACTCCGGGGGTGTTATGAACAGCACCACGGTCCGCGGAATCATGCATGTCTCCAGCAGCGGCATGGCGAACACGACCTGGATGTATTCCGGCGGCGTCATGCACGTCAGCTACGGCGGCGTGGCGAGCGGCACCACGGTCTTCTCCGGCGGCCTCGCCCAGTTTTCGTCCGGCGCTTCGGCGGACGACGTCTATATTTATCAGGGCAGTGCGTACGCTTCCGGCGCCACCGTGACCAATCTCAGGCTCAACAGCGGTTATTTCCACGCTTACGGCGGCGGCACAAACGGCACCGGCGCATACACCACGATCAGCAGCGCCCAAGTCAATGCCGGCACGATCAACCTCTTCGTCGGCAGCATGACCAACGTGACCATCGGCGCCGCGGGGAGCGTCAGCGTGCTGGGCGCAAACATCCTGTCCTTCCCCGCCAGCGGCTACTTGAGCAGCGCCAGGGTCTACGGCTGGCTTGACGTCGGTCACCGGGCGTACGACACCACCGTCCTGTCCGGCGGCACCATGTTTGTCGACAGCACCGGCGCCGCGATCCGGGCCACGGTCTCCAGCGGCGGCAAGGCAAGAGTTTACGGCTCCGCGACCACCGTCGCGATCAGCGCCGGCGGCAGCATGGATGTCAGCTCCGGCGGCATTGCGAGCGGCGTTGCCGTCTACTCCTCCGGCTGCCTCTGGGTCTACGGCGGCAGCGCGACCAACGTGAACGTCTACAACGGCGGCATGATTAAAGTTTTCAACAACCCATCATATGGGGTCGGCCGCGCGACTTCCGTGACCATCAATAACGGCGCCCTCGGTTATGTCTACGGCTCCGCGACCAGTGTGACCATCAGTTCCGGCGGAACGTTTTTTGCCTGCAGCTCCTCCCCCAGCATTGGCTTCTCGCGCGGCGGCTACGTGGAATCGGCCTTTGTTTACGGCTTATTCTCCGTCGAAAACAGTGCATACTACACCAGGGTGTACTCCGGCGGCAGCGTCCGTGTCCTGAATAGCGCCTCCGTTTCCCAGACCCACCTCTCCGGCGGCAGAATGGACCTCTTCTCCGGCGCGTATGCGTACGGCGTCTGGGGCAGCGGCGGCGTGGTGAACGTCATGTCCGGCGCCACGCTGAGCAGCGCCACGGTGCACAACCACGGCCGCATCATCATCAGCTCCGGCGCGACGGGCATCAACATCAGGGAAAACGGCGGCTACGTGCGCGCTGACGGGAACGTGACGTTCATAGAGAATACGTTCTCCTCGTCCATCACGGACGAGGCCACGGCGCACTCCGGCACGACCTTGTACAGCGGTGCGGTCTACTCCGGCGGCACGCTGCATCTGCTGAGCGGCGGTCGTGCGATCGACGCATTTGCCAACGCCGGCGGCGAGATGTGGGTCAGCAGCGGCGGCGACGTCTACTCCACCACGATCAACAACAGCGGCCGGATCAACGTCTACAGCAGCGGTTGGATCGGCGATTGCACGCTCAATGCCGGCGGCGCCCTTTATGTCTACGGCGGCGTGGCGAGCAACACCACGATGTACGGCGGCGAAATCCGCGTTGAAGACGGAGGCAACTTGTGGTACACCACGATCAAGTCCGGCCTGGTCACCGTCTCCAGCGGCGGAACGGCAGCCAAGGTCACGCTCAGCGGTGGCACACTGGGACTCTCCGGCGGCTCGGCGTACGACGTCACGGTCAGCTCCGGAGCCCAACTGATCGTGCTCGCCGGCGAAACCGGCAGCAGAACCACGATCAGCTCCGGCGGCCTCATGCTCGTCAACGGCGGCGCGTATGCGAGCAACGGATCGGTCGAAGAATCCGGCTCCGCGCACATCTACAGCAACGGCAACGTCAGCAACTTCGCGGTGATAGGCTCCATGGATCTGCTCGGGCGCGCCAGTGCCATCTGGGTCGCCAACGGCGGCGTGATGAACGTGTATTCGGGCGGCACGGCCGGCAAGGACTTCACCATCGGACACAACGGCACCGTGAACGTCTCCAAGGGCGGCTACGTGAGCGAAACGACCGTGAGCGCCGGCGGCGTCCTGAACGTGTACTCCGGCGGCTGCGCGGCGAACAGCGTCACGGTCAACGCCCGCGGCATAATCAACGTGTACTCCGGCGGCAGCGTGACCGGGATCGAGGTCAATGTCAACAGCGGCGGCAGCGTGACCGTGTACAACGGCGGCTCGGCGGTCTCCGCCTTCGTGAACTCGGGCGGCCTCATGGACGTGTCCAACGGCGGTTTCGCCAACAGCACTACCCTGAATGCAGGCGGCCATCTCTATGTGTACACCGGCGGCAGCGCGAGCAACACTACGGTCAATTCCGACGCCGTGCTCTTACTGTCCGGCGGCAAGACGAGCGACACCAGCGTCGAGGGCGGACTCGTGTACATGTACGACGGCACGGCGAGCCACACCGTGGTATCCGGCGTCGGCGGCGGCATAGTTGTCTTCGATGGCGCCCTTGCGGACTTCACCATCGTCAGCTCGGGCGCGGAGATGTTCGTCAATTTCGGCGGCAGCGCGTACGACGTCAACCTCCGGGATGGCACCCTGAAGATCGATTCCTGCGGATACGGCTCGGGCGTCTATGTCTCTTCCGGCGGTTTTGCGACGGTTTGCAAGGACGCCATTCTTGATACCGCGGCCGTCTACGACGACGGCACCCTGAAGTTCCTCGACGGCGCATACGGGACCGGCGTGGTGGGCCGGGGCGGCGAAGTCATCGTTTCCGGCGCCGTGGTGAATACCCTCACGATGCTGGACGGCACGGCGGCAGTCTTCGACGGCGGCGTAATGAACGGCGTGCTCGTCGGCTCCGATGGCATCCTGTACGCCTATACCGGCACGAAGGTCACCGGCTACCTCTTCATCGATGGCGGTTCCGTCACCATGGCGGTCGACTCCGTGCTCGACTTCAACCTGGAGATGTGCGTGAGCATGAACTCCGGCGCGCTGGTGGAAACGGAAATCCCCCTGGTCAACGACCTCTCGCTCGTGGCCGGCATGCCGAATTACACCATGACGGTCTTCAGCGACGGCATCATCCGCGACGAGACCTACCTGCTGGCGCAGGGCGCGTCCGGATTCAACAGCAGCATCAGCGTGATGGATGCCGGCGGAACCACCTATGGCTCGTTCGGACTCGGCGAGACCATCGAAGTCGGCGGCCAGTACTACACGCTGAACCTGAACGGCGACGACCTCTCGGTCACGCTCTCCAGCTACTCGCCCGGACCCGGCCCCGGACCGGAACCGACTCCGACCCCGGACCGTGTGTTCTTCGCGGGCGACTTCAACGGAGACGGCAGCGACACGCTCGCGGTCGAAACGTACGACGCGTCCGGCACGACTCTGACCGCCGCAGTCACGATCTACCAGAACGGCGAACCGTGGGGTCTCGGGGTCTCGATGGAGCCCGGCTGGGAGGTCGTCGGCGTCGGCGACTTCTCGGGCGACGGCCTGGACGACTTCCTGCGCGTGAACGATGAAGGCTACGTGGTCGGCGAAATGTCGAACGGCAACGGCACGTTCAGTCCGCAGGTGCTGAACCTGAAGAATGCCGGCTGGGATATCCTCGGCGTCGGCGACTTCAACGGCAACGGCACGGACGACGTGCTGATCGCGAACCCGACCGGCGCGTCCGAAGTTGTCGGCCTGCTGGGCTACTGGGAAAGCGGCGTGACGTGGACGCTCATCAACGGCTACTCCGCCGAATGGGATATGGTCGCGACCGGCGACTTCAACGCCGACGGCAAGTGCGACATGCTCTGGCGGAACACCTTCACCGGCGATGACGGCGGCATCTACAACGCGTACTGCACGTGGATCGTGGATCCGCCGCCGGTGGCGTTCGAGTCCGACTGGCGCATCGTCAGCGTGGCGAACCCGAGGGAATGGAATTTCCTCTGCTCGGGCGACTTCAACGGCGACAACATGAACGACATCGCGATGATCAACAACGACGGCGTCGTCGGCATCTGGGGCGTGGAAAACGGCTACCTGAGCTCGTGGTCCATCCTCAGCGCCGTGACCCAGGAATGGACGCTCGCGGGCGTCGCCGACTTCAACGGCGACGGCACCGACGACATCGCCTGGTGCAATAGCACGACCGGTCTCACCGGCTACTGGCAGATCAACGACAAGGAGCTCACCGCCTGGGCGAACATCTGTACTGTTGGATAACGCTGCAAGCACCGCCGCAGCAGTGCCGGGGTTCCTCTCCGGCATGGAACAAAAAGCGAGGCCGGAGCCCGTTTGATGTCATCTCACGGGTCCGGCCTCTCCCTACACACTTACCTTCCCTTTTTTCTTTCTCCCTTTTATTCCTTCCCTTTTTTGAAATCCGTTCAGCCCGGACAGCGCGTTGTCTGCTGCAATGCCATGTCCGGGTTTGTTTTGCGGTTTACGAACCGAGCATCGTCGTGCCGATCTTGAGCACGGTTCCGACCTGATACACGATCATGGTCAGGATATACGCCAGCGCGAGCAGTCCCCCGGCTTCGATGAACGGCATCGACCAGGAATTGAGCTCGCGACGGATGATGGCGAGCGTGGCGAGACACGGGATCGACAGCAGGCAGAACAGCATGATGCAGAACCCCTGAAGCGGCGTGTAGTTCTTCACGAGCTGTTCGCGCAGAGGCACGGATTCCTCGTCCGCCTCGCCCTCGGAATACAGGATGCCGAGTTGGGCCACGAAGACTTCCTTGGCGGCAAGTGCGCCGATGGACGCGGTCGTCAGTTTCCAATCGAATCCGATGGGCCGGAACAGCGGTTCGAGCGCATGCCCGACACGCCCCGAAACCGTGTATTCCATGGCCTCGGCCATCTGTTCGTTTTCGAGCGCGGCGATGGCGTCGGCGCGTTCCTGCGCGGCATCGATCACCGCCTGCACGTCTTCGGCGAGTTCCAGATCCTCCGCCTCGCCGAGCGCTTCGAGCGCCTCGTCCGGGACGACCTTATTCTCCCTGACTTCCTTCATAACGTCTTCTCCGAAGATCTCCGCGAGCGCCTCGGTCTGAGCGGCGGCTTCGAGGATCGCGACCTGTTCGCCGGTCAGGAGCCGCGAGCTCTCGATCTGCGCGATCTCGCCCTCGTAATCCTTCGAGAACTCTTCCTTCTCCGGATACGTGTTGCAGATGTAGAGGATCACGCTTGTGGCGAGGATGATCGTGCCGGCTTTCTGGAGGTACATGCGGCCGCGGTCCCACATGTGCAGCAGCAGACTGCGGAGCGTCGGCACGCGGTACGGCGGGAGTTCCATCAGGTAGACTTCCCCGTCGCCCTTGAAGAGCGTGGACTTCATGATCCGGGCGGCGATGAGCGCGATGACGACGCCGATGAAGTACATGAGCCACATCACGAACGCCTGATACTTCTGAACGAAAAACGCAGGAATGATCAGGGCGTAGATCGGAAGACGCGCGCCGCAGCTCATCAGCGGCAGGACCATGATCGTGGTCTTGCGGTCGCGTTCGGACTCGATCGTGCGCGTGGCCATGATCGCGGGCACGGAACAGCCGAATCCGAGCACCAGCGGCACGAACGAACGTCCCTGGAGGCCGAATTTGCGCATGACGCCGTCCATGACGAACGCCGCACGGGCCATATAGCCGGAATCCTCCAGGATCGCGATGGCGAAGAAGAGGAAGAGGATGTTCGGCAGGAAGACCAGCACGCCGCCGACGCCGCTGATCACGCCGTCGGTGAGGAGCGAACGCAGGAACGGGAGCGTTTCGGGGTTCCATGCGGCCTTCACGGCTTCGTTCAGGTTGCCGAAGATGTCGTCCTCGATAATGCCCATGAGCGGGTCCGCGAGCGTGAACGTGAACCAGAACGTGAGGTAGATGATGAGAAAGAAGAGCGGAAGACCGAGGTATTTGTTGGTCATCACGGCGTCGATCTTGTCGGAGATCTCGCGGCGGCGTTCCTGCGTCATGGAAATCGCGTCGCGGCAGGCGCCGGCGAGCATGGCGTAGCGGCAGTCGGCCATGAAAGTGTCCGCTTCGATGGCGTGCTTTTCCCAAAGGTGCGCGATCTGTTTTTCCACCTCGTCCATCGCGGGCTTGAAATCATCGATCCGCATGGCCGCCGTGTCGTGTTCCAGCAGCTTGATGGCAAAAAAGCGCGAGGGGATATGAGCGTATTTTTCGACCTTGAGCGTGTCGATCTTTGCGGCAACGGCCCCGATCGCATCGTCGATGTCCTCGCCGTAGGTCAGCATGGGCACCCCGTGGTCTTCAAGTTCGGTCAGAGTCTTCGCCAGCCGGTCGAGCAGCGGCTTCACGCCGCCGATCCTGCTGCCGACGGTCTGCGCGATCGGGGAACCGAAGTACTTTTCCAGCTTCGGGATGTCGAACTTGAACCCCTTGCGCCTGGCATCGTCGCTCATGTTGAACGCCAGGATCATCGGGATATGGAGTTCGGCGAGCTGGGTCGTGAGGTAGAGACTGCGCCGCGGAATGGATGAGTCCACCACGTCGATGATCAGATCGATCCCGGGTTTCGTCAGCTCCTGGAACACGACGTCCTCTTCCGGCGAGGACGAAGACAGCGAATACACGCCGGGCAGGTCGATCAATTCGATCTCCATGCCGTTCAGCGTGAACTTGCCGGACTTGCTTTCCACGGTCACGCCGGGGTAGTTGCCAACGTGCTGGCGGGCCCCGGTCAGGGCGTTGAAAATACAGGTCTTGCCGCAGTTCGGGTTGCCCGCGAGCGCGACTCTGAAATGCTGTTTCATAGGGATCACGCCTCCTTTTTCATCACGATGTTCGCGGCATCGTCGCTATGCAGCGCCATGCTCGTTTCCATGACCTTCACGCGGATCAGGCCGCCGAAGGGCGCGTGCGCTTCCATGAGCAGTTCGGTGCCGGGCACCAGACCGACGTCGGCGAATTTCTTGCGCCCGCGCGCTTTCGGCATGACTTTCACGATGGTCGCGGTCATCCCGACCGGAAGTTCGGCGAGCGTCATTTCCTCCCCCGCGACAGGGACGCGGTAATCCGGCGTCTTCGAGGCGTCGCATCCGCATCCGCAGGAACATTTTTTCTCAGACATTGAAACAACCCTTTCTTTTGAAGCCCGGGGAACGATGCGGGATCTGAGGCCGCACCGCCCTTTGGTTTGTTTTGTGTTCGTGGAACATATATCAGGTTTTGGAATTCAAAACTTTGCTGTACCTAACTTTTAAGGAGCAACCGATCCCTCCCGGGTCGGATTGGAGATCGAACGAAAGACAAGTCCCGGAACCATCCCGCGGATCCTGGTGAAAAAAACGAATCCGCACCTGCATTGCCCTAACCGGCATTTCCGTTCGTTTTTCGCAAATGCGAGCTCGAACGGAACGCCGGCCCCTTTCCACACTCTCCCTTTCGGGGAAACGGCGTATTTGCACCGATACGCCGCAGAATGGTTCCGGGACTTTTGATGTCCTGTAATTACTATATCACGTTTTTTGCGGATTGCAAGTTAGTTTTGGCTAAGTTTTTGTCTTTTTCGCGTTTTTTTGTTTCCAAAAGCGGAATCCGGGCTTTATTATCCCTCATTGCCTGGCGGCGGCGACTGATGTTCTGCTCCCGAATCGCGTGAAACACTCTTCCTCCCCTGCGCCTGGCGGCGGCGACTGATGTTCTGCTCCCGAATCGCGTGAAACTCTCTTCCTCCCCTGCGCCTGGCGGCGGCGACTGATGTTCTGCTCCCGAATCGCGTGAAACACTCTTCCTCCCCTGCGCCTGGCGGCGGCTGCGGCGCCAGATCGTCGGAATCGGCCGCACGCGCGTTCCATCCATTTATTATCCGCTTGCGCCGGCCCGGTTCAGGATGGAAAACCTGTTTTTTGAGGCAGAAAAGAAGTTTTTTGCGAAAAATCTACTATTTCTGTTGTGAATTGGCTTGACAAACTGCTTTTTCTGTGGTATATTAATTTCATCGTGAGCGGGATTCAGTTCCGCTTTTCTGTTCGGAAGAGCAATATTACCGATCAGGTAGTGTTTGAAAAACGAACGGACAAAAGACACCATCCCTCCAACATTCTTCAAGGAGAATTCACCAAAGACGCAAGTTTCACCCCCGTCTTCCCCGAAAGAACCCGTCCCTCCGTGTTCTATGACTTCATGGTCCTCCGAATGCGATGTTGCACGTGTTTAGCCGCGGAATAACGCACCATCCTCCCACAACACAATCCCCCAACACTCTAACACAGGAACCCCATCCATGACCAACTATAAAAAACTGATCGCGCTCCTTCTGGGCGCAGGCATCGCGGGCGCATCGCAGCTGTCCGCGCAGGAACCGGCGAAGGAAGTCCGTACCATCAAGCTGCTCCAGGACGACGCGCAGGTTCGTTATGCCAGCAAGCTGTACGAACTGAAATACACGAAGCCGACGGACATCCGCCCGTTCATCCTCGCCGCGGTCAAGCGCTACAGCGACCGTTCGCAGGTGGAACGCGTGAACAACAACTCGACCAACAAGCACTATCTGCTCGTTTCGACGGGCGAAGATTTCATCCCCTACATAGACGAACTGATCGCCGAGCTTGACAAACCTGGCAAGGAAGACGCGAACGGCTCCATCATCGAAGGCACGGGCGTCGTGCGGATCACGTACCATCCGAACTACCGCGCCGCCGCCGACATCGTCCGCATCATCAACGAAGCGATGAAGACTCCGGAAGGCATGACGTACCTGAACGAGGACACCAACACCATTTATCTGAAGGACGACAGAGGCTGCGCGCTTGCGTCTCTCGCATGGATCAAGTATCTGGACCGTCCTCTTCCTCAGGTGGACCTCCATCTCAAATACTATGAAATCCGCGAAAGCAAGCTGCGCGACATCGGCGTGGACTATCTGGCCTGGAAGAACGGCCCCGGCCTCGACATTTTCAGCGCCGGATTCGACACCGGCAAGATCTTCTCCACCGAAGCCGTCTTCGACGTGATCGGCGGGGTGTCCCAGCTGGTCGACCTCACGAAGGACTTTTCCTCGGCATGGGGCTACGGCGGGTTCTTCACCGCGCCGAAGTTCGATCTGAGCTTCATCCGTGTGCTCCAGCAGTCCGGCAACGCCAAGCTGGCCGCGCAGGCGGACCTGACGTTCGTCAACACGCCGATTTACGATCTGCCCTCGCTGAACACGCACCTGCCGAAGGTCTACACGGCTCAGCTCACGCCCGGCTATGAGAACATCATAAAGGACGACGACGACCGTTCGAGCGTTGTCACGG
>Ga0310696_10007982_pt1 | contig 12380 bp, 9 predicted proteins | sample AusTroGonzalo_MG_4_FD_203885 | JGI IMG/M metagenome (GOLD analysis project Ga0310696, IMG submission 203885) | Bovine rumen microbial communities from tropical cattle in Woodstock, Queensland, Australia - Gonzalo_02 (v2) (version 2) | ecosystem: Host-associated > Mammals > Digestive system >... | reverse complement strand
CTTCATTTACAACGACTATCGCGCCAAACGGGCCGTCAACACTATGTTCGAGATCGGCGTGAAAGAGTCCGGAAACCTCATCAACGCTATCTACTGTATCTTCGGACATAAATGGAATGAACTCAATAAACCGCTCGGGTCTATCACGTTCAACCAGTTCGTCAAGATGAATGTCGAACTGCGCAATAAATTCAATCTCACGGACAAGGTATGCTTCGCGACGCGCCTGTTTGCCGGTGCCAACATGCCGCTGGGTAACTCTGAGTACGCGCCGCTGTCCGAAGCGTTTTATGCCGGCGGGCCGAACGGCATGAGAGCGGCATCTCCGTACGCCTACGGACCGGGTAACTTCTATTCCGAGAAATATAACCAGAATTTCTTCCATGCCGGCGATATCAAACTGGAGGCGAACTTCGAGCTGCGTTTCCCTATCGTGTGGAAACTGTTTGGTGCCGCCTTCCTGGATGCCGGGAACGTGTGGAACTGGTACAGTGCGGCCTCCCTCTTCCAGCAGGCTGGGATGGCGGATTATATAGAGCAACTGCAACTGCGCGGAGAACTATACGACGGCATCATTGACAACCCGTATTTTGCCAAACAGATTGCGCTCGGCACAGGTACCGGATTACGTCTTGATTTGGACGGGCTCGTTATCCGTCTGGACCTTGGCGTGGGCATACATGCGCCCTACCAGACCTACAAGTACGACAAGGAGCGTAAACCGGATTATACCAAACCGATTACTACCTATTTCAATATCCCGTCGGCTTTGGACGCCCTCCGTCTCAATTTCGGCATCGGATATCCGTTCTAAATCATAAATCAAAATATGGTACATGATCTTTACATTTTAATGATTACGGCAGGTGTAGTGAGTCTGCTGTTCAAGTTGATGAAACAGCCGGTGGTGCTGGGTTATATCGTTGCCGGTGTGCTGGTGGGCCCGAACCTCTTCGGGGAGTCGCTGGTCAACGCGGAGAACGTGGAGACTTGGGGCAATATCGGCGTGCTGTTTGTGCTGTTCTGCATCGGTCTGGAGTTCCGTCTCAAGAACCTTATCAGCAGCGGCAAGGTGGCGGCGATAGGGGCGCTCACTATCATCGGAGGTATGATGATCCTGGGCTACAGTGTCGGCAAATGGGCAGGTATGGATATGATGAACGCGCTGTTCTTGGCCGGTATGCTCTGTATGTCGAGTACGACGATTGTGATGAAAGCCATTGATGAGGCAGGACTGAGCAAGGAGCGGTTCGTCAAGGGCGCCACGAGTATTCTGATTATCGAGGATGTAGTGGCGGTGGTGCTCCTGGTCTTGCTCTCCAGTATCGCTATCCGTCATCAGTTCGAAGGAAAGGAACTGCTCATCAAAGTGGGTGTGCTGGCTGCTACCCTCGTCGTATGGTTCGTCTTCGGTATCCTGATTATCCCGACGCTGATGCGCAAGGTGAAGAAATATCTGAATGACGAGACGCTCATCATCATTGCCTTGGGTCTGTGTCTGGGCATGGTGCTCACGGCGGAGGAAGCCGGTTTCAGCAGCGCGTTGGGCGCGTTTGTAATGGGTTCGATACTGGCGGAAACGGTTGAATCGCATCGTATAGAAAAGCTGATGACTCCGCTGAAGAATGTGTTTGCCGCTATTTTCTTTGTCTCGGTGGGTATGATGATTAACCCCTCCAACCTGCTGGAGTACTGGCCGAGTATTCTCATTACCTGTATTGTGATTATCTTTGGCATGATTATCTTCGGCACGCTTGGATGCTGGTGGGGCGGTCAGACGATGAAAGATTCGATGCTGACGGGATTCTCTTTCGTCCAGATTGGCGAGTTCTCGTTTATTATTGCGGCCTTGGGAAACAGCCTGAATGTGACCAATCCTGTCCTTTATCCGATAATCGTGGCATCGAGTGTGGTTACCACTTTCCTCACGCCCTATATCATGAAAGCCACTATTCCGTGCTACAATTTCCTCTACAACCACGCGCCGGCACGACTGCGTGAGAAGATCGACCTGCGTGAGCAAAAGGTGAATGAAATGGTTGCCAATGCCGACGGGCAGGAGTCGAAATCCAATCTCGCCGACAAGGTACAGCATGCTGTAAGGCATACCTATGTTACCAAACGCGTGGTAAAGCTCTTTCTCAAAAACATGAGCGAGAACGATAAATCATAAATCACCAATTACCAATTACATATGTTCTTAGGTTTTAATCTTCAGGCTTGGATTACAATCGCCACGGTGCTGGCGATGTTCAGTATCCTGCTGTTTACCAAGTTACGCTCGGATTTGGTTTTCTTAGGAGCCATAGCCGTTTTGTTTGTGACGGGTGTTCTGGATGCCAAAGAGGCCTTTTCGGGTTTCAGCAGCACATCTGTCGTTGTCATCGGCGTGCTGTTTGTGGTGGTGGCAGGCCTGACGCATACAGGTGTTCTGCAATGGATAGTAAAGCATCTGCTGGGGCAGCCCAAGTCTTACACGGGTGCCGTGATGCGTCTGATGCTGCCGGTGGCGGCGCTCAGTTCGTTTCTGAGTAACACCACGGTCGTCGCGCTCTTTGTCAACATCGTCAAGATGTGGTCGAAGAAATTAGGCGTCTCCCCATCCAAGTTGCTTATCCCGTTGAGTTACGCTTCCGGCATGGGTGGCGTATGTACCTTGATTGGTACCCCGCCTAACCTGATTATCTCGGGCCTCTATACCGACCAGACGGGAACGGTGATGAATGTGCTGGCGACCACTGTTCCCGGACTCTTCTGTCTCGCGATTGGTGTGCTAAGCGTCATCGCCATGCGGCGTCTGCTGCCCGACCGCAAAACGCCGGAGAATGTGTTCGAAGATACTTCGGAGTACACGGTCGAACTGATAGTGCCGTCGGACAATCCGAATATAGGCAAGCAGATCGCGGAAGCCGGGCTCAAGGATATACACGGTGGCAAGCTCATTGAGATTATACATTTCGACGAGGTCATCTCGCCTGTGCCCGACGATGAACCGATCATGGGTGGCGACCGCCTGGTCTTTGCCGGACAGATAGATGAGATACTGGACTTGAAGCATAGCCATGGTTTTGTAACGGCCGACCAAACGGTGTTCAAGATGAACGAAGATGGCAGGAAGCGGCAGTTGCGCACGGCGTACGTCGCCTTGAATAGTGACCTTGTCCACAAATGTATTGGCAACACGACCTTTGAGAAAGACAATAACGTGACGCTGGTGGCGGTTGCACGCTACGGCAAACGTATAGAGCAGTCTCCGCACGAAGTCAAACTGCACGTAGGCGACACGCTCCTGTTGGAATGTCCCCCGAAGCTGAATATCAACACCGACCGGCTCAAGTCACAGCTCTATTTCTATGATTCGGACCAGGTACCGAATATCGGCTATAGAACGTTTATCTCGACGGCTATCATGATTGCGATGGTGGTGCTCTCGTCGCTCAATGTGCTGCCGCTGTTACAGTGTGCCTTCATCGCGGCGGTAGCGATGCTTATTTTCCGGTGCTGCAATGCGGACCAGGCGATGAAAGCGATTAACTGGGAGATACTGATGGTCTTTGCCGGCTCGGTGGTTCTCGGACTCGCTATACAGAAAACAGGTATCGCGGAACGGCTGGCGTACGGTATACTGGATGTATGCGGCACGAACCCTATCGTCGTCATGACCGCCATCTGTTTCGTCGCCACTTTTATCACGGAGTTTATCTCCAATACGGCGGCGGGCGCTATGTTCTTCCCCATCATGTATGAGGCCGCTACGCAGTTAGGATACGAGCCCTACCCCTTCTTGATTGCACTGATGATCAGCGTGAGCAGCAGTTTTGCAACGCCTATCGGCTCTCCGACACATATGTTGGTGTACGGACCCGGAGGGTACCGCTTCAGCGACTTCATGCGAATCGGTATCCTGATGAATCTCATTATTCTGGCAGCGAATATTCTCATTGTCAACATCGTTTATCCCTTGACTCCGTTGCAGTAAACCAATAATAATTGATAATATGAAAAAATTCTGTATGGCACTGTTATGTGCCGCAATGATGATGCCTATGAGCGCAAAGACATTAGTGGCCTATTTCTCCGCCACCGGTACTACCAAAGCGGCAGCGATTAAGCTGTCTCACCGGCACTACGGTTCTTTCATTTGGGAGATACAACCGGCCGAGCCTTATACCGCGGAAGACCTGGACTGGCGTAACCCGAAGTCGCGGTCATCCGTTGAGATGAACAATCCCGACGAACGGCCGACCATCAAACGATGCACGAATGTGATGCCCTTCGATACGGTGTACATCGGTTTCCCGATATGGTGGGGTATCTGTCCGCGTATCATCAACTCATGGATAGACAACAACGAGCCGCAACTGGAAGGCAAAACGCTCATTCCTTTCGCTACCAGCGGATCCAGCGGCATTGAGGAAGCAGAGGCATACCTTAAAAAGACCTATCCTTCCCTCAACTGGCAAAAAGGAATGCTACTAAACAAAAAGTAGCCGGAAATCTTGGGGTGTTTTGCCGACAAGGCGTTTGAAGAAACGGCAGAAAGAAGGCGATTCGGCATAGCCGAGGTAAGAACTTATTTGCTGGACGGATAAATCGGGACGAGTGGAAAGCAGGTTCTTCGCTTGCGTAGCGAGATATTGCTCGATATAATCGCAGGCAGACATACCCACGATGTTTTTGATAATAACCGAGAAATGGCGCGTCGTAAGATGCGCTTTTTCGGCATAAAAAGCCACCTCGTGCTGTTCACGGCAGTGCGCCGACAAGTGGTCACAGAAGGCACTGAAAAGGCTATAGTTACGGCTATCTTTTACGGCTTTTTCGTCAATCTCACGGCGAGACGCATTATGCATCTCTACCATCACATTGGTCAACTCAATGATCATCTCATGACGAAGCGGATAACGCTGCGTAGAAGCGTTGCAGATGTGCTCTAACACTTCCACCGCCTTCATATACTGCGCCATCTCTTCGTCCGTCAATTGACATGCCGGGGCACGATGAAACTTATGGTAGTCATGGGTCAGACGTTTGGTTTTCAGCTCCTCGCATAAAGATGGCGAATGTACAAGAATCGTCACGCGGTAGTCCTCACTACTCTCTATGGGACGCAATATATGGTTCGGCATTACGACCGCTATTTCATTAGGCCGAAACACCACTTCTTGCATGTCATACAACACCCGGGCCGAACCGGAATGATTAATACATACCATCATATACGGCGAGATAATATCCTGACCGTAAACCGGAAAACCGTCAATATTCCGCAATACGACCATATCCGACTTTTCGATCGTACGCTCCATCTCTTCAAATAGGCGTTTTGCTTCCATAAATCATCATTTTGGGCACAAAATTACATCAAAAAATGGACATATGCAAGTATTTTTTATAAAAAATCGTACTTTTGGTTAATAAGTTCCTAAGAATAGGTATTGCATATATGCGTGAAAAGCAGTACCTTTGCAGCGATTTTTAATCTCTTTGAAAAAGGAAGTAACATATGCGAAAGATTGGATTAGTATTGGCAATTCTTGTCTGCACTATGATAGCGCAGGCAGGGGAATACGCCTATTTGGTATTCACGAACACAAGCGGAACAACGACGGCGCTGACGGTGAGTAACCTGTCGGCTACGGTGAGCGGTTCGACATTAGTAGTAACCAACGATGACGGCACGGTGAACTTCACGCTGACCGAATTGGCAAGCATGCAGTTCTCCACGACGGACACCGTGACGGCACTGGAGAACGTATTAGACGGAGATCTGCCCGTGCAAGTGTATAGCATCGACGGTACGTCTTTAGGTACGTTTGACAACCTGGTGCAAGCGGCACAGCAACTTGGCGCAGGGGCTTATGTGGTTTCAAATGGTAATATTTCACAAACAATCGTAGTAAAATGAAAAACGGAATAACAAAATCAATCTGTGTTCTGTGCGCTGTCTTCTGTACTCTTTCTATAAGTGCCCAGACGCTGAACATACAAGTGGGTAATGTGACCTATCTGTTCCCTGCGGCACAAGCAGGAGCGATGCCGTACGACAACGGTTCAACGTTGACAGTAATGAACAAAGCGTTTGCGCTGAGTGAGATAAGCAGTATGTTTGTGGATGAGACAGCCGTGACGGACAATGCGGTGAGTGTGGTATATAACGGCTCTTCGGCGGCTATTACCGTAGCTGGTAACGTTGCCCGGTACCTTACTATTACGCAATCGGGTGCGCATGTGAGTATCGCCCAGAATAGCAACCTCGCGCAAGAAATCACCTATACCCTTTCGGGCAATTCGAGCGACGGAGAATTCTATATGGAAGGTTCGTACAAGGCGACCTTGGCGCTGAATGGCCTGACATTGACCAATACGACGCCTGTTTATTCAGGTGCGGCAATCCATGTGCAGAACAGCAAACGCATTGATGTGAAGGTGGCGGAGGGCACAACGAACACATTGACGGATGCTTCAACAGGCAGTCAGAAAGGATGTCTGTATATCAAAGGGCATGCCGAGTTCAAACAGAAAGGTACGCTTAACGTGACGGGAAACAAGAAACATGGTATCAAAACGGGCGAGTATATAACCGTCAAGAATACTACAATCAATATTCTCTCGGCAGCGGGCGACGGTATCAACTGCGAGCAATATATCCTCATGCAGAGCGGAAAAATCAGTATTGCTAACGTAGCTGACGATGGCATCCAATGCGACATCGAGGACGCCGAGGCTGGCTCGACCGGAGAGACCACTGAGCATGAAGATGAAGACAGTGGAAACATGTATATCAATGGCGGTACGCTGGCTATTGATGTGACCGGTATCGCTTGCAAAGGTCTCAAAGCGCAAGGTAATATTGCCATTAGCGGGGGTGACATCACGATCACCACTTCCGGTAACGGCAAATGGGATACAAGTGACTTAGAAACCAAGTCCGCGGCCTGCATCAATAGCGATGATGATATCACCATCACCGGCGGGACCCTCAGCCTCACTGCAACCGGATCGGGCGGTAAGGGGCTCAAGTGCGACAGCGTCCTGACCATCAGCGGTTCTCCCGTTATTACTATCGCCACAAGCGGTGGCTTGTACTACAACAACGGCACGACCGAAAACCTCGACTTTACCGAAAATACCGACAATGTGGATAGTAAGTATTATTCTTCGCCGAAAGGTATCCGGGCCGGAACGAAGACATGGGTCAGCGGCAGCGGTAAAAATGCTGTGTACACCTACCACGGAGGTATGACTATCAACGGCGGAAAAATATATGTCACAACGGAAGGATATAACGGTGAAGGAATTGAAAGCAAGAACACGCTCGTTATCAATGGCGGCGAGATAACCGTTGTCGCGCATGACGATGCTATCAATGCCGGTCAGGACTTGACGATTAATGATGGACTCATCTATCCGCGTGCCACGAACAATGACGGTATCGACGCGAACGGAAATGTCTATATCAAAGGCGGCACGATCTTTGCTATCGGTTCTTCCTCACCCGAAGTATCTATTGATGCCAACACGGAAGACGGTAAGAAACTGTATATAACGGGCGGTACGATTGTCGGTATCGGAAACTTGGAGAGCGGCGCAAGCATCACCGGGGGCACATGCAAGCAGGCGTCCTCATGGACTGCTGAGACTTGGTACGCGCTCTATAGTGGCGGCGAATTGGTTTTTGCCTTCAAAACTCCGAAAAAAACCACTTCCGGTGGCGGTGGCCCGTGGGGAAGTCTTGGTGTATCTGCCGGCCCGGGTGGTGGCAGTAGCAACCAGAAACTGGTCGTTTATACCGCTTCTACTCCGACACTCAAATCCGGTGTCACTGCTGGCGGTACGGAGATTTTCGAAGGTGAGGGATACTATCCTGCTACAGCCTCAGGCGGTTCGTCCGTTACTCTGTCCTCTTATTCCGGCAGTTCCGGGGGGAGGACCCGGTGGATGGTAAACGATACTAATTAACACATATATTCAAATGAATTCCTACAGCGATAGCGGTCTAACAGCAAAGCGGTCTAACAGGCGGCTTGTCGCCGTTCTTGCAGCGTTAGCGGTCTGTGCCTTGGCACACGCCTGGAACTACGACAGTCAGGCAGCGACCACGACGAATGTGGCGCAACTGCGGGTCGGGGCTACGTTCAATAAAAAATGGAACAACGGCCTCCGACTGGGAGTGCGCGAAGACCTCTGGTTTGATGTCTATAACTCGGAGGTAGGCCCCTACTTCCGCAAGTCATACACAACCCTCGATCTCGGCTACAAACCGATTGACTATGTCAAACTCGATCTCGGTTATACGCTCAAACTACTTGGACCGGACAGTACCTGGTCGGCAACCAAGAAAGCCGATGCCAACGAGTGGATTCGACATCGTCTGTTCTTTAGCGTCACGGGCTCATATACGTTCAGATACGCGAAGATATACCTGCGGGAACGAGTGCAACTGGATATGCGTACGGATAGTGTGAATCTCTTGGAGCAGAACCAATACGATTGGTGCTTGCGCAGTAAAGTCGGGACTGAGTTTCTTATTCCCGGCAAACCCGTCAAACCCTATCTGTGGCTCGAACTCGTCAACACGCTCAATGTGCCCGAATACCAGCAGAAGAACGGACATCAGTTCATCTCTTCCGTCCGCACACAAGCCGGTGTCAAATGGCGACTTACACGATTGAGCAGCCTGGATTTCTTTTACCGCTTCACATACGGCTACGACCGGGATATCAACATCACTAAGAACAAAGGCTATATCCAACTGACACAGGAAACGCTCTACATGCACTCCATCGGCATTCACTATAACCTGGATTGGTAATCTTGTACCTTATCGCTGGAACAGATGGAACGCAGGAACAGCTGTTTCTATAAACTCTCGCCCGCGCGCACGGGTGTATATATTTTAGAAAAGAACTGTTCGTGCGTTCGTGTGTTCGTGCGTTCATTATCGTGCGGCTAAGTTGCGATTGGCATTTACTTCGTCAGTAGTACGTTCGCGGACAAGCCAGCCACGTATACGTTTGCCTGAAGAGAGTTGTTTAGATTGATATCCGGCTTGCTTAAGCAGCATACCGAGGCGATTGAGGGGTAAAGGACGTTTGATACTACCAAGTGCAATGAGTTTATCGGATATCTCGGCAGTGGTCATGAATTGTCCGTATCCTTCGGCCGGGATGTCGAAATAGACAGAGAGGAGCTGTTCCTCATTTTCTTGTGCACGGAAGTCATCGTTGTGCTGTTCGAGTTGTTCGATATCATCCAAGTCAAACCAATATTGGAATCCCTTTTCCACTAATTCGCGTGCTTCTGCATAGATCTGTTCGTAGGGTTGGATGCGGAAATACGGATTTTCTATACTTTCTACGTTGAACGGTAGCCAACGACGATTACCGGTGAGATCGGTTAGGAACTCCTGTTTGTTGCCCGATGCGCAGAAAGAGGCGAGGCGGATACGTCTTTCTTTAGTGTAACCATAGGCAGCACGTTCGGAGACATCAGAGGCTGTAATGACGGATTTCATAACGTTGAGTTCTTTGACAGTCATGGAGTCAATTTCGTCCAAAGCTATAAGTCCGTATTCAGCGATACGCAGTCGTTCGTCTTTATTGAGTTGGCCGCTTCCTGCCATTTTACAGCTGTAGGCGCGGAGTTCGAGCGGCAGAAGGTGTTCGAGCCAAGTTGTTTTGAAAATACCTTGGCGACCGATGAGGACGAGCACTTGTTGGTTAACTACTTCATCTTTGAGCCACGAAGCAACCATAGCCACGAACCATTTGCGGAAGCAGTTGACCCATAGTTGTTGCTCCGCTTCTCCTCCTTCCACTTTGACTTGTTGTGCCATCCAACCAATCCAATCGTACTGGTCATTTGGGTGTCGATGGCAGTTGAGCACATATTCACGCAGCGGGTGAACATCCGGGATACGGTGCGATTGGAGGACAGCCAGCACTTCTTTGGCGGAAATGCTTAGTCCGCTTTCGGATGAGCAATCGCAGACGATATCATTGATGTCAGAGGTCGTGATGTCCGTCCAGCGATTATCTGCTTGACGGATTTGCACTTTGTTAGAGATAAGGTCATGGCGCAGGCGTTCGCTCTGCACATAGTTGTTAAAGATGTAGTCACAGACTACTTGTTGTCGATTTTGTTTGTCCATAGATATATAATTGGTGCTGATTTGCTTTATAATATACACAGCCAAAATGAGTATTGTCCTCCTCTGTCCGCTCATGGCCGCAAAAAATGAATTATTTCGCGTTATAATATAAACGACGAAATAAGTTGTGTATCGCCCCGTGGCGCCCCGTAGCGGAAAATCTTTTCTTTGTGCTTCTCTTAGGTTGTTGTCGGAAGATGGTCCCGTGATGGTCGCGTTCGGCAATTGTTTTGGGGACAATATAATACACTTTTTTCTTACTGCCACCATTTTGTTCAAATAATATATACAAAGTATATATTAAAAAAATTAAAAAATTTTTTAAGGCGCAGTTTTGGTCGCAAAACTTGCAAAACAAGACGGTTTAAGTGAGAAAATTTTGCACATGTCAGATTTTTGTAGTACCTTTGCATCGAATTTTTAATAATCAAAATCTAAATAAGTTATGAAGAAAACCTTGTTATTAGTATGTGTTATGTTATTTGCATTTATGAACGATGCAAATAGTGTGATTATTGAAGAGGCATCATATAATCTTGTCGATGATCTGCTTGCCATATTTCAGAATGCGACCTCCCCGGATGTGGAACAAATACTTAATAAAAAATGCGAATACGACAAAAAAGAGAATAGTTCCAGTTTTTTAATGCCGAAAGATCTCCGTACGCTTTGTGAAATACATTGGCCTCAACCGGAAAGCGGTAAGAATTTTAGGGTTATCAGTTTCACAACACTATTAAGTGGTACTTTAACCGAGGAAGACTTCCATCAATACGTACGAAAAGCATACATAGCAAAAAATTGGCAACTGACATACAATAAAGACGGTAGGTATGAAGGAAAGAAAACAATCGATGGGAACGAGTATAAAATGGTTGTAAGCGCCCGCATGGATCCGGATAAAATACCGCTTATCACTGCTGTATTTGGGATGATGAATGACCCCATAAAGAAAACGTACACTAAGCCCGCATATGTGGATTTGTCAGAATATGTGGATCTGGGACTGCACAGCGGAACTTGGTGGAAAAAGAAAAATGATGGCGGACATATGGGGTATGGAGGCGCTGTGGAGTATGGCGGTGCACTGCCTACTGAAGCTCAAATCAGAGAACTCTTTGCAGAATGCTCTTGGAGTTGGACAGGAAACGGGTATAGAGTGACCGGACCGAACGGAAATTCCATTTTCCTCCCTTTCTCCGGATGGTATGACAATAATTTTAAGAAATACGATAATGCCTCCTTATATTGGTCTTCTACCATGACCGGCTCTGATCAAGCTTGGTGTATAGCTATACTCGACAGTGGTAGTGCATACATTCTCCCAAATGTACGTTCGAACCTATTCCAGGTTCGTTTAGTTCATAAAGTGGCACAGTAATAAATACTCATTCGTTGGATCCTACCCGACAGCCGCGAGATAAGTATCTGAAATAGATGGAATGAAGAATATATTTTGCATATTGTTGATATTTACTTGTGGTCTTGCGTTTTCGCAAACCAAAGGTCAAAATATCCATAAGAATACAACTATTGACACCCTCTATAATTCGGGTAATGACATCGATAGTTGTACGCTGGACTCTATGCAAAATATTGCCCCGATTTCTGATGATGTACTTAAAGAGCATTCGGCGGGAATAATCCTGTTGATTTTGGCCGTGGTAGTTATCATTATCGGCATCTGGATACTTGTCTCTCGCAAGAAGAAAGAGGAATTAATTATCATTGATACGCTTTTAAAAAGTGCAGAATCGGCGATCATCGCACGACAAGCCTCCAAAGCAGAGCGCGAATTAGGTGAGGTCATAAAGCGCATCAAAGAATCTGATACTCTACGAAAAAAGAAGGTTATTGAATTACAATCGCGTTTAGACATTCTGAAGACGAACATTCGTTTCGATACATGTGCGGAAAAGATGGATTCTGCTCTCAATGCTTGGGACATCAATGCGGCTCGCTCTGAATGGGCGAAGATAAAAGATCTAAGGGTGGTAGATAATGTGCGAAAAGCAAAAAAAGATGAATTGTCCTTGCAATTAGATACCATTAAAAAGAATCTTGAAATTGATTCCCATCTAAAACTTGCCGAAACTGCTTTGATCTTTCAAAAAGCAATAACTGCCGCTGCGGAATTAGATATCGCAAGGAAACTCTTGTCTAATGTTTCTGATAAATCGCGTAAGAAGAAATTCGAAGATCTATCTGAGCGATTAAAGAAATTGGA
>Ga0310696_10007981_pt1 | contig 12382 bp, 9 predicted proteins | sample AusTroGonzalo_MG_4_FD_203885 | JGI IMG/M metagenome (GOLD analysis project Ga0310696, IMG submission 203885) | Bovine rumen microbial communities from tropical cattle in Woodstock, Queensland, Australia - Gonzalo_02 (v2) (version 2) | ecosystem: Host-associated > Mammals > Digestive system >... | reverse complement strand
CGTGCACTGGGTGTGCGCCTGGGCACCTTCATGGATGATAACGATGCCCTTGGTCCAGTGGTATGCCGTGCTGAGGATCGTGAGCGCCAGAACAGCATCAGCTTCTCTAACGGAGCCACCGATGCCCGTAAGCACATGGAGTATCACCCCCTGGCTCAGCAGAAGGCAGGTCGCCACATGGAGCCGTTCGTTATTGATATCAACCCCACAGAGAATCTCGACTACAAACTCTCTGCCCACGAGGGTGAGGAGTTTATCTACGTGATGAACGGAGAGTTGGAGATCGAATACGGTAAGGAGAAGTACACCCTGAAGGAGGGCGACAGCATCTTCTACGACTCTATTGTGAAGCACCACGTGCATGGCGCACCCGGTAAGAGTGCCAAGATTCTCGCAGTTGTCTATATCCCATTCTAATCAGGTCAAGGCGCATGAGTAATGTGAAATTAGACATGGCAGGCAGACCATTGCCTGACAGAACATACCCTGCTGAGACTGGTAGTGCTGGTTATACGCTCCATGAGCGCACATTGGGCCAGTGGCTCGAGCATTGGGCTGAGACCACGCCTGATAAGGAATATATCGTTTACAGCGATCGCGATCTGCGCTTCACGTGGAGCAAGTTCAACGAGCGCGTCGATAACCTCGCCAAGGGTCTGATTGCCATTGGTGTGAAGAAAGGCTCTAACGTAGGTATCTGGGCCACGAATGTGCCTGATTGGCTGACGTTCCTTTATGCCACTGCCAAGATCGGTGCCGTGCTGGTTACTGTCAATACCAACTACAAGCAGAACGAGCTTGAATACCTCTGTAAGGACTCCGACATGCACACCCTCTGTATCACCGACGGTACGTGGGATTGTAACTATGTCGATATGACCTACACCATGCTGCCCGAGTTGAAGAACTGCGAGCGTGGCCATCTCAACAGCGAGCGCTTCCCCTATATGAAGAACGTGGTGTTTATTGGTATGGAGAAGTATCGTGGCATGTTCAACACAGCCGAGCTCCTGCTTCTTGGCCAGAACGTCGAGGACGAAGAGCTCAACGAGATGAAGAGCAAGGTGAGCTGTCACGATGTCTGCAACATGCAGTACACCTCTGGTACTACGGGATTCCCCAAGGGTGTCATGCTCACGCACTATGGCATCGCCAACGATGGTTTCTTCACGGGCGAGAACATGGGCTTTACAGCTGATGACAAACTCTGTGTCTGCGTGCCCTTGTTCCACTGCTTTGGTGTGGTGCTGGCCACGATGAACTGCCTGACGCATGGTTGTACCGAGGTGATGGTCGAGAAGTTCGACCCGCTGGTGGTACTGGCCTCCATCCATAAAGAGCGCTGTACAGCTGTCTATGGTGTGCCCACGATGTTCATAGCCGAGCTCAATCACCCCATGTTCGATATGTTCGACCTCACCTGTCTGCGCACAGGTATCATGGCAGGCTCGCTCTGTCCTGTGGAGCTGATGAAGCAGGTGTCCGAGAAGATGTATATGACCATCACCAGCGTGTATGGACTCACAGAGTCATCGCCAGGTATGACGCAGACCTGTCTGAACGATACCTTCGAGCAGCGTTGCACCACCGTAGGTCGCGACTTCCCATTTGTCGATGTGAAGGTGCTCGACCCCGAGACGGGCGAGGAGTGCCCCGTTGGTGTGCAGGGTGAGATGTGCTGTAAGGGCTTCAACGTGATGAAGGGCTACTATAAGAACCCCGAGGCTACCGCTGAGGTTATTGATAAGAATGGCTATCTGCACTCAGGCGACCTTGGCATCAAGGACGAAGAGGGCTTTTATAAGATTACGGGCCGTATCAAGGATATGATCATCCGTGGTGGTGAGAACATCTATCCTCGCGAGATCGAGGAGTTTCTCTATCACATGCCTGGCATCCGCGATGTACAGGTGGCCGCTGTACCCTCTAAGAAGTACGGTGAGGCTGTGGGAGCCTTCATCATCCTCGAAGAAGGCGTCACGATGACCCCCGAAGACGTACAGCTGTTCTGTCGTGGCAAGATTGCCCGATACAAGATCCCCAAGTACGTGTTCTTCATCGATCAGTTCCCATTGACGGGCTCTGGCAAGATCCAGAAGTTCAAGCTGAAGGAGATGAGCCTCGAGCTCTGTGAGAAATTCGGGTACGAAGTGGTATAAACCAACAAACAATAAACCAACAATTAGACAATGAAGAAATCTTTCATTCTGGCATCCCTGATGATGCTCGCTATCCCCGTGATGGCACTCACCCCTTGGAAGAAGGGCGCGTTTGAGACAGGACAGTATCGTAACCTCTTTGAAGAGATGGGTTACGACGCAGGTGAAGTTGATGCAAAACTCCATCAGGTGTTCGACGATGTGTTTCGTGGTCCCAACAAAGTCTATTTCGAAGTAGGCGACTCGATGGGCTATGTCTCTGATGTGAAAAATCATGACGCCCGCACTGAGGGTATGTCGTATGGACTGATGATTGCCGTGCAGTTTGGCGAGAAAGATATCTTCGATCGTCTGTGGCGCTGGAGCAAGAAATACATGCAGCATCAGGACGGTATCCGCAAGGGCTACTTCGCCTGGAGTTGCAAGACTGATGGCACCCGCAATGCCCAGGGCGCAGCCAGCGATGGTGAGCTCTACTTCATCACCGCCCTCATCTTTGCCTCCAACCGTTGGGGCAACGATACAGGCATCAACTATCTGGCTGAGGCCCAGAACATCCTGAACTGCATCCAGCCCAAGGAATACGAGCCCGAGCCCCGTCAGGGAGGCTTCCCAGGCTTCGGTCCTCAGCAGCAAGGTCCTCAAAAGATGTACTTGATTGACCCTGAGACACAGCTTATTACGTTCACGCCCGATGGCTTTGGTCAGCGCTATACCGACCCCTCTTACCACATTCCTGCTTTCTATGAGGTGTGGGCTAAGTGGGCCAACGATGGTCGCTCCGACTACTGGAACGAGTGTGCCAAGAAGAGTCGCGCATTCCTCCATACAGCCATCAATAAGCAGACGGGTTTGAATGCTGACATGTGCCAGTATGATGGTTCTGAGATGCAGATGCCCCGATTCCCTGGCATGCCTCAGCCCAAGCCCGGTGATAAGCCCCGTCGCAATGGTAGCAACAACTTCCGCTATGACTCATGGCGCGTGCCCATGAACATCACGCTCGACTACGAGTGGAGCTGTGCTGATGGCGAGTGGCAGCGTTGGTATGGTGAGACCATTCAGAATTTCCTTTACAGCCAAGGCGTTGACACCTTCGTCGATCAGTATCGCACAGATGGTACATTGCCCGAGGGCGACGAGATTCTGCAGGCAGGTGGTTTCAAGAAGCTTCGCCACAGCATTGGCCTTGTTGCCACCTCAGCAGCAGCCTCTCTGCTCTGCTCTCATGATAAGAGCAAGGAGTTTGTCGATGCCCTTTGGAACGCTAAGCACGAGCCCTTCGACGATGGCTATTTCGATGCCTACTACGATGGTCTGCTTCGCCTCTTTGCGTTCATGCACCTCAGTGGTAACTATCGCGTTATCACCCCTTCGAAGTAAAATCCGTATGCAGAATTACACAGCGGTGAAGGCACCGCTGTGTAATGATTACAGAAACGCTTTAATGTTTGTTTTTATTTATTACGTTGCAAAGATACAATTAAGCGAGTAAATAACCAAATTTTATTTGCTTAAATTGCCTTTTTTACACACCGGTGCCTCATTGCGTAAAAAATCACATTGGGCCCGCATCCCTGCGAGCCCAATGTGATCATTACGAACAAAATCAATTAACCCAAACAAAATAGCAAAATGAAAAAGTAAAAACCTAACTGTATATGAAACTTAAATCTCTGTGATTTCTCTAAATCACATTGCAAAGGTAAGGCGAAAAACGCCCCATTCCAAATATTTAGCCAAATTCTTCTCTCACTTGTTGCGACAGACAACCCCATTTGCGACATACACAAGAAACACCATTCAGAACTTGTCGCAATTTGGTAGATGACAGAGTTGATTAATTAAAACGAGAGTCAACCTGTAAGGAATACTTACAAGTTCAAACCAGCGCGTGCCCCCGACGTGTATGAGATAAAACCAGAACGTCGTGGTAAAGACAGTTTTGTGGTGCAAAATCTGCACCTCAAACATATAAACATAGAGGATCACATTAAGCGTTTTCCTGATGACTTTATGTTTGAACTGACGAAAGAAGAATACGCTACTTTAAGGTGCAAAAATAGCACAATATACGCAGCGGTGTCTTTCCTCGTTGTGTAGAGTTGATGAATTAGAACGAGAGTCAACCAGTGCAAATAATGCACAAGTTCAAACCAGTGCCTTTCCCTGTTATGTATGAAGTGGTAGTCGCAGAATTTGCACATACCACTCAGCGTGGTACAAACCTGTGCCTGTCCCCGCTGTGTATTATCTTAAACTTCCTGGTATTTAGGGAAAAAAGTCGATATTTGTTTGTTATTTCAATGATAATGCTTATCTTTGTATCGCAAAACTCTGACATTAAGTTGGGGGATGGAAAGGCAATTTATAATAACTAACATATATAATTGAGATTATGACTAGAAGATTTATTTTATCCTTATTTTTTCTTTTCTCCTTATCGTCAGCATTTGCTGTTGAATATCGTAGCGTAGGGATTAAAGCTGAATTTTGTGCGTATACATTCGATGGTCAGTATTTCTTGATTCTTTCTTTTAAGGATGTTGGTGACAACAGACTATCTAATAATACTATTGTAAAGTTCAAATTAAACGATGGTACGGTTCTCAGATTGGAAGGTTATAATGGTAGTACAGAAACTTCTATAAGCTCTTTATATTGGGGATATGGTGTCTCATCTAGTAGTTCTGACGAAAAACATTATGCAATTCTTACAATATCGCCTGAGCAGATAGAAAAATTAAAGATCGGGGTGCAAAAAGTATCAATTAATACTATCCCAGAAGTTTATAAAAAATTCACTTGGATAGGAAAGGCTAAGTTCGGACAATTACTTTATGATGATTTTATGAATCTTAGAGATGAGTTTGATGAAGTGATTATCAAAGATAAGAAAATTAATGAATAATATTTACACAACGGGGATGGGGACCGCTGCGTATTGACGATATATCAATAACGAGTAATGTCTTGTCTTTGACAAGAAACGATAACAAACTATATTAAATACCATATGAAAGGAATCATATATAAATACACATTCCCTGATGGGAAAGTATATATTGGTCAAACACGTAATCCTGAAAAGAGGAAGCGTGATCATTTAGATCCAAAAATAGGTCCAACAAATACGGGCTTTTGGGAAGCATATCAACGTTTTGGTACCTATGAATACGAAGTTATTCGTGAGATAGAATGCGAAAACGAAGACGAATTGATAGACCTATTAAATAGGTGGGAATCTGGATATATTTATCAGTATAATTCTGATAATCCAAAGTATGGCTATAACCGCGCAAGTTATGGTACTGTTAGTAGAAAAGCTGATAGGGTATTAAAACGAGCTTATAGTGCTATACAAGAAGACATCTTCAATAAAGAAATGCAATTATTTGAGAGTGCTTCAAAAAAAGTATGGAGAACCAAAAAGCCCTTAACAGAGGAAGAGTTATTCTTAATAACGGAGAAGTATCCTGACGAATTATGGTTTGATAAACTGGAGTCCTTTGACTTCAAGAATCTTCATAAGAATAGAATTACAGAAGACATCGAATTCTATCTTGACGAACATCTAGGATTTGTAAGATACGCAATTGAGGAACGCTCGAAATATTTAGCGGCACGATATGTCAGAGAACATGGAAGACAAATAATATCTGAAGTTCAATCAGCACGAACAATTGTTCAGATTGATAAAGAAGGAAACGTCGTAAGAGAGTTTACTTCTTTCTTAGAGATATGTCAGGCATTCAATATACTAAGGGCGAACAATGTTAGAAATGTTTTAAATGGTAAACAAAAGAGTGCTTACGGATATTATTGGAAATACAAGAAAGACATGTAATGCGCATCTGGATTTAATCCTTTGCAGATTAACTACTTTTGATTACCTTTGCATTATTATTAACTAATTGACAACAAAAATGAGAAAAATCTATTCTTCAATTATGATGCTGGCAATGATAGTTGCAGCATTGAGTTTTACCGCTTGTGGTGGTGACGATGATGACGATGTTGTTAATGATTCTGCTAGCTTGGTCGGGACATGGATATGTACGGTGGCTGATTTGGGCGAGTGGGAACCATATGTAAGAGATAATACGAAACCAGGCGACATAACTCGTTTCAACAGTGACCATACGTATGAGAGTGAAGGTAATAACAATGATAGGGGTAGATGGTCATTAAGTGGTTCAAAGCTGACGGTAATATCTGATTATTCAAGCGTTCAAGTGCCAACAACCTACACCGTCACAGAATTAAGCTCTACCACATTGTCGATTTCCTTATCTGATGATGTATTGGGGATGATCTATTTCTCTTTCCGTAGGCAAAGTTATTAATAATGGAAGTCAAATATACACAACGGGGACAGGCACTGCTGTGTAGGGATGTACAGGTCAGGACGCATCACAAACCTCTTCGCTCCCGGATTCTTGCCGATCTTAAGCACTCGGCGCTGTGCAATAACTTTAATTGCCATACTTTTAGTTAAGTTTAGTTGTTAAAAATTTATTGGTTCTCTCGTTGCCTCCTGAGAGCGCTTCGCTTGGGCCCCATTAAGTGAAAAACGTATTGCTATTAATCCTCGCAATTGCTACTATTAATTCCCGCAATTTTTTCCATTAATACTAGATTTATCCGCATCTCTCATTTGACGTTGCAAAGGTACGAAATTTTCAGCATATATGCAAGCGTTTTGCGAAAAACTTTTGAAGTGTTAAAATTCGGAGAAGCGAGAACATATCCCCCTAATCGTCTCATCGCCTAATCGCCTAATCATTTGCAAAATCGATAATCAAGAAAAGCCCTTATAGATTATATATATCTAATATATATATTATAATATATATATTAGATATATATAATTAAAGGCCACTTAGGTATAATTCCAAAAATCCTAATGATTAGCTGATTACCCGCATAGGCGCATATAGCCTTGCTATGTTTCTACTATCTTTTTTAAAATAGGGAGGGTTGCCCCTCCCTACAATCCAACAACCATGATAGAAATAGTCGTTAGGATTTGGAGAATCACGTTGCAAAATTAATGTGTTAATCTGTATTTTCCAAACCTTTAGATTATATCTAACTCGCTTTAACTCAAAGTGTTATATTATTTTTATAATATCACACTTTTTGATGTGTTGGAACATTTAAATAGTGTTAAAGTTCTGAGGTGTACCGACTTTTGGTACAACCTGCCTTTACATTTGCCCCATAGTTTAAAACAAAACGATGAAATTATGCAGATAAGACAGATCACAAAAGAAGAAATGAGTGACTATGTGATGTTCCCACGATTGAAACACCCTGGGCTCAAGCCCCAGCATGTAGATCGCGATGCCTTTAAGGCAGAGTTGCGACATGTAGAGGGCCATGGCGACTTTTGGTTACTCCATCAGCAAGCCAAGCCCCATGTAGTAGCCCATGTTCAGTTGCCTAAGTCGGAAGCTGAGTTTGATAAGATTCTCAGTTTCTGCATTACCAACAACCACTGGTGCGAATATATCGAGGGCGACCTCTCTTTCCTTTGTGTCATTGCCGGATATAATGTTGAAGAGCTTACACCAAAATATCCAGATTGTATTAAAGATCGCGTTCTTGCCCTCTGCGATGCAGTGTATTGGTGGAAACTTTATGGCAAGTGATGAAATTTGTTAATCCTTTATTTGGATATTTGCTTTTTATTCCTTATCTTTGCACGATAGAATCATAAAGTGTAACTAACTTAAAATGGCGACTACAAAAACGATAATTGCGAATGGCACGGAAATCTCCGTGTTACTACAAGGCAATGAAAATGACTATATCTGTCTGACCGATATGGCCAGATATAAAGATAAGCAGCGTACCAATTATATTATTCAGAATTGGATGCGTGCTCGCAACACGATTGAGTATCTTGGTGTCTGGGAACAATTACACAATCCCAATTTTAATAGCATCGAATTCGATGCGTTTAGAAATCAGGCTGGGTTAAATTCTTTCTCCCTCACTCCCAAAGAATGGGCTGATAAAACCAATGCAATCGGCATCTATTCCAAGGCAGGCCGTTACGGTGGAACATACGCCCATAAGGACATAGCCTTTAATTTCGGCATGTGGTTGAGCCCAACATTTCAATTATATGTAGTTAAGGAGTATCAGCAACTTAAGGAAGAACAAAGCAATCCTCTGTTGCAGCATTGGGATGTTAAGCGAATCTTGGCCAAAGCTAACTATACCCTGCATACCGATGCTATCAAGAATATTATCATTCCCAAGCTCCCCCTTGAGAAAAAGAAAGAGGGAATCATCTACGCTTCTGAGGCTGATATGCTTAACCTGGCACTCTTTGGTTACACAGCAAAAGACTGGGAAGAAGCCAATCCTGATCTTGCCAAAAAGTTAAACATGCGCGATACTGCCTCTATCAATGAGTTGGTTGTGCTTTCTAACATGGAATCTCTCAATTCCGAACTCATTAAGCAAGGCGTGCCTCGTGATGTCCGCTATGAAATCCTACACCGCATGGCAGAAGAACAACTAAAGGTACTCAACGATCAGAACGCAGAATATCGTTTCAAGAAGTTGACGAGTGGAACGGAGATAACTAATGATTAAGTTGCCAATTATTTCTCGTATAACGAGTGTGATGAAACGAGTTTGGTAAAATTTGCATCGAAGCGAAAAACAATTCAATGATCTACAAGTTGAAGATCAGAAAGAGACAACGTAATATCATGCTATAGCGTCTTAGCGTTGTAGCGTTTCATTTTACACCCTCATATGCGGTTGTGTTGAACCTGAAGAACCTCTGTGAGAATTGGCTGGAGCCACTCAGAGAGAAAAGAGTGGTTTATACAGACCTGAGCGTGATGGCGTGAGAGAGTTGGCGCTGGGGATCAGTAACCTTGAGGGTGATGGTCCCTGGCGCTTTTGTGCTGCGCACGATGACTACCAGTTGTCCGTTGAAGAGGCGCATGGTGGGGGCCTTGAAACTCTCGAGACTGGTGGCATCGCCATTGCAGACGGCCTCGAATGTACCTGCTCCCGTCACCTCAAATTCCAACTGATCGTCAGCCTCGGGAATGAGGTTGCCATCGGCATCGGTGAGCGACACGGTGACAAAGGCGAGATCGTCGCCATCGGCCTTCAGACAGGCGTTGATGGCGTTTGTGGCCGTAATGGGTTGACCAGCTGTCCATGCTTCCAGTTGCAAGCGGGCGGGGGCTCCTGCTGTCTTAACGACTGAAGTGCCTGCCTCGTGGCCATCGGCATCGTAAACCACGACCTTCAGTTCTCCTGGCTCATAGACAACGTCGTTCCAGCGCAGGCGGTAGCGGTCGAGGCGCTCTGCGGGATTCTTCGTGATGCGCCCCTGACTCTTTCCGTTGACGAAGAGTTCGCCTGACGGATAGTCGGTATAGCAGTACACGGGTGTCACCTGTCCTTGGCGCTCCTTGCCCCATGTCCAATGGGGTAGGAGGTGGATGGTGTGCGACGCCTTATTCCACTTAGAGCGATAGAGGTAATAGCGGTCTTTGGGCAAACCAGCGAGGTCGCAGATACCGAAATAGCTGGAGCGCGCAGGCCAGTACTCATCGTAAGGCGTGGGCTCGCCCAGGTAGTCATAGCCCGTCCACACAAACTCGCCAATGACGTAGGGGGCATCGTCTTGCCACACCCAGTCATCGTCGGGCAGATTGCTCCACGAGCAGTATTCGACATCGTAGCTGGAGCACTGGCCATCGGCATTGAGGATGGCCTTCGGATCGTAAGTAGGTGCCCACGAGGCGTACTGCGAATTGTCGGTCACCTCTACGGGGAACTTATAGACACCTCGCGAAGAGACGGTGGAGGCAGTCTCGGAGCCTAAGAGGAAACCCTGAGGCAGTTGGGCGATGTTTTTGGGATACTTATGCACGCGATAGTTGAAACCTGGCACATCCATTACCTGGGCGAAACCATGCGAGAGGGCTTCTTCAGCCCGATCCATACCCTGAGTGACAGGGCGCGTGGGATCGAAGAGGTGACAGAGGTCTTGCAGGTGTTTGGCGATCTGAGGACCCTTGGGATCGTTCTGCTCGGGTATCTCGTTACCGATGCTCCACATCACGATGCTGGGGTGGTTGCGATGGGCCAGAACCAGGTTGGTGATGTCGCGCTCAGCCCAGTCGTTGAAGAAGCGTGCATAGCCGTTTTTGCACTTGGGATAGAGCCACATGTCGAAACTCTCTGCCATCACCATCATACCCAGTGAGTCGCAGAGGTCCATCTGCAGTTGGGAGGGCATGTTGTGGGAGGTGCGGATGGCGTCGCATCCCATCTCCTTCATCGTCTTGATCTGACGGATGAGGGCGGCTTTGTTGATGGCGGCACCGAGGGGACCAAGGTCGTGGTGCAGACAGACGCCCTTGAGCTTGCGCGAGACGCCATTGAGCATGAATCCGCCTTCTTTCGTGCAGCTCACCGTGCGGATACCGAAGGTCTGCGTGAGGGCATCGAGCGTCGCCTCGCCTTGCTTATAGCGGATACGGGCTTTATAAAGATAAGGTGTCTCGGGTGTCCAAAGCTGTGGTTCTGGAATCTTAAACGACAGTTCTGCGGATCCGAAGAGGTCGAGCTTGCTTTGACTGTCGTGGGCTACGATGCGCCCCTCTGCATCGAGGATCTCCACCTCGAAGGTGAGTTGCTCATTGGCATCGCTGCCTGCGCTTACGCTCATATCCACGATCGCCTCATGGGGAGCTATCTGGCGCGTGCGGATAAAGGTCATCCACGGGTCGAGCCACTGATCGCCAGTCGTGATGAGCGTGACGGGGCGATAGATGCCTGCACCGGGATACCAGCGTGAGCTCTCCTCAATGTTCTGCAGATGCACTTCAAGCTGATTGTCGCCAGCATGCATGAGGGGGGTGATATCCACCCGGAAGCAGTTATAGCCATAGGCCCAATAGCCTGCGGGTTCTCCATTCAGATAGACGGTTGGCTCAGCCATGGCGCCATCGAAGAGCAGTTCTGCATGACGACAGTCAGCTGGTATCTGGAGGGTGCGCTTGTAGTAGCCTTTTCCTATCCAGGGTAGGGCACCTGAGCGTCCGCTCTTCTCTGTAGCCTCTGTCTCGCCATTCTGTTCGATGGCTACCTTCTGCAGATCCCATTTCTTGTCGAAGGGTCCTGCGATGGCCCAGTCGTGGGGCACACTGACGGTCTGCCACGTCGTTTGATCTTGGGAGAATTGCCATCCCTCGCTGAGGATGGTTTCCTGACGGGTCTGTGCAAGGGCGCATGATGCTAGGATACATGCCAAGGTGAGCAATCTGCTTCTCATGTCGAATCTGGTGTTAGTGAGTTATTTTGGGGCAAAGTTACGAAATAATTTCGATAATTTGCATATATGAGCGAATTTTATTAATTTTGCGCCCAAACTATATAAGATAGACGTATGAACAGACTCAGACTTACTTTCGCCATGCTCTTAGGAGCCGTTTTGGCCAGTGCACAGACCAACGACACATTCTGGTTAGGGGCAGATATCAGTGGTACCACCGAACTCGAGGCCCATGACGTGCAATTGATGAACGCTCAGGGGGAACCCCGTGAGAACACAGCCTTGATGAAAGAGCTGGGCTTGAATGCGGTGCGCCTTCGTGTATGGGTGAATCCTATGAGAGGTTTCTCCAGCAAGGATGATGTGCTCGTGATGGCTCAGCGCGCCAAAGCGCTCGATATGGCACTGATGATTGATTTCCACTACAGCGACTGGTGGGCTGATCCTGGTAAGCAGAACATCCCCGATGCGTGGAAGGACTGTGATTACGAGCAGATGAAGCAATGTCTGGCTCAGCATACGCGTGAGACACTGCAGTTGCTGAAGAACTTCGACATCGATGTGAAGTGGGTGCAGGTGGGCAACGAGACCACCAACGGATTCCTGTGGCCCATGGGTAATGCGCATGAGAACATGGCGCAATACGCAGGACTGACGAAGGCTGGCTATGAGGCTGTGAAGGCCGTATATCCTGAGGCTCAGGTTATTATCCATCTCGATGCAGGTTGTGATCCCAAGCGTTACCTCTTTATTTTCGATGGTCTTCAGGCCAACGATTGCCCTTGGGATATGATTGGTATCAGCGTGTATCCATATTGGGATAAGGAGGCTGGACTCGAGACAGAGTGGCAGGGTACCATACGCGATTTTACAGCCAATGTAAGAAGTCTGTGGGAGCGATACC
>Ga0310696_10007980_pt1 | contig 12382 bp, 21 predicted proteins | sample AusTroGonzalo_MG_4_FD_203885 | JGI IMG/M metagenome (GOLD analysis project Ga0310696, IMG submission 203885) | Bovine rumen microbial communities from tropical cattle in Woodstock, Queensland, Australia - Gonzalo_02 (v2) (version 2) | ecosystem: Host-associated > Mammals > Digestive system >... | reverse complement strand
CGGGTTACATTGGATAAATAAAAAAGCGAGCCGGCCCCGGAACGGTTCAGCAAGTGCCAGGTAATCCTAAAAACACAAAAGGGGGCATATGCCCCCTGGGTTAATCTTCAATCATAGTCACGTTGCCATCGGTGTCCACCTGGTAGAGACCCTCGTCAAGCAAGCACTTGGCACAATGGGCGATAGCCCGTCCACCGTGCGGCGACTCCAACATCACGGGATTCCCCGTTTCCGTCAGCACGTTGCGGAGCGAGTATTCGGTAAACGGTCGAGTCAATGACGGTTCTGCGTAGTCCCTGAATACTAGTTCGAGACCACATCCCCTTTCGCCCAACTGTTCGCAACACGGGTCGAGGACAGTCTCACCGTCATGCACCTCTCCGGCAACCACCTCATAGAATTCCCCAATCTGCTCAGTGAGGATAAATCCCTGGTCCTTATGCGTAGGGTCGAGCACAGCGACACACTTGGCACCGGTGTCATACGTAGTTATTTCGACGGTAATCATCATAACCTCCTTGGCTGTATAAAAAATACCGGGGCGATCCGGTCCCGGACCGTCCCGACAAGTGCCGCTACGGGCTCAATGCGGAACAGGCGGGCCTACTGCCCGCCCTTGATTTATCCCTGGAAAATATATGAAATGACGGCTATCGCTATCATCAAGAGGATAGCCATCATCCCTAGTCCCTGGACGGTCTCTGCCATACTAGACCTCCTCTATCTTGTGGAAGATGCCCTCGTAGGCCCCGTTACCCGCGTAACAGACCACGTCAATGCTCCACAGGGCCAACGGAGTGCCGTGCCCGTGCATCTTGATGGCCTCGGTGATAGGCATGTCCTTGTAACGGTTCCACTGTTCCAGGGGGAACTCGCTGGAACCGTCCACGGATAGAACCGTGTCGCCGTTCACCTTGATTTCGCAGATGTCCTGTGCATCCAGGTCGGCCTTGAACCTGTCCCACATCTCGGCTTCGGCTGCCTCGACTGTATCGAATCCCCGGATGCCGTACACCGGGTTCTCGGTATCGGTATCTCTCGTGTCAACGCTGACAATCACAAATTTCTTCATCGTAACCTCCTTGTCGTTACATAATAAGAATAGGAGTCCGGGGCAATCCCGGACTCCTATGGTCAGTATCGGTGTCGGATTATCTGACTAGAATAAGTCGGCACCCATAAACAGAATGTATTTTGTGCTATCCTCAGCCGTAAATACCTTGAAATGAATGTCTAGTACATCCCAAATAGGTTCCAAGTCGGCCTTATCTATGGTGACTGGCGATTTGTCGTTATTGACAACCTCTTTGACTACGCAATCCCACGTGTCACATTTGACTCCCATAACAACCGGAGCAGCGTCGTCTCCAGTGGCCGCACAGATTGCTGGCAATACATCAAATGCCTCCGCAGTCTGTCCAGTAGTCGCAGCCTCTGAAAGGGCATCCATACTGAAGTCATCGCACACTTCATACATCACGAAATAGAACGCATGGTATTCAGTGTCCACCGAGCTGCTTGAGACTCCCTTGCGGAACTCCTTGCGGAACTCAATGGAGGAGGACGACGTCACCGTCGTGGTGTCGCCATCGGTAGGTGCCGGTGCCACCGGCGAGGAGCCGCTATCGCCACACGCGGCCAAGAGTGCCATCATAACGATGGAGAGTAGGATTTTCTTCATGATTCATTCTCCCTTGTTTGTTGTTTGTATATTCAGAATAAGTGGCCGGTGCAATCCCGGCCACTGTTATCCAGTACTTAACCGCCGACTCGCTTGCCGGACGGTCTGAAGATGCGTTGCTTTGCCATTGCTACAGCTCCCTCACGAAATCGATGCTCTCGATGTCCCAGTACTCGTTGCGAGCGACGGTCTTGGCGTCATCCGCGTTATTGGCGTAGACCCATACCTTACAGCTGTCGTGGTCTGTGCTGCTCGTGTATCCGACGATGAACTTCTTACGTGCCATGTGTGTGTCTCCTTATAGAAAGGAAAACAAGGGGGTTACTTCCCCTTGTCCTCCGTGTTGTTGGGTTCTTTGTTGCGAGCCTCCAACGCATCAGCGATACGCGCCAACTGACGTGCAATTTCAGGTAGAGTGTGCTGAATAATCTCGGCAGTCTTTACTTCAAAAACCATGGGCATGTTTGACCTCCTTGTTGGTTACATAGGGAAAATATATGCAAGGGGCGATCCCGCCCCATGCAGACCATTACTGCTTGGATTCTACCTTCTGAACCTTTTCCAAGAGTGCAGAATCAACGGCCACGACAATCTTTTCAACCTTGTCGCAGACGACCACAGTCTTTGTAAACACTTGAGTGAGCATGATTTAACCTCCGTTGTTGATTACGTTGTATAAATATAGCACTGGCGCAGTCCCGTCGTCAACTCGCCAGTGCCAGCCCCTACATCCACTCCTCTCCGTATCGCTTGCGGAGTGTCCCCAGCGTTTCCTTGAACGGCTCAACGCTAATGTCACGTTCAATGCTGAGACCGAACGGCAGCTTAATCTCGCGCAGCTCCTTGATAGAGAAGTCGCCCAGCTCCAGCCCATAGCCCAGCGTGGCAGCTCCGAAAACAATTTGCTGGTCGCTCCCCTCTTCAAAGAACATAGAGTCTTCAAGAACATACCACGTGCCAGCCCCACAAGGGTTGAAATATCTAGCGATGACCTTCTTGTCGTCAACCGGAACGCCGTCGGTAGAGCCGTAAGGGGTCTTCCTCAAGGCTTTTTCAATTTCTTTCGTGACCAATTTCTGCATTGTAACCTCCGTTGCTTACATAGAATAAATACGAGCTATCCGCAGCCCCGGATAGAGCCAGCCAGTGACACTACGGTCGACATAGGCAAACTGGGGGCCGCGCACACTCCAGCGCGACCTCCAGCCCCAGCCTAAGCCTTTTCGAGCACCGCTTCGGCGTCCTCCAAGTCCAGCTCGAACTCCCTCACGTCGGAGCGGTCGGACGACGTTTCCAGCTGGGCGCAGTCCCATTCGTCGGCGCCGCAGAAGTCGACGTCCTCGCCGTCACAGCAGACGAACGCTTCGGTCTCGTCGTCTCGAACGAGATGGAGCGTCTTTTGGCCGTTCAGACGTCCGTCGAAGCCTCGACAGCCGTGCTCGACGACCTTGACGCCACAAGCGCCGACACCGATGCCGCCCAGCCGTTCGGCCAGCTTCGACAGATTGATTCTGTAGGTTTCGAATTCTTCCAGTTTCATGGTAACCTCCGTTGTTTCCTTACATATAACCAATGCCCAGCCAGTCCAGTCCCGACTGGGCATCCCCATTACACCCTCACCAGCGCACTAGGGTTGGTGCAGTAATACTTCGCACCAGTGGTGTCGCCTATCCATAGGACTCCGTCCTTGTTGCCGTTTACGTCCATAGAATAGGCTACCTGGTTCATTAGCCCCTCAATGGTCTTGAAAGAGCAGTAGCCCTCGTAGTCCTCAATGTGAAAATAATGGTGCCTCTTTGCATAGGCCACGAGGCTAGACTTGTGTGCGTACCTTCTCATAGAATTTTCCTCCTATACATAGGCGAAATATGTCTCCGGTCCAGACCCGGATCACGCCGGCCAGTGCCGAGAACCGTATAGTAAACAATAAAAAAGGGGGCTTTCGCCCCCTCGGTTGATTGTTTTACTTGAATCTGAGAACCATCTCGCCATTCGGCTTGCGGACGATGTAGCCCACAATCTCCTCCTTGGGCTCGGTGGTCGGCTCGTTGGGCACCACCGCCACGATGCTCCCGCCCCTGGGGAAGGTGGCACCCGTACCGCCATGGCCGCCGCCAAGGCTCGCCACGTAGGCCATACCGCCACCGCTATGCCGCCCGCTCGGCTCGCCCCCGTGGACGACAAGCGTGCAGCCCGTGGGGTTCGGTCCGGCAGTCGTCTTGACGAAGGTGGCGAGGTCAGTGGGGTTGAGTCCGGCGAGAGCCTTGATGAGGTCTCTGTTGTCTTCCAGGACTCGGTCAGTATGGCTGACCCTCGGTGTCGGCCTTGCGGTCGCGCTGCGAGCCCTACGCTTGGTGTTCTTCTTTGGGCCTTTATGATACTTGCCCCTGACAGTTGCGTATCCCATAATAACCTCCTAGTTAATCGGTTCCGCTTACATAGTTCAAATACGCGTCCGGAGCGGTCCCGGACCGATACAGCCATTAGTACTTCTTCATGCCGACCGCACTGTAATGATCATGTGATCCACCAACAGCGTTAACCGCTGACTCGCTTGTTCTTCTTGGCCTTGTAAATCATGCTGTATACTCGCTTTAAGGGGTTGAATTGGCCTCTCTCGTGGGCGGAGGCCATCGCCCAAGTCTATCCTAGTAGGTAGCGATACGGAGCTCACCGACACGCTTCACGAGGCTAGGCTCGCCGAAGAGTTCGTCAACGGCGTCGGCGACGTCGTCGCTGGTGATGACGTCGAACGTGTCGACGAGGTCGAGGGTGTCGTCGGTGTCGAAATTGTCATCGGCGATAGTTCCGTAGATGTTCTTGAAGTCGACCATGATAACCTCCGTGTTGTGGTGACATAGAAAATATGGCCGTCGAGTCCAGCCCCGACGGCCACGAGCCATTACTTGGCGATGAAATACTGCTTCATCGAGTGGGCGAGAATGAAGTGGGTCTCGGTCTCGCCGCAACCGCTTGCGTAGGGGTTGGGGAAGTCAAGGGCGAGCGTAGAGTAGAGGTTGGGGCAATTCGTCTTGACGAACCCCTTCAGTTCCTCGTAGTCCTCGCACGCACGAGAACCGCCCATAAGTTCAGCCCAACGCTCCGCACTCATATCGGTGGAGCACTGGATTCTGTCCTCTTCGTAACGGATATTTTCAGCCATGGTGAACCCCCTTTAGTGAATCATGGAAAGAATTTCGTTTACAGCCAAGAGCAACATCGTGTACACACCGCAGAACCCCACGATGGACACAGTAGAACTGCTCTTCTTGAATATCGCCACCGAGATGACTACCGCACCTACGGCCACGAGAATAAGTTTCAGAGTCATTGGTAACCTCCGTTGTTCCTTACATAGATAAAATATCGGTTCGGTCCGGTCCCGACGGTGACCAGCCAGTCCCGGCGTGATCGGGTAAAAGAAAAAGGAAAGGGCGTAGCCCTTTCCTTTATTTGTTTCCGTAGATGTAGTTTGCTGCCTTAACCGCAGCCCTACAAGCTTTTTCCACCATATTTGGGTCAGACTTTAAAGCTTTTGCCCAATTTTTTACATACGCCTCAGAATCATAATCTGTTGCCTCAGTATTATATCCGTTATCGTGGAGTAACATACAAGATGTTATTTCAGCGACAAGTTCCTCGAAGGAATAATCTTGCTTGCCTCGCTTGGTCACGTCCCTTTTTAATCTTTTATCGTGACCAGTGGAGTGAGCCTCCTCGTGGAACAGAGTTCCATAGTAAAGTTCACTGCTATGGAACTGCTCGATGGGAGGCAAGGAAATACTATCTGTAGAGGGCGAATAGTATGCTTGTGCTCCGTTGTTTCCGAGGCGGATACCTTCCCTTGCAAGATATTCCACAGAGATTTTTTCGCAAGCGGCAATCGGATTATTTTGTTTCGTTTCCACCGGCTTGGCGAACTTCAGAGGGCATTTCACTTGGCGACCCACTTCCCACACGTGGCTTGCCTTGATGATGGGATAAGAACCCTTGATTTCCTCGCCATCATCGTCAAGCAAGGGCTTGCCATCGGCGTCCTTGCGAGTGTACTGAATGCGGGTGTAGAAGTAGACCACACTGCTCTTCGGTATCTTGCCATTGGCGTCCCTCACGAAGCAATCCCACACAGAACCATCGGACACGCTCGTCTTGGTTCGTGCCTCAATCTCCTTCATGGTGACGAATTCAGAGGGGGTGTTACCTTGAATGGCGAGAAGGAACGAGTTCAAGAACGAGTAGCTCTTGCCGTCGCTCTTGATGTATCCGCTATGGGACGAGTTCCAGGGCTTTTTCCAGGGGATTTCACCCTTCTCAAGACAAGCGACAAACTTGTCGTTGATGTCCTTAATAATTTCGGCTTGGACTTGCCTAGCCGTCTTGTTGCTTTTCTTGTAAGCCATAGTGTAACCTCCGTTGTTCTTACATAGAACAAATATATGCCGTAGGCAGTCCCGACCGACGGCAACCATTCCCCTAGTCGGCGAAGGCTATGTCATCCATCAAGGCCGTAAGAACCTCGTAGATGTAGGTGTCCACCTCGGCATCGCCTTCCACCGGAATTTGTACCGATATGGCCCTCTTACCGCTAGACGCATACAGATGGCCGTCCGTACCCAATTCCATGTACGCCTTCTTGGAATCCTTGAAAAATTCCATTGTTTTCGTGCCGTCCGTATGCAATGCGGTAATTACCGCATTATGCTCGCCAGTGACACAAGTAATGTTTTCCTCGTTGGCAAATTCCTCGCAGATGGGCAACTCCACGCCCATAGAAAAAGAAACCGCCAATCCGCACAGAACGGCAATATTACGCATAGTTTTTTCCTTTGCTAAAAAGGGCCGCATTACCCTTACATAAGGCAATATTTATACTGGAGGCACGCCCGGTCCGATCGGACCAGTCCAGGCCTGGACGGTAAACAAAAAAGGGGGAACGGCCATAGGCCGTTCCCCTCACTCCCACCACTTGGAGCATTTTTTAAGCCCTTCCGAAGTGAAAAACTTAAAAAATGCCCCCTCGGAAGGGGGCGGTTGGAGGTTAGTTTTCAAACTTTGCGTAATAGGCATCCCTAATCGCAGCGAGTTCATTCAAATCCCAATCCTCTTCAGTGAGGAATTCAATTTCTTTCCCCTTGCGAGTGACCTTGCAGTTGGAAAGTTTAATTGCCCTCAGCGGAGGAAGGGCGATGGCGACGGGTTCGCCACTATCGTCGCGAAGAATATTTCCGTCCTCGTCTTGGGCATAAATAATGTCCCCATCTTCATCGCCGAGGAGCGAAGGTGCAACCCATTCGCCACTCAAGGTTTTGAAATCGTCCGAGGTAGCCCACTGACCGAAAGCAAGTTTTTTAACTTCCGTTCCGTCAGCGAAGAACTTCGGCTTGGGCTTGCCGACTTGATAGCAACGGATATAGACCTCGCTCAAGTCGTTCTTGACCCAAAGCATTTCGCCGAAGATGGGGAACATGCCGAGGTCACGCTGAGTGGGGTGATAGTCGCAGTCAATGCCGTTGGACTTGGCGACCGATTCAACCCTCTTCTTGTAGCTGAGGGACGCACCGAGAGAGATGGTGTAGGTGGACTCCTTGACCACCTTGGCGAACGGACAAGGCGTACCCTTTTCGGCAACCTTGAAGCCGTTGTCAGTCAACGCCTTGGCAAGCACTTCGTTGGCCTCGCGAGCCTTCTTGACGCACTTGTATTCGCCCTTGTAGGAAAGGGTGGCGAAGGTGTTCTTGATGGATTCCAATACCTTGATGTTGGGCTTTTTCATAGCATAGCTCCTTGTTGATGGTGGTGAGTTGTAAGCCCCATCGGCTTACATTCTGCCAATATCCGCCGTAGGCAGTCCCGACTATGTGCAGTCAGTCCATAGGTTGGCGGAATACGGCAAAAGGGGGCTCAGCGAGCCCCTTCGGCCTAGTAGTCCATAGCGAGCCGTTCAGCCCTCGCTTTATGGGCGTTAAGGTTGCTGGACAAGTCCACGCCGTAAGCCTTGGCGAACCTTCTAGCCATCGCCTTCTGTTGCTCCGCAGTGAGCCTAGTGTGCTTCTGTGCCTTCATAGAACTACTCCTTTGTTGATGGTGGGCAATCCGATGGGGCGAGGGGTAACGCCGCCACCGGATTACAGTGGGGAGATCTTCGCCGTAGGCAGTCCCGAGCCTGGACAATCAGTACGGCGTCTGCCAGGGGTAGGCTGTCCCCTAGCCAAGTTAGCCTGGGCTAAAACCGCCGTAGGGCACATGTGAGCACTATAAAGTGCTACGTGTTTGCCTCCGGAAGGCACCCTGCGGGTGCCCCTGCAACTCCGTGCGACCTTCCCTACCTCTGCCAGACTCTCCCTACTGGTCTCCGAACTAGGGGTCGATTCCCAACGAGTTGAAAAACAAGATATTTTATCAAGTAACAAAAATCCAAAAATAATTTTTTAAACTTATTCTTAAAATCGACCAAAAAATTAATGGGGGCCTGGGGGGGCCTGGGGGGCCTGGGGGATACCATGAATGATCTGAACGAAGACTTTAGGAACCAGCCACTGTGGGTAATATACAAGTGGCACTTCATCGAGAGCAATTCGGTCTATATAGGACTGACTCGACATTACAAGGATCGCATTAGAAATGAACTGTGCCAAGGTACTGTCCATGAGCATATCCAGCGTACCAACGACAGCTACAATGTAGGGATTGTCTTAGAAGGTCTTACTGCATCGGAGGCCGCAGAAGCGGAGCGAGCTTATATAGCCGAAGCATTGACTTCTGGTGCTACCGTCCTCAACAAAAACTCTGGCGGAGGATTGGGGCCTAATCCACCAAGAAGCAAAGAATCAATCATAGATGAAGTAGTCAGTAAGTATTCTACTCTGTCCGAACTGGTTGCCGACCATAACCTTTATATGATGGTTAAACGTTACCATGTATATACTGAAGTATCCAAGCGTCTACGGCACCACCATCGTCCGAAACTGACTGAATCGGACGTGAAGACAGCTGCCGACAAGTGTACCACGTTGGCGGAGTTCATGAAGGAATATCCGAGCGAATACCAAGCCGCCCACAAGAACCACTGGGATCACCTGACATTCCACTTGACACGAACGAACAAGAAGAGAGATGAGGAAACAGGGCATCTACGAAGAGATTGTCGCCGATATTCCGAAGCATACATGGAGACCCCAGCATAAAGCTCCGGCGCCGGATTATGTAAAAAAAATCCGGTCAATAGACCCTACCCAGTTTTCCCCAGATGCCCTATAGGGCAAATTTTGAAAAATCCTGGGGGTACCTGGGGGGTCCTTGGGGGTAGGATCGGCAATTAGCCGCAAGTTACTTCTTGACCGAGACCTTGTCGCCGGTTATGTCGAGGACGGAGCCGTCGGAGAAGTGGAGTCTGACGAAGGGGACTCCGTGGAAGTCTGTCAGGTGGTCGATGCGTTTCACGTTCTTGTAGGTCTGTGTAGTGCATACGTTCCTAACGCATGAGGTGACGGAGACGCTTGTAGAGGCGGATAGGGCGAGTATTGCTGAAATTGCGATAAAAAGGGCTATTTTCTTCATGGTAATAAGTTTAGTGGATTCCGAGTGAGGACATCTTGTCTTGATTCCGAGGGCGGACATCTTGTCTTCTATGGGGGTGACGATTCCGTCGATTATTTCCTTTTCGAACCGTTTCCATGCCCTTTCCCTGTTCCATGGTCTCATCTTTTGTATGTGGCGCATCAGGTCCAAGCAGAATACGGCGGTATTCAGAGACCAGCATCCGTCGGCTGCCCTCTGGTTACACCAATCCTTGAATTCGGCGAACGACATGTTGGTTCTTCTCCTTGTTTTGGATGGAAATATAGCAAATCCGCGGGTTATTTGCTATATTTCTGGAGGCGATGCGTTTTTTCTATTTCATACTGGCCATATTGATATCGTCCCTTTCGGTGTACCGGAAGGCGTTCCGACGGGTTTCCGGCGACATAGGCATGTACATGAGGTCCGGCTCCCCGTTCATGATCACGATGCCAGCCGGGATACATGTGTACCTCGTGTTCGACTACGCGATAAGGCGGTACGGGTCTACCTCTGCGCCGGTCACCTTCTCCGGGGTCGTTTCGGGCGGCTGGTTCGACCGGGACCGGATATCCTCGGTTCGGCGTCGCGTCGAGCGGGCGTGGAGGCTCAAGAGCGCGTACGGGTCGAGGCCGAGCATAGTTACCGGCGGATACCTACTGGAGCTGGTCGGCGTCCGCGTTGTCGACTGCCGAATTGCCGACTACCTTTTCCAGATAAGGGTGCGCGTGGGGAACGACTACGTGTTGGTGTCCTCCCTGTTCCATGACTCGATAGTTCGGTCGATAATGCTGGACACTCCACGGCGCCAGTTCGAGGCCATCGTGAACGAAGAGACGCGCGGTGCAATGGATTCCACCATGACGACTGGTCGACAATGTCGATATACAAGTACATAGCGGCGGTCGGTATAGTAGTGGCGTCCCTGTACGTTAGGGTATACCGGCGTCTGGCTGCCGAGATCGCGTTCATGAGGATGCTCAACGGGTCGTTCACCATCGGCGGGTCATCCGTAAAGGTATACTGTTCGCGCGTGGTGTTGGAGTACGCGATAAGCCGGCTCGGGAGCGTAGGCGTGACGACTTTCGCGTGTTGCGTCACAACCAATCATTCCAGTGCCCACCAGAAGGACGCGTTTGGCCTCGACAGGGCCTTCTGGACAGCCTCGGTCGGCATGTTGATCAGGATGTCCTCAACCAGTCTCCTCGAGTGCATCAGCTCGTACGGGTACACGTACTCCCTGCCGACCCGGAGCCTGATCTGGGACAGGCAGACTAAGTCTTGATACCCTCGCGCCAACAAGCCGTATGCGGAAGTTCCCGACAACCGTCTCGACGACGTGGCTGTCCATGTACTCGCGTATCGCCCTGGCGACCACCGGACGGATATCTTCGGATTTGTTCTCCTCGCGCGGTTAGATATGTAATTTTTTGGTTACATTGGATGCCGGACCGGCGTTTTCTTGCTATATTTGGGACATGGCGCGGGAAAGTCCCGCGTTGTGAGATATTAGAGAGGGACGGAAGCCCGTGGAAGCACCTTTTTGATATCGCTAGTAACCAAAGGCTCCACGGCAGAGAAGACATCATGGTAACGAACACCATTACTGTTCGCGACTCTTTCGTCGTGAACGCTCTCCGCAACTGCGGATACAACAACTACGCCGCCATAGCGGACATCATCGACAACTCTATAGAGCCGGACGTAAACGCCACCAAGGTGCACGTCACGCTCTCCACCGGTGGCCACGGGACGCCGATCGACACCATCACAATAGCCGACAACGGGTGCGGGATGGACTACGACACGATGGTCGAGGCCATGTGTCTCGGTTCCATGACCGGGAAGAACGGCCTGGACAATCTCGGCATGTACGGTACCGGCATGAAGGCCGCGGCGCTCAGTCTCGGCAAGATGCTAGTCGTCGCCTCGCTGACCCGTGGAGCCGAGTACGGCACTCTGGCTACGCTGGACATCACCGACGCATGCGAGAACAAGGGCAAGATCAGCCTCAAGATCGAGAAGGTCTCCTCCGAACAGGTCAAGGCATGGTTGAAGGACGGGTCTGACTGCGGCACCGTCGTTTCCATCGGGATGATCGATCGTCTTGCCAATACGGACAAGAAGAGTTTCGGCGGGCAGCTCCGCAACAAGATCGGCGAGATCTTCAACAAGTTCATCACGTTCGACACGTGTCAGTTTTTCGTTGATGGGACTAAGGTTACTGCCGTCGACTTGATGGCCAACGATGTGGGCCAGAAGGAACTGATGGGCGATGGCGAGTTCAACGTCAATGACCGCCATTTCAGTTTCAACGCGTATTACTTGCCGACGGACAGCTCGGCTGATGCCGTTGGCGAAGGCGCTGTCAGGAACATGTCCAACCAGGGTATCTACATCTACCGACAGAACCGCCTTATCGGTCGTGGCCTTACTTTCGGCCTGTGGAAGCGTCACCCGGCATACAACGGTCTCCGCATCGAGTTGTTCACCAACGGGATGAGCGACGAGCTCATCGGGACGTCGTTCACAAAGATGGTTTCCGAGAAGTCCAGGGAACTCATGAGCCAGTCGCTCAAGGACATGCTCCTCAAGAACCTCGGCGAGTACATCCAGGAAGCGAAGAACCGCCAGTTGCGCGAGGCCAAGGCCACCAAGGAGACCGATCCGGAGACCAAGAAGATGTACGAGAACGTGATCGACGAGCAGAACAGCAACCTGTTGCTGAACATCAACCGCCGTCGCGAACCCAGCGAAAAGCCGAAGACGGACAATCCGGGGCCGCACAACACTACCGGCCCTCACGGAAAGTCAACTGCCGAGCGCAAGAACAAGTGGCTCATGGAAATCCGCGAGGAATCTCTTGGCCGTGGCGAGGAGATGTACATCTTCCAGCACGTCAACGGCAAGTGCGTGGTCATCATCAATACCGACCACGCGTTCTACAACGAGTTCTACAGCCTGTTGCCCCTCAACCTCAAGCACAAGATGGCGAAGGTCATCACGTGCCACTATATCGCCAAGAGCAACGTGAACTACTATGGCAGCGAGGAGATGCAGGCTCTCATCGACCAGTTCAACATCACGCTGTCTTGCGAAGTCAACAAGTCGCTCATGAAGTGATTTGCCGTCGGCAAGTGGCAT
>Ga0310696_10007977_pt1 | contig 12384 bp, 9 predicted proteins | sample AusTroGonzalo_MG_4_FD_203885 | JGI IMG/M metagenome (GOLD analysis project Ga0310696, IMG submission 203885) | Bovine rumen microbial communities from tropical cattle in Woodstock, Queensland, Australia - Gonzalo_02 (v2) (version 2) | ecosystem: Host-associated > Mammals > Digestive system >... | reverse complement strand
GAAAATCAATAAATTAAAAATCCGATTGTAATATTTTTACAATAATACATTAAACATACGGAAGATTTTAACAAAATAAAACTAACATCCGTCATGCAATAAAATAGTGTAGAGACGTGGCACGCCGCGTCTCTACAATGTAACCTGATTAGCTGACCAATGCGGCGGCGCCTAATATGGCGACATCGTTCTGTTTCAGCTGTGAAACCATCACCTTAACTTTGCCTCTATAGTTTTCGAGGATGTTATGGTCGAAGGACTTCATGACGGGGTCGAGCAGCACTTTGCCAGCTTTGACGGGACCGCCCATCAGAAATACCGCTTCGGGAGAGGAGAATGCCACTGCATTGGCCATGGCAAGGCCTAAAATGTTTCCGGTATATTCGAATACTCTCAATGCCAGCTCATCGCCTGCATTGGCGGCATCTCCAATCATTTTGGAGTCAATTTCTTCAGCAGGAACTTTTGACAATACACCATCATAATAGGGATCTTGGGCCATCATGTCGAGGCAGGTTTTGCGGATACCGCCAGCGGAAGTGTATTGCTCTAAGCAGCCTTTGCGTCCGCATTTGCAGTCACGGCCATCGGGGAAGATGATGGTGTGGCCTAATTCGCCAGCGAAGCCGTCGTGGCCGTACAGCAGTTTGCCGTCCACGATAATGCCGCTACCTACACCCGTGCCTAAGGTGAACATGATGAAATTCTTCATACCCTTAGCACCTCCGTAAATCATCTCGCCGTAAGCTGCGGCGTTGGCGTCGTTGGTGATGACAGCGGGCAGATGAAGGCGTTCTTCCATCATCTTGGCTAAATAAATGTTGCCCTTCATGTTGAGGTTTGGGGCATTCTCAATACAGCCTGTGTAAAAGTTGCCATTGGGTGCGCCAATGCCGATGCCTTTCACTTCTACTTTTTGCTCGGCTATCAGCTCTTGGATGGTTTTGGCCAAGTCGTCAGCGTAAAGGTTGGCATCACTGTATTGTGCGGTGGGGAGGTTCTTGCGGGCCACCACTTCGCCCGCCGGGCTCACCAGCCCGATGTCGGTGTTCGTACCACCAATGTCTATTCCTATTGCGTACATTTTATAATTTATAATTGATAGTTGATAATTGACAATTTTAATCTTCTACCTTCCGCTCACCGTATTGAAAAACTCTACCCCTATCAATCGGTCATACAGCGAGTTCTCATCATTGAGATATACAAAAACTCCGTAGTCGTTGCTGGTTTCCCAGTGGCTGCCTTCGATGTAAGTGGCATCGATTTCGGTGCTGCCATCATGAACAAACACATATTGGTAATTGTAGTATCCCTGTTTCAAGTATAGCTCGGCTTCCCAATAGTTGGTTTGGGGGTTGTATTCGAGTTTGGCATCGTCCTGGATTTGCCAGTCGGTAAGCTCGCCAAAAACATAGATGTTGCCGTCAGTGACAGGAAAATCGCATTTCAGCGAAAAGCGGGTAAGCACGTAATCCTCGCGGTTTTCACCAGAGTAGTCGCTGTTTTCCCAGTAGCATTTTCCTTTGAGGGTGGTAGTGCCTTGGTAAGCCCCGTAGGGACGGGCAATGTCTTCCAAAACAACGGCAAGATAGGCCTTCCCGTCGTAGCGGATAGCCGCGATACGGTCACCATTGTAACGAAGACTCTTGATAGAGAATGTGCGGAATTCAGAGCTGCCATAGAAGCTGTTTTCATTCTCATCATAATCAAAACTGTATTCTCCGGGTTTTCCATAGCGGTAGCGCAAACCGATGATGGCATTGTCCCAACGGCCATTTTGCATGATAGTGGCTCGCAGGTTCCTTGCCGGGTCACGGATGATGTTACGCCCTGTGTTGACGATAAAATCTACTTCTTGTCCTGTATAACGGTAGCGTACATCGCTGGCAGCATGAACATTGCCGCTTATGACTGCTTCTGCGGTTTCTTTTACCATAAAGCGGCGGGTGAGGATGGGGTTATCAGGGGTGTCGTCATAAACAAAAAGCAAATAATTGCCCGATTTGCTGATATTCAACATGTTATTGGGAAACAACAGCTTGAAATGAACATAGCTTTGGATGGTGTTGAAAGAGTATGACTGGCCAGTGAACTCGTCCTCGGTATAGCCGTCAATATAGTCGAAAGTGTTGAGGTCTGACGGCTTCCAGTCGTGGGTACAGTGAATGACGGTATATTTGAGATAACGGTTGTCATTGCCTTCCAAATCATCAAAGCTCAGGCATAATTGCTCTCCGCTGCCCAACTCAATGACAGGATAACCTAATGGTGCAGTAGCGGGGGTAAGCTTGATACTGGTCAACCCCGGAACATACGTTCTGTTGTCGAAGGCAATGTTTTCATAGTTCTGCGCCTGAAGACAGAACAGGGTAACGAAGGCAAGTATGAATAAGGTGGTGTGTTTCATTTTTAATTCTTAGTTCTTAGTTTTTTCCGTCGTCTGAATAATATCACCATAGAGATAATCACTATGTATGCTATCCATAACACGGCAGTTTTCCAATAGTTTAAATGATCAAGGTGAGGATGGTACAAATTGTCGGGGTTTTCGTGTCGGGTAATCGGGTTGAGCCAGAGCTCGGTGCCATCGGCGAAAGTGAGCACGGTACGCACGTACTGGTTATCGGGTTTAATGATATAGGCGGCTTCGTCAATATCGTTCTCGCAGAGAAGCACTTGGCCGCCCTGACCGATAAACTCCGCCTTGCTAATGCGTTTGGTGGCGGTTACAAGCAGTGTGTCACCACACAAATCCACTTTGGTGATGTAGGGAAGGTTTTCTTTCAGTCGTTCAATTTTATGGGGAATAGTCTCTGTGTAAGTGGGATCCATGGGGAAAGCTACTCCAACTGCTTTACCAGCTACAAGAGCTGAAAGAAGGTGTTCACGGTCATTAACGGCACTGTTAATCAGGGTAAAACGGTTAGCAGGATCGTTGATGTTGGCCATGTTGTGGGTGTCATCACCGCCAATGAGATAGACCAGATGACCATTGGACAGTGCCATATCCCAATGGGCGGGTGATTTACGGTAGCCATTCAACACCTCCAATAGCTTGTAATTGCTAAGGTATTTGAAGTCTTCGGGACGATATCCTTTCTCCACAAAAGAAGGATGGGCGGGAATCGCCAATTCGGCCTGTTGCCCCATCCTGTTGAGAGTATGCTGTTTCATGCTGAGGGTTTGCCACAATGGATAGTCAATTCTTCTGACTTTCCGTGCACCAAGCCCCAATTGATGTATTTTGAAGATGCCGTAACCATGCTCATAGCCAGGTACATAGCTGGGCTGGTCTTTGCCGTATTCGTTGATGGTATTGTAGTTTGAAATGCCCACATGGTCGAAACCGAAACTGCGGTATATACTGTCTAACAGTTGGTCAGTATTATTGCGCCCATCAGCAACACCTCCTGCCGTGCGAGTATGGGCATGGAAATTGCACTTTAGCCATGCAGTGGAATCCATGCCTTCGTAGGGGTTGTGCAGGCAGTTCCCACTGAAAGGATAGGGCTCGTCGAAGTCATAAATGGGAACAAAAAGACTCACTCCCAATAGTAGGGCCACGAATAATCCTAAAATAACCCCGATAACTTTGCCAATGAATTTTAGTATGCGCATAGTTTAATGCTTAGTCAAGTTGCAAAGATACGAAAAATAATTAGCAAATTAGTAAATTAGCAAATTAGTAAATTAGCAAATTAGTAAATTGAACTTTGAATTTTGAATTCCATATTAAATCATTGGCACATTTGCTAATTAACGAATTTGCTAATTTAATTGGCACATTTATAATTATCCAGCTTATACACAAACACATACTCCGCCACTCTTCCACCTCGATAAATGGCGAAGGTATCAACAGAGGTAATCTGCTCGAAATAAGGCAGTAGTCGCCAATCGTCGGGTTCGTAATAGTTGTAGCTTTGGTCGATGAACCAAAAGTTTCGTCCTGCTTGTAGTCCACCGCGCAATTCGTTGATCCAGTAATATTTATGAATCTGATTCAAATCTCCGAGGGCGTACAACTTGATGCCCAAAGGAGTGGCGATATAATAATCCATGTTGGCGGCGGGGAACCATTTCAGGGCGATGATGCCGTCGTCGGCTTGCATCTCGCCGTTAGCCACAAGGCTGTCACGCACCGTTGCAAAACCCTCTCGCATCTGGTCCCAGCCGTACATGTCGAGGGTCACATCGCCCTTGCCCACAGCGGTCATCTCAATGGGTTTTTCGGAAGCAAAACAGGCTTGGATACGGCCGGTCTTGATTTCAAAACTACCCACACTAACGGCAATTAGCAACAGTAGGAGTGCAGCCGTAATGACTTTCGGGATACGGTAAATTCCTGTCATATTTTCTTGCTTTTCAGCAAGGTATGCTCCCGCTATCGGAATTAGCAGGCAAACGCCGGGAGCGCTCCAGTGGGGCAGGGTGGAGCGGGTAAGCGAGAAATAAATGAAGATGCCAATCCAAGGCAAAGCCGTGAGCAACAACAAACGGCTAACCATTTGATTCTGCTGGATTCTTTTTCTGAAAAATGCAATTAAAGCAATGATAATCAGTGTATAAACTATCGGATTGTTGTATAAAAGCTCTCCTGCCAGTTCGGTCCCTAAGTAGTCCAAACGCAATTTCCCGAAAAGGCTGACACGGTCGCCGTGGAAGTTGAAACTGATAAAGTCGTGTTGCATATTCCATATCAGGATGGGCAGTAAGCAGATTGCCGAAATCAGAATGGATAGGTATAAGTATTTGTTTTTCAGTTCTTTTCTATCATAAATCAAAATGAATAAACCAACTCCAAACCAAATGAAAGCGGCGGAATATTTGGAGAGCATGGCCAAGCCGGCGCACAAACCCGCAGATAATAGTGTGGCATTGCCTTGTAGAGATGCACAGCCGATCGTCTCCATGGATACCTTGTTTTTCTCTTTAAAATATCTGATAAACAAATAGATAGATAAAAGCAAAAACAGCATCAGCGGAGTGTCGGGCATGATGAAAACCCCAGTAATGACAAAGGCATAAAGCGAGACTGTGAACAGCAGGGCGGAATAGAGCCCGGTAATTTTGTTTTTGAGTTCTGTGCCAATGAGGTACATCAGCCAGGTGTTGATGGTCATGAAAATGACAGAAGATAAACGAAGGAAGAACTCACTGTCCAACAGAAGATTAAGGCTGAACAATTGCATCATCCAGCCCACCATGCCTGGGTGGTCGAAGTGGGACCAGTCGGGGTATAGGGCGTAGGTCCAGTAATACACCTCGTCATTGCCGAATTCATGGAAAGCTGCTAAAAATCCTCGGATTATTATACTGATAATCAATAAAATGATTAACGCTTTGGGAATTTTTTCTTCTCGGATAGTCATTTTCTCATAGAGTGGATAATCAATGCAAAGATACGAAAATAATTAGCAAATTAGTTAATTAGTCAGTGTGAAAATGAAATTAAGAATTAAGAACTAAGAATTTTTAGCTTTTAACTCTTAGTTCTTAGTTTAAAAAATCAACAATTCAACAAAATTCACTATTTTTGCAATTTAAATCTAAAGGAAAAACAAGTTAAATCTTTGGCTGCAGTAGCGTGGATTTTTGATGGCAGGATCATTGATTGAAAAGATAAAAGAACAGCTGCACTGGAATATTCTGGACAGTTACATACTCAAGAAGTTTCTTGGGTCTGTGGTGTATTCTATTATACTGTTGATGACCATCATCATTGTGGTGGATATTTCGGAGAACTTACAGCGTTTCTTGGATAATAACGCTCCCATGTCCGCAGTCATTACGGGTTATTATCTCAACTTTATTCCGTATTTTATCAACCTTTTCATTCCGTTGTTCACTTTTATCAGTGTCATTTGGTTTACCTCCAAATTGTCTGCCAATAACGAGATTGTGGCCATTTTGAATGGTGGAGTGAGTTTTTACCGGATGTTGTTGCCCTATTTTACGGGGGCTGTGATTGTGGCGATTTGTGCCTTGATTCTGGCTAATTTTGTGGTACCGAAAACCAATATGGGAATGTATAAGTTCAAAGAGACCTATATGGACCATACTTCCTTGGCTAAAATTAATACACATATAAAAAACTCCTCAAACAGTTATATTTACATTGAGCGGTGGACCAAGGCAGAAAAAACAGGATATCAATTTACGTATGAGGTTTTAGGAGAACAATCAATAGAGTATAAATTGAGTGCTCAACGTATTGTATATAATGAAGATACACATGATTGGTCGTTGTTTGGAGGCACGGAACGTCGTATTGTTGATGGGCAGGAGTTTTTCTCTACTTTTGTAAAGAAGGATACTGTTTTTAACCTGACTCCGGCAGAATTGAACCAAGAGGCGTATATAAGTGAGACGATGACCACCCCTGAGTTAAATCGTTTTATCAAGGAGGAAAAAGCGAAAGGTTCCACCTTGATTAGTCAGTATGTCATTGAGCAGCAGCGCCGTTTGGCGAATCCATTTGGTATTCTCATCATGACATTTTTCGCAGTGAGTGTATCCTCCAGAAAAACGAGGAGAGGTGTGGGGGTACATATCTTTATCGGCATGGGTTTGGCATTCTCCTTCGTGTTTTTCCAGCAGATATCGACAGTCTTTTCGGTACAAGGCAATATGCCTCCCGGTTTGGGCACTTGGATACCTAACCTGATGTGTTTGGTGTTATGTGTTATTTTGTTGAGGTCAACGCCGAAGTAATGTTTTAATGTGCAAATTAGTTAATTAGTAAATCTGCAAATTGAGAAATCCAAAATTCAAAGTTCAAAATTCAATTTTATATTCCCCTTCTTTTAGAAGGGGTGCCCGAAGGGCGGGGTAGTATAATTCTTAACTCTTAGTTTTTAATTCAACAGTTCAACAATTCAACAAATAAACAATTCAACAATTTTATGGGTTTCTGGGATAAATTCAAAGAGATAAAAAAGGAGAAAATGAGTCCTAAACAGATCTTCCAAGAGTATGGACTGATCGTGTTGGGTACGTTTATCATGGCCATCGGCTATGTGGTGTTTGTGTCACCGCTGAAACTGGCTCCTGGTGGGGTTTATGGTATTGCCATTATCCTGCACCACTTGTTCAATTTCCCTATAGGTTTGTCGGGTATCTGCCTGGATTTACCTTTGTTACTGATAGGTACGCTGTGGTTGGGTCCGAAATTCGGCTTGAAAACCGTGGTGGGCATCGTCTCACTTTCTGGCTCCATCTCCCTGTTGGAGTTCCTTTATGGTTATGAGCCTTTGATTGGCTTGGCTTCCAATCCTGCCATTCCAGACCCTGCCGCCAATTTTATCATCGCTTTGTGCGGTGGCGTGTTTATCGGTGTCGGTCTGGGTGTGGTGTTCAAAACCCGCGCTACTTCCGGTGGTACTGATATTATTGCCATGATTATCGGCAAGTATGCAAAGCACATTCCTATCGGAACCCTGCTGATTATCGTGGATTCCTGTGTGGTCTTGCTGGCATTGGCCGTTTTCAAAGACTGGACTATTCCATTGTACTCCTGGCTGATTATTTACGTGAGCGGCTATGTGGTGGACAAGGTGATCGCTGGTTTCAAGTCGGGTAAGGCGGTGCTGATTATTTCTGACCATTACAATGAAATCCGTGACCGTATCTTTAGCGATTTGGACCGTGGCGGCACATTCCTCCATGGCGAGGGTATGTATAATAATGCTGAAAAGAAGATCATCTTTCTGTCTATTTCCAGAAAAGAACTGCCACAGTTGATTTATTTTGTGCATGAAATCGACCCGAATGCCTTCTTGTCCATATTGGAGGCTTCCGAAACCCTGGGTTATGGTTTCCAGTCGCTGCGCGAACAAGCACTGAGCAGATAAGAATTATTTCAAGTGTTCTTTTAATACAAAAGAAATGGCCAGCGAAAAGACTGAAAATAAGATGACCGAACTACATCCTTTCGAGCCTTTTCTGCCGGAAAATGCACGTATATTATTTCTGGGGAGTTTTCCGCCACAGCCTAAGCGGTGGTCAATGCCTTTCTATTACCCGAATTGGACGAATGATTTCTGGCGGGTGATGGGCCTGCTTTTTCACGATAATAAAGACTGGTTTGCTATGCATGGAGAGAAACGCTTTGACATGGAGCGAGTGAAGGCTTTCTGTTGCGAACGGGGATTGGCACTCTATGATACGGCCTGTGAGATTCGTCGCTTGCAGGACAATGCTTCTGACAAATACTTGGAAGTGGTCACTGCTACCGATATTCCTGCCCTGTTGGAAAGAATTCCGCATTGTCACAAGTTGGTCACTACGGGGCAGAAAGCCACTGATGTTATTGTGCAGACTTTTGGCTGTGCCGAACCGTCAATGGGTGGCTACACATTGATCAACATCGCAGGTCGAGAATTGGCCTTTTGGCGAATGCCTTCCACCTCCCGTGCTTATCCCCTTGCTCTTGAGAAAAAAGCTGCTGTTTACAAAAACCTCTTTTGATTACCCGTTTTATTCTCGTCCTAAAAGTTCCGCCGCAATATCCCAGTTGTTGTTGGCGATGAGTTTGCGGATTTGGGAGGAGCGTACTTTCACATCGTTCATGGTGAATTCAGGGATTTCGATAATATCGATGCCATGTTCCTGACAAATGGCTTCCATGGTCTCATGATTGCCTTCGCGCTTGTGGCCGAAAGAATGACTCGGTCCCATGACAATAGCCTTGGTGCCGATTTTATCAATGATAATGTCTTTCAGAAATCTTTCAGAAGAAAGTTGGGAGAATTCTTTGGTAAAATGGATAATAATCAGATAATCAATATCTTCTGCTTCTATCAGTTTGATTTTTTCTTCCAAAGGGAAAATCTGGAAAAAGTCGGAATTAGGGTGCAGCACCATCTGCGGATGAGGGTCGAAAGTGACGGCGACACTCACTCCATCGATTTGGCGGCTGTACTCTTTCACCGTCTCGAAAATCTGCCGATGACCTAAATGAATACCATCGAATGCCCCGACCGTCACAACGGGGTTCTGCAATCGGGGTATCGCATCTAAATCGGTGATAATCTCCATAATATGAATTTAGGGGACAGTGCCCAGGTTACAGGTTACAGTCTTCTGACCCCTGTACCCTGTAACCTGAAACCTGTTATCTGAGTTTTGCTCCTGCTTCGCGTTCGTAGGCGGCAATGAGTTTGTTCATGACCTTGTTGATTTCTTCTTCAGTCAGCGTCTTTTCAGGATGCTGTAAGATGAAATTCAGAGCATACGATTTCTTGCCCTCTTCAATCTTTTCTCCTTCGTAAACATCACACAAGGTGATGTTTTTCAACAGTTTGGAGCCATATTTGAAACCAATCTGTTTTAAGGTCTCATAACTGATGTTCTTGTCGATGATAAGAGCCAGGTCGCGTTTAACCTCCGGAAATGCGGGAATGGGCTTGTAGTTGACCTCGGTCTTGCATACATCAAACAGCATCTGAGTGTTGAGTTCAGCATAATAAACCGCTTTCTTGATGCCGAAATATTTCAAGATATGCGGTTGTACCTGACCGATACGTCCCAGCAACTCACCATTAACATGGCAAACTATCTGGTTGAAAATGTCGTTGCTTTCTTCTGTGCTGACTTCCAGTTTGTCGAAATCAACATTAGCCTTGATGAGAATGTTATTGACAATGTTCTTGAGGTAGAACATGTCCAGATCTTTGGCCGTGAAATTCCAAATATCTTCGTAAGTCTTGCCAGTGGCGAAGAGGGTGAGGTATTCTTTTTCAAGGTAGCGTTCGGTAACAGGGGCATCCTTGGCACTTTCCGGATTGAGGTGGTAGGTTTTGCCGAATTCAAACAGACGCAATGAGTTTTGCTTGTTGTTGAGGTTGCGGGCGATGTTCTCCAAACCTGAGAACAGCAAGGTCTGACGCAACACACCCAACTCACTGCTGAGCGGATTCATCAAGTTGATGGTCTCAGCTTCGTTGATAAAGTCAAATTTCTGGGCATATTCGGCTTTGGTGAGCGAGTTGTTCATCACTTCGAAGAAGCCAGCATCGGCCAGATAGGTCGAGATTTTCTTCTGCAGCTTGCGAGTGGAGTGAGATTCGATGTTGTTCATCGGGTAGCTCAGAATACTCGGGATTTCAATGTTGTTGTAACCGTAGATTCTCAGAATTTCCTCGATAAGGTCGATGGGGCGGGTGACATCCACACGGTAAAGTGGGACGGTGACCAACAATTGTTCCTCACCAGAGGCTTGCACTTCCATGCCCAAAAGCATGAGGATGTGGTTCACCACATGTTTGTCGATTTTCTTGCCAGCCACCTTGTTGATTTCGTCGTAGCGGAGCGGAATTCTTGGGTGGGCGATCTCGGTGGGGTAGATGTCCACGATGTCAGAGGTGATGATACCTCCTGTGAGCTCGCGGATCATGATGGCGGCACGTTTCAGCGCATAGATGCAAATGTCGGGGTCGCAGCCACGCTCGAAACGGAAGGAAGCGTCGGTTTTCAATCCGTGACGCTTGGCCGTTTTGCGGATGCTGACAGGGTTGAAGTATGCGCTTTCCAAAAACAGTCGCTTGGTGTTGTCGGAAACGCCGGAGTTGAGACCTCCATAAACACCGCCAATGCACAAGCCACCCTTGGTGTCGCAAATCATCAGGTCATCTTGGCTCAGCTTGATTTCGTTGCCGTCCAGTGTGGTGAAAGGTGTGCCTTCTGGCAGATTTTTCACGATGATTTTGCCGCCCTGGATTTTGTCAGCGTCGAAAGCGTGCATCGGCTGGCCGATTTCGAACATAATATACTGGGTGACATCCACCACATTGTTGATGGGACGTACACCGATAGATTTCAATCGATTTTGTAACCATTCAGGAGATTCCTTCACGGTGACATTTTCTAAAGTCAGTCCGGTATAACGTGGGCATGCCTTGGGATTCTCAATGGATATGTCGATGGGGAAGCTGCGTGAGTTGACGTTGAAGTCGAAGTCGTTGGGCAGCATCAGGGCAGAGCAGGGGATGTGGTTCACTTCGAGGGCAGCGTGCAGGTCGCGGGCCACACCGTAGTGTGAAATAGCGTCACTACGGTTGGGGGTAAGGCCGATTTCGAATATCCAGTCCGACTCCACCTTGAAGAGCTTGGCGGCGGGAGTGCCTACCACTGTTTCGGGAGGCAGCACCATGATGCCATCGTGGGAAGTGCCCACGCCAATTTCGTCTTCAGCGCAAATCATGCCTTCGGAAACCACTCCTCTCAGCTTCGATTTCTTGATAGTGAAGGACTCGTCGCCGTTGTACAGTACCGTGCCGATGGTGGCCACGATGACTTTCTGTCCCTGTGCAACATTGGGGGCACCGCAAACAATGTTCAACGGGGTCTCTCCGCCCACATTCACGGTGGTGACATGCAGGTGGTCGGAGTCTGGATGCGGTTCGCAGGTGAGCACCTCGCCCACTACAAGACCTTTCAGTCCGCCTTTAATAGTTTCGTATTCTTCTAAACCTTCAACCTCTAAACCGCAATCGGTCAAATATTTACCTGCCTCTTCGGCGCTGAGGTCGCATTTCACATATTGCTTCAGCCAGTTATAAGAAATCTTCATTGAGTTGTTTTTTTAATAAGCTTGCAAAGATACAAAAAATTAGCAAATGCGCAAATGAGGAAATTAGCAAATAAAATTTTCGTATTTTTGCCAATACTAATCCAAAATCCTGTAATCCTATAATCCTGTAATCCTTTAACCCTACAATCCATTGATCCATAATCCCCAAATTATCATGAAAAAACCAATTCTCCTTTCCCTCTTCGTCCTTTTCTCCGTGCTGGCTTCTTTCGCCCAGAATCCCATTCCGGCCCATTTCGACGAATGCGTTGATTTGGTGGCTACAGTCTGGCGGCTTTCCGGTGCTCGTGAATACAATCGCTGCGACGTCCCCCGCTATGCGCATGAGGTTGATTCTGTTTTCGCAGCCTACAAAGATCATGCGGTTGTGCAGCTGGCCCGTCAATATCCGCAGGAATCCGGAATCGGTTATGATGCGGTTGCCTCATACGCTTTGCACCTGATCATTGCGGAAAACGGCGATATCGTGCTCAACGACAATTTCGCGGAAGGGGGCGATGCCTCTTTCGACCGTTGGACAGAGCGGCAGAAAAAGGAATTTTTGAAACCGCTGAACGATTTTTATCGCACTTCCCATTTCCATGATTGGTACTTACGGCAAAAAGACTTCTACACGCAGGTTGAGGAGGCGTTCAACGCTATCAACGAGAAGGTGGACTACAGCTGGTTCAGCAGCTATTTCGGTCCCCAAAGCGGCAGCAGCTTCCGCATCGTGCTCAGTTTGCTGGTAGGTCCGAATAATTATGGGTGCAGTGCCCAATTGAAAGATGGCAGTAACGCTTTGAGTC
>Ga0310696_10007976_pt1 | contig 12385 bp, 10 predicted proteins | sample AusTroGonzalo_MG_4_FD_203885 | JGI IMG/M metagenome (GOLD analysis project Ga0310696, IMG submission 203885) | Bovine rumen microbial communities from tropical cattle in Woodstock, Queensland, Australia - Gonzalo_02 (v2) (version 2) | ecosystem: Host-associated > Mammals > Digestive system >... | reverse complement strand
CTTTTAACTTCTTTACCTCGTTATCTCTCTCAGTATTGTCAATGATCTCTCAAATCCCTCCTCAGAAGTATCCCTCATCGGAAGGGACGGCAAAGGTACATACTTTTTTTGAACTTGCAAATCTTTTCGGAAAATTTTTTAAAAAAGATTCCGGGTCGAGCCCGGAATGACGACGGAGGTGGCCGTTCCCGACCACCTCCGTCATTTGCCGGCCTTGCCTTCCGTCATTCGCCGGCTCCGACCGGCGAATCTATTCCGCGTAGAGTGTGACCAGGTTGCGGATCACGGCGGCCGCCTTCTCCATGTTCTCGACGGTGACCCACTCGAACTTGCCGTGGAAATTCAGTCCGCCGGCGAAGATGTTCGGGCACGGGAGGCCGCGGAAGGAGAGGTTGGCGCCGTCGGTGCCGCCGCGGATGGGCTGGATGCGGGGCTTGACGCCCGCCATCTCCATGGCCTTGACGGCCTTCTCCACCACGTGGTAGTGCGGCTCCACCTGCTCGCGCATATTATAATATTGGTCTTTGACCGTGACGGTGGCCGTGCCGGCGCCGTAGCGCGCGTTGATGAAGTCGGCGCACTGGGCGACAATCTGCTTCTTCTGCTCGAACTTGGCGCGGTCGTGATCGCGGATAATATAGGAGAAGGAGGCCTCCTCGACCGTTCCCTTCATGCTGATCAGGTGGAAGAATCCCTCGTAGTCCTGCGTGTACTCCGGGCGCTGGCTGGCTGGGAGCAGCGCGTCGAATTCCTGCGCGATGTGCAGGGCGTTGCGCATTTTGCCTTTGGCGTAGCCGGGATGGACATTGCTGCCCTGGATGCGCACGCTCGCGGAGGCGGCGTTGAAGTTCTCGAACTCCAGCTCGCCCACGTCGCCGCCGTCCATGGTGTAGCCGTAGTCGGCGCCGAACTTCGCCACGTCGAACTTCACCACGCCGCGGCCGATCTCCTCGTCCGGCGTGAAGCCGATCTTGATCTCGCCGTGCTTGAACTCGGGATGCGCCATGATGTACTGGACCGTGTCCATGATTTCCGCCACGCCGGCCTTGTCGTCCGCGCCGAGCAGCGTGGTGCCGTCGGTGGTCACGAGCGTCTCGCCCTTGTGCGCAAGGAGTTCCGGGAACTCGGCGGGTTTCAGCGCGAGGCCGGGTACGCCCTTCAGGGGAATGTCGGAACCGTCGTAGTTCGGGATGATCTGGGGCTTGATGTTGGCGCCGGAGGCGTCCGGAGCCGTGTCCACGTGGGCGATGAAGCCCACGACGGGCACCTTCTTGTCCAGGTTGGAGGGGATCGTGCCCATCACGTAGCCCCATTCGTCGAGGGTCGCCTCGACGCCCAGGGACTGCAGTTCGTCGCGCAGCATGCGCAGCAGGTTCAACTCTTTGGCTTCGGAGGGCTGGCTTTCGCTCTCCTCGTTGGACTGGGTGTCCACCGCTACATAGCGGAGAAATCGGTCAAGTATCTTTTCCATAGCTACAAATATACGAAAAACTTCGTCTTCCCGGTTTGATATCAGAATTTGTTTATGATATCAGGAATATCTATCTTTGTGGAAAAGAACGTATATGGAGACGACACGCATACAGACGGTCCTGCGGCTCCCGCCGGAGCTGATGGCGCGGGTGAAACGGAGCGCCCGCAAGGAGAAATGCTCCTTCAATAGCTATGTGGAGCGGATTCTGGACCAGGCCACGGGCCAGGCCTTCCCCACGTTGCCGCCGGATTTCGAACTGTCCGACGACATCCGCGCCCTGAGGCGATTCGAATGCATGGCACCGACAGTCCAGGTGCTGGATGCAGATCCCAAACTGGCTTATCTCTGGGAGAAATATGGAAACGTTTAAATTCAGGGCGTTCCTGGACACCAATGTCCTGCTGGACGTGCTTTGCAAGCCGAAACGGCCATCGGCCGACGCTTCGGCCACCATCTTTCAGGCAATCCGAACCGGCATCTTTGAAGGATTCATCACGACACAGAGCCTGATTGACGCCGCATATATCCTCTCCCGGCTCAGCGGCCGGTTCGACCGGGAGGCCTTCGGCCAATGCGTCCTCGCGATGACGAATTACCTCAACATCAACGCCATCAATGTATTCGACATCCGGAACGCCATCATCCGCTCCGACGGCGATCTGGAGGACGACGCCCAGTTCGCCCACGCCGAAGACCTCGGCTGCGATGCCATCATCACCTCAGACCGGTCTTTCCGTCAGCGGAAAGACGACTCCGGCCCGCAGTTCTTCACTCCCGAATCCTTCGTCGCCCGCCTCCGGGGGCACTGAAGCTATTTCTTTTTGGCGCAGATGATCATGTAGGCGCAGATGGCGATCAGGGGAAGGATGGCGATGGCTTCGGCGCCGGAGGCGACATGGCCGGGAGCCACGGTATTCCAGGCGTTCATGAACCAGTCCACCTTGGCGAACTTCAGGATAGCGGAAACGACACCCATGAGCGCGCCGCCGGCGATAAAGCCGCTGGCGATGAGGGTCCCCTTCTCCTGACGGGCGGTGTTGACGGCAGCGTCCTTGCTGCGGGTGCTGACATACCAGGAAATGGCGCCGCCGAGCAGCAGCGGGAGGTTCAGGTCGATCGGGATGAACATGCCGAGGCAGAAAGCGAGGGCCGGGATCTTGAGGATAGTCAGCAGGATGGCAATGGCCGCGCCGATGCCATAAAGGAGCCAGGGGGCGCTGCCGCCGCTCATCATCGGCTGGATGACGGCCGCCATGGCATTGGCCTGCGGAGCCACCAGGGCGCCGTCGCCCGTGAAACCGTAAGTCTTGTTCAGGATCAGCATCACGCCACCCACGGTCGCAGCCGCCACGGCGATGCCGACGAATTTCCAGGCCTCCTGCTTTTTCGGCGTCGTGCCGATCCAGTAGCCGATCTTGAAGTCGGTGATCAGGCCGCCCGCGGTGCTCAGGGCCGTGCAGACCACGCCGCCGATGACCATCGCGGCCACCATGCCGGCATTGCCCTTGAGACCCACCGCCACGAGCACGAGGGCCGTGATGATGAGCGTCATGATGGTCATGCCGCTGACGGGGTTCGTGCCCACGATGGCGATGGCGTTCGCCGCCACGGTCGTGAAGAGGAACGCGATCACCGCAATGATGACGAGGCCGATGATGGCCTGCCAGATGTTGTTCACCACGCCGCCGAAGGCGAAGAAAGCGAACACGGCCAGCAGCGCGATGGCGATGCCCCAGACGACGGTCTTCATCGGCAGGTCCTCCTGCGTGCGCTCGACCTTTTCGGCCACGGCGCCCGGCTTGCGCTTGAATTCGCTGGTCGCAAGACCGACCGCGCTCTTGATCACGCCGGCGCTCTTGATAATGCCGATGATGCCCGCGGTGGCGATGCCGCCGATGCCGATGTGGCGCGCATATTCCTTGAAAATCTGCTCGGGCGACATCTCGGAGATGGTCTGGGCGATGCCCGTGCCCATCAGGTCGATGACGCTGCCGCCCCAGATGAGGTTCATCAGGGGAATGATGACCAGCCACACGAGGAAGGAGCCGCAGCAGATGATGAATGCATATTTGAGACCCACGATGTAACCGAGACCCAGCACGGCGGCGCCGGTGTTGAGTTTCAGCACGAGCTTGGCTTTGTCTGCCACCACCTGGCCCCAGTGCATCACCGTGGTGCTGAGCGTCTCCGCCCAGGCGCCGAAGGTGGCTACGATGAAGTCGTACAGACCGCCGACCAGGCCGGCCGCGAGCAGCGTGCGGGCGCTCTTGCCGCCGCCCTCACCGCTGACAAGCACCTGCGTGGTGGCCGTGGCCTCCGGGAACGGGTACTTGCCGTGCATCTCCTTGACGAAGTACTTGCGGAACGGAATCAGGAAGAGGATGCCGAGGAAACCGCCCAGCATCGAGGACAGGAACATCTGCCAGAAATTGACGTCCAGACCGAGGATATAGATGGCCGGGAGCGTGAAAATGGCGCCCGCCACCACCACGCCGGAGCAAGCTCCGATGCTCTGGATGATGACGTTCTGGCCCAGGCCGCCCTGCTTCTTGAGGGCCCCGGTCAGGCCGACGGCGATGATGGCGATCGGGATGGCCGCCTCGAAGACCTGGCCGACCTTCAGCCCGAGATAGGCCGCGGCGGCGGAAAAGAGGATGGTCATCAACAAGCCGATAGTCACGCTGTAGGGCGTGACCTCAAAGGGCTTCTCGTTCGGGCTCAGGAGCGGCTGGTAGCTCTCCCCCGGTTTCAGTTCCCGGTGGGCGTTCTCCGGCAGGCTCAGGTTTTTGTTTTCTTCCTTCATGGCGCTCTTTCTTTTTTTGGTAGCGTTCTATGTATTTCTGCAATTTGGCATTGTCAATGGCCGCCTGACGGGCCTGGTGCGCGGCCTCGCGGGCTTCGCGGCGGGCCTGGCGGGCCGCTTTGCGCGCTTCCTTGCGCGTCGCCTTGTCGGCGTCGCGCTGGTCCAGTTCCGCCCAGCGGGCATCCCGCCGCGCGATGCGCAGGGCCTTCTTCAGCTCGCGGTCGGACATATAGGTGGTGTCGGCGGGAGATTCCGGGTCAAGCCCGGAATGACGGAGGGTGTCGGCGAATGAGGTAGAATCGCGGACGGCGAGGGAATCCGCAGATTCGCCGATCGGAGTCGGCGAATGACGGAGGGAGTCAGCGAATGACGAAGGGTCCGACACGGCGAGCGACGTGGTGTCGGCGGCTGACGGCCCCGTGTCGTCATTCGGCGTTGCGGCCTGGCGGCGGTTGCGCTTCTCCTTTGCCTCGTCCAGAGCTTTGTACACTCCCGTCATGTGACCCGGGAAGTAAATCTCCGTCTGCGGGAAATCCGCATGCGGGCGCGCCTCGTAGGCCGCTCGCTCGGAATCGCGCACCACCATCGCCGTCACGTCGAACTTGTCCTTCGGACGGAGGTCCGGCTGCCAGTTGAAGCCGCGCAATCGGTGTTCGGACGCCGGCAGCTGCACGACCGGATAGGCGTCGCTCTTGGGGTTGTCGTAGTTGTAGACGTGGTCCACGTTGCCTTCACCGTCAAAGGTCGCCATCATCATCCTGGATTCCGTCTTGTTGACGGTGGCGATGGCGTCGTTCTCCTCCAGGTAGAGCAGGGCCGTGACGCCGCCCAGGGCATCGAAGCGGCACAGGGCCGTGGAATCGTTGAAGTAGGCAATGACGTCTGTGCTCTTGATCTGGTCGAAATAGCCATCCGACTCTTCCGTGTGGATGAAGGCGTTGGACAAGAGGTTCGCGCGCTCCATCTTCTCGTTGCGCAGCAGCACGAAGAGGCTGTCGGAATTGTACTGGCGGCGCCCCTCATTCCAGACGATCGGGTCGACGTAGAGCCGCGCGATGGAGTCGAGGTCGCTGTAGCGCAGGGAGTCGCAGCGGACCTGCATGTCCTTGCGGAAAATGCGGATGTCCTTCGTGGCGAGCAGGAAGCCTATCTTGGTGGTGTCCGGCGGGGGCGGAGGCAGGACCAGCGTGTCCGCCAGCGCGAGGCTGTCCGCCTGCGCCAGGCTGTCCCGAATCGCAAGACTGTCGGAGCGCTGCGGCACAGGAAGGTCGGGGTCCGTTTCATCATTCGCCGGCTCGACCGGCGAATCGATGGACGCGGCGCGGCTCAGCGCCGCATTCCTGGCCTGCGCCAAAGGATTATCGCGCTCCGCTTCCGCACGACGGGCAGCAGCGTCCTCGGCCGCCCGGCGGCGGTAGGCCGCAATCGGGTCCTCCAGCATCTCCTCGCGACGCTTCTGCGCCAGCACGATTTCCACCGAATCGACATCGCATTTCGGCTCCGTCCAATAGATGAAGCGCTCCGCGCCCAGGTAGGTCGTATCGGGTTGCGCGCCCCCGTCGTCCCACAGGGCCGCGGAAGCCCGCTTCTCGAGCGTCACGCGGGCCAGAGAGTCCACATAGTGCAGGCGGTCGCCCATCGCCGCCACCTTGCGGCTCTGGTCCTGCACCTGCACGCGTCCCAGCATCAGCAGGTCGTTCGGCCGGCGGTAATAATACAGGCTGTCGCTCCACGATTCCTGGGTCTCGCCCAGGCCGTGGACGCGCTGCTGGAAGAAGAACAGCTCGTCTTTCCGCTCATACCAGCCGTTGCCGGCGGAAAGCATGTTCCCGTCTTTCCAGAAGTCGATTTCGGACAGGAAGTCCGCCCGCTCCGCATTGCTGTCGTACAAGAGGCGCTCGGTGCGCACGAACACGGAATCCGTGAACATGTTGACGTGGCCGGAGAAGGTGAACATGCTGCGGTTGTTGGCATAAGTTCCCTCGTCGCTCTCGATGATCTGCCCGTCGGAGCTGATCATCGAAGCGCCGTTGGAGAACACGGCGAGGCTGTCCTGCGTGTTGTAGTCCAGGATTCGCGTGCGGAGAACGTTGTCCTTCTGGTTGCGCAGCTCCACCACGCCTCCGCGGAACTGGGCCAGGTTGTCGTCGATCAGGTAATCCAGCTTGTCGCTGGTCAGCACGGACTCACCCTGCAGGAGCTGCACGTTGCCGTAGCAATTGATCAGCTTCTCTTCCACGTGCCAGAGGGCCGTGTCGCAGGAGAGATAGGTGCCGTTGTGGAGGAAAGTGGGGTCAATGGCCTTGCGCGCCATGCGGCCGTCCGTCTCCACCTGCTCCAGGGAGCGGGCGTTGAGCAGGCGTACCAGCGAGTCCGTCTGCCCGGAAGCTTGCTGGGCAGACAGCGGCAAGATAGCTAACAGCAGGGCCGCACAGAGAATCAGTCGTCTTTTCTGATTTTTTTGGACCATCCTTTCCGGGAGAACTCACAGTCCTTGAACAAAGGATCTATGATGATATAGCTGGACTCTATTTTTTCATCCAGGAAGTTGTCGATGGCCGCCATCGTCTTCTGCTGGCGGACTGTGCCGAGCAATTCGGTGTAGTCCGATTCGAAGGTGGCCGTATGCGCCGGGACGATCTTGTCCAGACGGACGATCTTGTAGACCAGGTTTCCGTCGCGGCCTTCGTTGTCCAGGGAGGCGATCGGCTCGGAGATCTCGCCGATCTGCAGATCCTGGATGGCGGCATAGTCCTGCGGCTTCAGCTGGTCGATCTCGAAGTAGGCGGAGCCGGTGTTGGGGTCGGCCATCTGGCCGCCGTTGGTGCGGGTGGCCGGGTCTTCGGAGAAGAAGCGTGCGGCCGCCTCAAAGGTGATCGTGCTGTCCAGGATGGCGGTGCGGATGCTGTCCAGCTTGTGGAAGCCTTTCTCCTGGTCCGCCAGCGTGTAGCTGGGCCGGATGAGGATGTGGCGGGCGTTGAACATGTCGCCTCTCTTTTCCAGGACCTCGATGATGTGGAAGCCGTCCGGGGTCTCCACGATCTGGGAAATGGTACCGGGCTTGAGGGACATCGCGGCGTCAGAGAAAGCCGGCCAGAAGATGGTCTTGGAGGCCATGCCCAGCTCGCCGCCCTTGCGGGAGCTGCCCGGATCTTCGGAATACAGGCGGGCCAGCGTGGCGAAGCGCTCGCCGTTGATGATGCGCTCCCGGATCGACAGGAGGCGCTCCTTGACGGCGATGGCTGCGGCTTCCCTGTCGGGATAGATGCAGATCTGGCTCATCTGGTATTTGATCGGGACGACAGGCAGCGCGGCCACGTCCACCGTGTCAAGATACTGCTTGACGTCGTAGGGGGTCAGGTCGGGAATGTTCCTGGCAATCTGCTGCTGCTCCTGCTGCGCGAGCGTCTGCTCCTCGATCTGGGTGCGCCACTCCTGGCGCAGCTTGTAGAGCGGCTTGCCGAGGTATCCGGCCAGCTCATCCTCACCGCCGGCACGGGTCAGCATTTCGGCCACGTACTGCTCCAGCTGGGCGTTCGCCTGGTTCTGGTCGAACACCAGGGAGTCCACGCGGGCCTGCGCGATGAGCAACTTGGTCTGCATCGCGTTCTCCAGGATCTCGCAGCGGTTGGCCGGCATGCCCTGGGCGCGCAGGGCCTGCACCTGCGCCTCCACGTCGGAGAGCGTGATCATCTCATTGCCCACGATGGCCACGGATTTGTCCACGAGGCCGTTGTAACGCTGGGCGGAAACCAGGGTGCAGAGACCCGCCAGCGCAAGCGTGGCGGCGGTTTTCAAGAACTTATTCTTCATTTCGATAGATTACAAATTGTTTGCTTTCGAGCGCGTTCTCAAGCAAGTCCCGTTCCAAACTGTTCATCAGGTTGTGTTTTCTCGCACTCATCAGGATGTCCCGGATCCGGTCGGCGCAGTAATCGAGCGGCGCGGTGCCGTTGCGGCGGATGTCGCAGACATAGGCCACCATCACGTCGTCGCGGTCCGCGGGTTCGTAGCGTATCATGTCCCCCTTGAGGTAGGAAAGCATCTGCGTGTAGTCCAGGCCGAAGGATTTGGCCAGCTCGTTCGCGTCCATCCAGGTGTCGGAGCTGTCGAAGTAGCGCAGGGCCGTGGATTTGGCGAGCGTGTCCGCCCGCTGCAGGTCTTCGTATTCCTGCGAAGTCATGCTCTTGAGGAGGGCGTCCTTGTTGGGCGAATCCTTCATCACGTCCACGAAGCGGACTTTCAGCACCGGGCGCTTGAGCTCGAAGTCGGCGGCGTGCGCCTCGTAGTACTGCCGGATCTGCTCGTTCGTGACCAGCGTGTCCAGCCGGTCGTTGATATAGCGCTGCTCATAGCGGTATTTCAGCAGGGAGCGGCGGAAATCCTCCAGGTCGGCGCTCACGTCGAGCTCGCCCTTGGTGAGCTCCTTCTCGGCCACGTCCAGGTACAGGAGGTCCATCGCCCAGGTGTTGATGTACTGCTCCGCCAGCCGGGCACTGTCCTCGGCCGGGAGCATATTGGGGATGAAACGCTCCAGTTCCGAACGGTAGAGCTTGTTCTTGCCGACCTTCGCCACCACCTGGTCGTCGTGCACGAGCGACGAGATCGCGTTGCAGGAGCCCAGCAGGACCGGCAGCAGAAGGAGTATGATGGTTTTCCGCATAACTCGCAAATATAGCAATATTTTTGGAGATTCCGGAGTGCAACGACGCAGGGGGTTCGGGGGGAACGCCCCCCGATAATCTAATTTTCGGAGGCGATCGCCTCGATGATGCTGTCGAGGACCGGGTTGATCAGGTAGGAAGACGCCGGGCAGTTGTTGACCATCAGCGAGAAGACGATGGTGTGTTTGGGATCGCCGTCGGAGGCCAGGATGTAGCCGCTGAAGCAGCGCACACCGTTCATTGAGCCGGTCTTGGCGTGGATACGGTCCTTGAATTCCTGGGGCGCCTTGTCGAAGCGTTCCTCCATCGTCCCCTTGGTGCCGGGCACCGGCAGGGATTCGAAGAACGGATCCCAGACGGGCAGGGTCATCATTTTCCGCAGGAAGCGGACGAAGAAATCCGGGGAGACGTAGTTCTTGCGCGAGAGGCCGCTGCCGTCGAACTGCTGGCAGGCGCCGTCCGTGCGCAGCCCCATGGCGCGCAGGCCCGCTTCGGCCGCATCCTGGCAGTCGTCCTGGTTGCCACTCAGGCCGGACTGGATGGCCACAGCGCGCAGGAGCGTCTCCGCATAAAAGTTGTCGCTCTCCCGGTTAGTATCGTGCACGATGTCCGCGAGGGGCGCGGACCAGGCCGTCCCGATCATCGTGATTTCTTCCGGAAGCGCCGCGGGGGCGAGGGGCATCGCGGGCGTCAGGTCCGTGCGGATTTCGCCTTGAAGGGTGATGTCCCCCCAGCCGCCGTCCACCCGTATGCCTTTCTCCTCCAAATAGTTACGGAAGTACCAGGCGCAGGTGTACGCGGCAAACGCGTTGGAGCATTCCAGCGTGTAGCCGCGACGGTCGACCGGGAAGGAACCGGCCAGCTCGCCGAAAGGCGCCAGCGTGGTGTTGACATAGTAGAGGCTGTTCGACGTGCGGGCGGGGCCCGTCACGGTATGGTTCGAATAGCGCATCCAGGGGGTGTCGGGATACTGGACGCGGTAGTTCAGTTTCTCGCCGGTGCGTCCCGGGGTGATATAGAAATTCTGTGCGTTCTCGAAGAAATTGAGGCCCGTCGGGCCGGCGCCGTAGTTGCAGCCGAGGTCGTCGAAGGTCCAGCCGAGGTTCTGCGGGGTGGGGTCGCCGAAGAGGCGCGGATCGCCGAGCACGCGGCCCTCGATGCGGGTGATGCCCGCTTCCGCGAGGATTGCGGCCCACTCCCCGAAGGTCTTCGACAAGGCGGCGGCACTCTCCGAGCGGGAACCGGTGGTGGGGTCTCCCCCGCCGATGACGTACAGGTCGCCCTTCAGCACGCCGTCCTCAACCGTTCCCGTGTACCCGAAGCGTGTCGGGAAACGGTAGTCTGCACCGAGACGGTGCAGGGCCAGGCCCGTGGTCAGCAACTTGACATTCGAAGCGGGGACCAGCCGCTCCCGGGGGTTGATGCAGACGAGCGTGTCGCCGTCCGCACGCACCGCCAGCACGCCCACAAGGGCGCTGCGCAGCGGCTCCCGGGCGCGCAGCTCGGAGATACTCCGCTGCGCTTCGGTCCGGGGAATACCAGCAGTCGCGCTCCATGCACAAAGCAGGAGCGCGACTGTTATCAGGGTTTTGCGGAAACTCATTTGACCGCGTCTTTCACAGCGGTGCTCAGCTTGCTGTAGAGCTCGTCCGTCTTGGTGAGGACTTCCTTGCGAAGCTCGTTGTAATAGGTTTTCTTGGAACCCTCGATCTTGGCGTTGACCTTGTCGCGGAGTTCGTTATAAAGCTCGATGGCTTCTTCCATCAGCTCGCTGACATTGGCGTCGGTGACCTTGGGGTTCACGCAGGCAACCACGGAGCAATCCTCCACGAAGGCGCTCAACACATACTCGATGTCCTTTTTAATGTCTCTAAGATTCATATCGTTTCGATTTTAACGCTGCAAAGTTAGCAATTTTCTTTTAATTCCTCCGGTTTCTTTTTTAGGTCCTTGCGGAACATGTTCAGGCGGCAGAGCCAGGTGAAGGCACGGTACACGAAGGGGCGGAGCGCTTTGTCCGCCTCTTTCAGTTTCTCGCGGATGGGAATGCCCTGCGGGCAATGCTTCTCGCATTTACCGCAACCGATGCATTTGGTCGCGAATGCGGGGTCGCGCGTGAAGGCAACGGTGACCGAATACTGGAACCGGCCCGCCCACTTCGATTCACTGTACATCGTGTTGTAGCAGCGGAAGGCGGTGGGGATATCGACGCCCTGCGGGCAGGGCATGCAGTACTGGCAGCCGGTGCAACCGACTTTTTCCTTCTTCTGGATCTGCTCCTTCACCCGTTCGAGGAGGGCGAAATCCCGCTCGGTGAAATCCCCCGCGTGCGCTTCCGATGCAGTCCGGACATTCTCCTCCACCATCTCCAGCGAATTCATGCCCGAGAGGACGACGGTCACCTCCGGCTGGTTGTACAGCCAGCGGAACGCCCATTCCGCCGGTGTCCAGCCCCGCTCGTCGGCGGCGATGATCTTCTTGGCCTGCTCCGGGAGCAGGTTCACCAGCTTGCCGCCGCGCAGCGGCTCCATGATGACGACGGGAATCCCGCGTTCGGCGGCGGCCTTGAGGCCCACGACGCCGGCCTGCGTGTGTTCGTCCCGGTAGTTGTACTGGATCTGGCAGAAGTCCCAGTCGTAGGCGGCCAGGATCTTCAGGAAATGGCCGGAGGTACCGTGGTAGGAGAAACCGAAATTCCGGATGGCGCCGCTGCGCTTCTTCTCCTCGATCCACTCCACGATGCCCAGGCGCTTGAGTTTCTCCCACTGGGCGTAGTCGGCCATCTGATGCAGCAGGTAGTAATCGACATGGTCCGTGCGCAGGCGCTTGAGTTCCTCGTTGAAGTAGCGGTCGAAGGCGGAGCCGCTCTGGATAATGTACTGGGGAAGCTTGGTGGCGATGTAAACCTGGTCGCGGACACCGTTCCTTTCCAGGATGGTGCCGAGCGCCGCCTCGCTGCCGGGGTAGATGTAGGCGGTGTCGAAATAGTTGACACCGCCCTTGATGGCAGTCAGGATCTCGCGCTCCGTCTTCTCAAGGTCGATGACGCCGGCTTTCTTGGTGAAGCGCATGCATCCGTACCCGAGAATCGAGAGCTTGTTTCCGTGTTTATCCTCCCGGTATTGCATTATTTGCCCTGCATTTTACCGTTCGCCCACTCGATGAAATACTTCACGTTCGGGCCGTCGGTGTGGCCGCCGGTGTGCTGGCGCCAGGCCAGTTCACCGTCCAGCAGGCTGGTCAGCACCGGCGGCATGGGCTCCTTGCGGTAATCGTTCGACAGACCCAGGTCGCGGGCGCCGAGCAGCTTGAACACCTCGCCGGCGGCGACGGTCGCCTGCCAGCTGCCGTACTGGTCCAGCCACAGGGCGTCGCCCTGCTCAGGAACGCCGTAGCTGATGAAAACCAGGCGCGGCGCGCAGAGCGCAATGAGTTCGTGCGAAT
>Ga0310696_10007975_pt1 | contig 12386 bp, 14 predicted proteins | sample AusTroGonzalo_MG_4_FD_203885 | JGI IMG/M metagenome (GOLD analysis project Ga0310696, IMG submission 203885) | Bovine rumen microbial communities from tropical cattle in Woodstock, Queensland, Australia - Gonzalo_02 (v2) (version 2) | ecosystem: Host-associated > Mammals > Digestive system >... | reverse complement strand
TAATGGACAATTCTGTTAAAGTTTTCACGCATATTTCTGAATTTTTAGACTATTTGGGCAAAGATTTTACAGGTTTGACGAGCGAAATGCAAGCCAACCTCGACCAAAATCCCGCGTTCGCCTTCAACTGTTCCAAGCACTACGCCGACCTCATCCAAAAATCGGGCGAGCCCGCCAAACTGCTACGCGAGGTTCTGCCAAGCAAGGACGAACTCAAGGACGCACCCGGTTTTGTCGATGACCCTGTGGGCGACCTCCCCGCCGGCAAGTCCGAATGCATTCTGCAAAAGTACGAGAACCGAGCCCTTATCGTTTCGACTTCTGCCTGCGGTGTGCGCTGCCGCTTCTGCTTCAGGCGCAACTACCCCTTCCAGGACACGCAAAATATCGCGAGCGAAGTTTCGAACTGGCTCGATGTCCACACGAACATCTGGGAAGTCATCCTCTCGGGCGGAGACCCGCTCACGCTTGGACCGGGGCCGTTCCGCGACCTCGTCGAAGCGATTGCGTTCCACCCGTCCGTGACGACACTCCGCATCCACACGCGGCTCCCGATTATGCGGCCAGACCTCGTGATGCAGCATTTTGAACTTTTGCGCGAACTCCCCGCACGGTTCAACTGCGTGCTCGTTTCGCACGTGAACCACCCCGACGAACTCGACGAAGAGTCCGCCGCCGTTTTTGCACAACTTAAATTCAGCGGTTGGACGCTCTTGAACCAGAGCGTTCTTTTGAAAGGCGTGAATGACGACGCACCGACTCTAGAAAACCTGAGCCGCAGGCTCTTCGAGCAGGGCGTCCTCCCCTACTACCTGCACCAGCTCGACCATGCGAAAGGCGTCGCCCATTTTGAAGTCAGCGACGAACGTGCCCGCGAACTCATCGCGCAAATCCGCACCAAGCTCCCCGGCTATCTCGTGCCAAAGCTGGTCCGCGAAATCGCCGGCGAAAAGAGCAAGACGCCGGTGTAGATTAGACGAAAGAACGCCGCAAGCGGCTACAGACGAGAGACGAAAAAGAGCGGCTTTGCCGCAGTGGTTAGTGGTTAGTAAACAGTGGTTAGGGAATTCGTAGTGAGCATGCGATTGTTTAGAACCAGTAGCCGATGCCGAGCTGGATTTTGTGGAACAGATAATACGACCCGACAATGCTTTCATCGATGTATTCTTCCTTCTCTACAGTTTCTTTTCCAGACTCGTTATCTATGCGGCTACCTCCCCAGGAAATGGTATAGCTGCCGCATGTTTTATCAACCGACACGACATCGGTCAACTGATACGACAAACGCGCATCGATAAACAATCCAAAAGAGAATGTATGTCCTAAGCCAATCGAGACTCCCGCACCAAAGAAACGGTCATCGTGGCATTTATCGGAGCGGTGTTCCTTGGGCACAAAGAATTCACTTTTTCTCATGAGCAAAAAATCAAAAACCGGCCCCGCCTCGAAATAAATGATTCCAGGAATTTGCACCTGCGCAAGCAACGGGACTTCCAGATAAAGCAGATAATCCTTATTCTTGCCTTTCCAGGCTCCGCCACAACCTCCAGCGCAATCAATGGACAATTCTTGGTCTTCCGAAGCAAAGTAGCGATAGTCCAGGCCCACGCCGGAGTGCAAGAATAAATTCTTGGAAATATGGTACGAAACATCGAACGACAGCGTCGCTCCATACCCCACAACATCTGCATAGACGCCCCAAGGGGCATCGGTCATTTCGCCCACGTCGCTAGCGCCCAAGCGCACGCCCAAATGCAGCCGTTTATCATCCGCACGCTCTGAGGCATCCACCCATAACGGGGTGCAAAACAACATCACAGCCACAATTTTATACAGCCTATTCATAATTTAACCATTCCTTATTTGCGCCCAAGAATTCCATCGATACAATCTTCGAATTCTTGAGTATTCTGTTTTTCGTACACCAAAGTTTCCGATCCCGAAATGGAGTTAGAAGAATGCAAATAAGGAGCATTTTCCTCGTTACACAATTCTGGAGGAACATTGAGCTTCATGCTATAATTGCCGATGCAAGTCATACCATCGGACGACAGGACAACCGACACGCTATCGCTATAACGGGCATACATCAAATTCAAATCAAAAGTACGCCCTTCATGAATAAATTTCATACTCTTGTTACTTTTCATCTCGACAGAAACGCCATACTTATCCGGACTATAACCAAGACGTGAATAAAAGATCATTTCCAACTGAATGGAATTTCGAGATTTGAGGAAATCAAAAAGTTCACCGACAAAATCGGAGCTCATATAGTCATAGTTTGGCAAATCGCCAACGCGGTATTCGAGCTTGTCGCCTTCGATCTTTACATACTTATCGTAAACATCGTTGTTGCAGCCATAGACGTCATTCACGTAAAGGCACTGCGAAAGATTCCATACACCGTCTAAATTGCCGTGAGTTCCCCCAACATACATCTCTGTAATGTTTTCCGCCATGACATCATCTTCGTAATAGGACGAAAGCAACAAAGTATCATTGCGGAAACTATAAGCATAGTGATACTCATCTACAAAGTAATAACTAGAATCATAAGCGATCAAACCATTCCGTTTAACGCAACCGCCCAAAGTTTCATACATAATCGTCACCGAGTCATGCGTTGCATCGACCTTTACAGTTCCCGACTGCACAAACCGAGCGAACCCAAAGCCCCCAACAGAATCTAAGCTCACGCCAACCTGAGGATAAGGCGTCGAATTGCCATCTTCGGTAAAGCCAGCGCATCCCGAAATTATCGCCGTTCCGCCTGCAAGAATTGCAGCACAAGCAAGGCATGCCACAATAGTATTACTTACAAAACATTTCTTTATCATCACCTGCCTCCAATTTTTTGCTCAACGGAAAGAGCTGTAAATTCAACCGATAAACGCGGCTATATACACCCACTTCAGAAACAATGTCCGCCACTTTTTTACGAAAAGCGTCCAGTTCAACGGCAATACGTTCGTATGCGCGGCGATCAAGGCCCATCGTCATTCCCGAAATATGGCGTTCATCCCGCGAAAATTTTTCCAAAGCGTCGGCAGCAAGATTCGCAAACTGTTTTTGCATGTCGACAATCGTTGCCGAAACAACTTCGCGGGTACTCGAAACACCTTTATTTGTCTGTTTGTAATTCCCAGAATCGTCCTTTTCCAAAAGTCCCAAAGATTCCTGAAGTTCCAGGGACGTACGCGCTTCGGCTACGGAAATCGAAGGAACCAGCGCATGGCCCAATTCCAACGGAGTCGCATTCGGCATAATCGGCGCCAATTCCCGAAGCGCAGGGTTCACCCACGAAGAAAAATATGCAAACGACTTGGCCTCTAAAAACTCGACCTGATGTTCACGAGCGATAGACATCATCCGCTCGAACGCAGAACGGCGTTTATCAGGACTCGGCGAATCGCAAAACGTGACCATCGAACGGAAATATTCCGCCGACGGTCCCGACAATTTCATCGCATGCAAGACTTTTTCGACAGCCACCCTGGACAAGCGGGTTTTGCCGTCGCAAACAAGTTTCAAGAATCCCGACGATGCGAAATCAGCAAGTTTTGCAAATTCTCGCCAAGAAAACGCGGAACACTTTTTACGGTTCTCGTAAAAGTCTCGCATATACTTGCGGTAGTCTCTATATTCAAAAATCGACTTCATCTATTCGCCTGGATTGACTTACAAAAAAAATAAATTAATCCAAGAAAAAGTCAATAGAAATGAAACAGAATCGCTTAAATTTTTATAAATTTTAACATTTTTTACAAAAATTAAATATTTTAACATACATCCATGAAACACCGTGTTTCATATACACGTTTTTATCTACAAGAAAAGAAACAGAAAAACGCACCCCGTAAGGAGTGCGTTCTATGTTTCCAAGGAGTTCATTCAGCTACAAAAACATAACGGGAGTTTTTACAGTTCCCAGTTCGGGACTTTCGAGTAAGTCACCCCTACGATTCTATACACGACCGACCCGAATTTTACATACTTGGCACCCGTTTTATCGAGGTCTATGATAATCTTGTGCGTTTGGAACGTGCAAAAGCATTCGGTAACGTTGCGCGTGTCATAGTAATCCAAGAACAGCGTATCACCGACAACCTTTTGTGAAATCTTCGCATCGATATCGCAATAATCCCTCACATGGTCTATTTCCATAAGAGACCTTCCATCTTGATAGATTATCAAAGTGGCTTCGGGATTCGCACTAGGAGCGGTTTCGGTTTCTAGGCACTTACCACGAGTGTATCCATCACGATCGAGGATATTCGAACTTACATAGTATTTCATTTCGTCGTACTTGACGATACGCATTTTGTTGAACGCATTTTTGTCATCGCCGACAACTAGAACATTAGCGTCTTTGAAAGCGGCGTCCGCCTTGACTTTGAACGTGAGGCGCGTCGGGCAAATGCAATCATCGCTTTGACCATTCGCAAGAGCCACATTCGGTTTTACGACAACAGTATCGCCGGACGTAGAGACGTCAAGACTTACGAAGCTAGCGCCGCAAGCGAACCTGGCCCTTTCAAGAATAAACGTCACGGAATCCGAGCCAGGTTCCATGTAAGCCACAGGCGGAATCGCATAGTCGCCTATACCTTCGTTCAAGTCGAACCTGTTTTCGGACGGATCCCTTTCGATACAATAGCCCGCAACATCCGTCACGACTTGATGAGCAGGGGCAACAACCGCCGAAGAAGACGATGCAACCGTCGCGCTAGATTGAGGTTCTTCAGATGAAGACGACGCTACAATGTAATGCAATTCTGGCACAGGAATGACCTCGTTGTGTTCAAAGGACACATACTGAATATAACTTCCCCCTTCTTCAAACCCAAACGAAACTTCGGCAGCACAAGAACATCCATACGAAAAACCCTTACTTCTAGACACCCTCGCTTAGAGCGTATCGCCGGAAACCAAATAGGCAAAACTGGCCACCGATTTATCACCAGAATTTACACCAGACATGAACGACTCGGCCTGTTTCTTATCGCAAGGAATATCAAAGTAAGAGCCCTTGAGTGTAAGAACCGGGATTCCCGCCGGGGTGTAAAACTTGTATGCCGAAGGAGGAGCAACATCAGACGATTTAGAAAGGGGATCATCAACGTAAACAACATCATTAACGCAAGTCGCAAGGAATGGTATTGATTGCGGCGTAACGCTTTCGCTCGAAGCAGGCGCTGTTGCGGACGATGATTCCACGGACGCACTGGACGCGGGTTTCGCAGCGCTGGACTCAGGAGCCGGCGTGCTAGAAGTTGCAACCGTTTCGCTTGATGCCGGGAGAGTCGCGGACGATGATTCCGCAACCGCAGAGCTTTCCCCGTTTCCCGTAGCAGGCAATGCACTCGATACAGGGTCTTCGACGCACGCTAACAGCGCAAGCGAAAACGCCGCCGTGCAAACAACCAACTTATTCATAATTTCATCTCCTTTTTTAAAATTCTTAATCGACAATCAAAGGTTCAACTTTAAACAGCGTTCCTTTGAACGATAAATATTCGACATTCTCATTTCCTTGAGCCACACGGATCTGATGATATCCGATATTGCATGTACATTCAGTCACGTCCGTATTGTAGTAATCGACAAACAACGTATCACCATTCCGTTTTTGAGCAATCGTCGTTTTTTCAATGGAGCAAAAGTCCTGCACATCAAACACTTCGATATAGGGTTCCCTTTCAGGATGGTACACCAAAGAGGCCAAAGGAAGCGTTGCAGCATCTGATTTCCGGGTCGTTTCCTTGGACTCGCGGCACTCGCCACGACTAATGCCATATTCGAGTACGACTTTATTTTCATTTTCCGCACCATAGGCACCATTCATCAAAAGGTATGTCGATCCTTCATTATGGTTGAACATCAAATACTTAGTCTCTCGAATTTGGCTATTCGTCTTGATTTTAAACGAGAGTCTTGTGGGGCAGACGCAATTAGTTGCAAACAAAGCACTCGGATTTATCGGGTCAACGTATAAAGTATCCCCAGATACCGAAATGTCTAAATCTCCTACGGTCACGCCACAACCAACAACAACTTTATCAATCACAATCGTCATAAAATTGTCATCGCCCACATACTTCCTTGCAACAGAAGAAGTTTTGCTAGAATTTTCCAGTTCATCTAGACGAACAATGAGGTCTGACAAGTCATTCGCCGAAGCATTCGTATCGACAACAACGGCATCACTGGAATTTTTATTGCATGCGGCAACAATGTCGCTTGCCACTTGATGTTCGTCGCAGAATTCACCTGGCAGGCACGAAACCGAAGCATCACTCGAAGAGGACATAACGCTTGGCGAAGATTCCGGAAGCGGATCCGTCACGATTTCATAGACTTTCCCATAACGGACATACTTCGCGTTCATATCAATCACATCTAGTGCAATCCGAAAATCATAGAGGCACCTGCAACTCGTCGGAAGAGCTCGCTCCATATTTTTCACGATAACCAAAGTATCTCCCGAACGTTCTTTAGAGTACGTCACTTCGCCATAATAACCGCAATAATCGTCAACATCGGGAAGCACGACATGAGTGCCGGCAGAATCATTAACGAGATACGCTTTGCGCGTTTCGCCAGCCGAACCATCTTTCGCAAGAACGTTGAGAGCATTTCTCTTGCACGATCCTAGTTGAAATGCATTTCGGGATGCACCGCTCTGCCCCTTGCCAGAATCGGAGGAACTCGAAATGAGTTGGTCGGGTTGGCTGCTCGAACTTTTGTCGGAACCGGCAGAACTCGAATTGAACTGGTCAGAATCGCTGCTCGTGATTTCGCCGCCGCCAAGAACCGGTGACGTTGCGGAAGCATCGTCGCTGCATGCGAGCATCGAAAGCGAGAGCGCCACAGAGAACACCGCTGGAACAGCTGCCGTAAATAACACAGACTTTTTCATGATAAACCCCCTTTAAAAAGGTATTTATTCTTTAATTTTTTAAAATCTGAATTTGTCCAATTCCATCAAAGTTGATAAAACGTGCATTCGCAAAACCGTTCTCGTTCTTTATATCAAACGAAATACGCGACGGGCACAGGCAATTGACAATCGGGCTGGAGGGATCCTCTTTAATACTTGCAAAAATCGTGTTGCCACCAGTCGAAGCGACACTGACACTTTCAATAATCACGCCGCATGACAGATAAATTCCATCAACATCAATCTTGATAAAACCGTTATCCTGGATCTTCATCGTGGCAATCGGAGCATTTTTTTCAGAAGACGTGGTATCATCGACAAGATTGACTTCTATGGTAGATGCGACCCTACGCAGTGTATTTTCCATAACGCCGTTATTGTTGCACTTCGCAGAAACATTCGAAATAACCTGAACATGCGATACCGGGTCACTTCCCCATATTTCAGAATCGAGAATCGGCGCGGTATGGTCGTTTTCAGGAACAGGTCCTGTGCGCACCGTGACAAAATTTGGTTTGGAATAAACAGAATCTGTTTTTACTTTGAACAAAAACTGATAGTCGCACAAACACCGTTGTGCATTGGAACGATCAAAGGCTGCATTAACCACAAGCGTATCGCCCGATGTCGTAATTTCCAAACTGTCAAGAACCCAACCGCAAGTCAGCTGGACATTTCTAATCAAGAATTCTGTGGAATCAGAGCGGACAGAACGGAAAGCAAGCATGTCAGGCTTTTCTGCCGGCCTGAACCCCGCATCTTGCGATGCTTCGAGATTTTGTAGCGTACCACACTGGCCAACGGCATTCTTTATCACCAGGGCCCCGTCTGTAACCGGCGGCAACGAATCTGCTGCAGGCGTTACCGACGATGACGAAATGGCCTTTGCGCTAGAAGCCGGGGCGTCCGCGCTCGATGTAGGAACGACTGCACTAGACGCAGGAACGGTTGCGCTAGAGGCCGGAGCATCCGCGCTCGACACTGGAACAGTTTCACTCGATTTAGGAACCGCAGCGCTCGATTCAGGGATAGTCGTCGCCGATGACGATTCAAGAACCGTCACCGACGAGACCCCTCCTCCTGACATTTGTAAACCGGACGCAACAGGAGACGAGTCGTCGCTGCATGCCAACAGCACAAACGACAGCGCCGCACCAGTAATAAGTAACTTATTCATAAAAGTCTCCTTTTCGTGAACCTAATCAATTCATTTAAAAGCCCTGCTACCACTGTCCTTGAAGATATAGCGAAGCATTCAGATAATCGCTATTACAGTTGCGATCGACTTCATTCATGAAATCGGCAATCAACGATTCAAATTCCACGGATTCGTCTGTATAAGAGCACAGTGCATCCATGTTTCCATTACTGTTGCACGATTCTAGCAGAAGCACTTCCGCCCCGTTCTTGGACTCGCATGATTTCTTAAAGTCCATGAACACGCGTTCGCAATTGTCACCCAGATTTTTAAGCAACATCAATTTTTTCACATCTCTATCAGAAATGAGTCTCACCTTCAAGGTATAACTTTTTCCTTCATCTGCACAATACGAAACAGCTCCTTTTTCGGTTTCATAAATAGTCGTATTCACAGCAAAATTTGATTCACCCTTAGGATTGACAATAATTAAATTCCCTTCTTTTTCTTTACCAGAAAAGGCGAAATACTGATAAGCCATTTTATTATTAAAAACGTCCGGATCAACATCATTTTTGCTACCGCTATCCGAACTGGACAAACTCACACTTACACTAGACATCGAAACACTTCTAGCCGACGAAGATACTTTATCTTTCGTAATGCTGCTCGACGAAAGAGGTTCGTTTACGTCCGATTCTTCGATTGAAGAACTCAAGCCTTCTGCAAATGTATTCGGATCGATGGTTCCCCCGTCAGCACACGCACCCAACAGCGATAAAATAAAACCTATAGCTAAAGTGTAACCTTTACGCATGTTTGCCCCCATTTATCTTATCGGTCATCGGGAAAAACTGAAAATTGATTCGACAAACCTGATTGACATTTTTATACGCATTCGCTATCGCAAGAACCTTTTTGCGGCAAGCATTGATTTCATCGACAATCTTGTTATACGATTCATCGTTTACGCTAAACGTAATCCCCGTAAAGTAACGTTCCCGCGAAGAATAACGGTCAACAGCGCGCGACGCCATATTCGCCATTTCCCTGTGCATGGAACGTATAGCAACAGGCATGGCCTCCTTGGAGCCGACCACAGTTTTTTCCGTTTGCGAATAAACTTTTTCACCATCCTTTTTCAAAAAACCAGACTTTACAAGGAACTCGAGAACGTCGCGAATTTCATCGGCAGAGACATACTCCTTACATTCTTCGGCAATATCATGGGGACACGCTCCGGGCATCATCGGGGCCAGTTCACGCACCACTGGATACTTCCACGATTCGTAATACTGGATTGCTTCGCCATCGATAACGCGCACTTTGTGATCTACAGCAATCTTCTCCATTTCAAAAAGGGCAGCCTTCTTGACGGAATCTCTATCGGCGTTACAAAATTCAACAAGCAGTCTAAAATAATCTTCTTCATAGCAAACAAGATCCATGGCCCTCGCTACTTGAATCGCCTTGATTTTACTCAGTTTGCTCTGTCCCATGCACACAAGCTTTATAAAATTCGGCGAGGAAAATCCGGCCCGTCTGCTAAATTCTCGCCACGAGAACGCTCCCAGTCGTTTGCGTTCATCGTAGTAATCCTGCATATACAGGTGATAATCCTTATATTCTAGTATCGATTTCATATCTATAAATTACAGTTTTTTTCAGGCTTCGTCAACACCCACATTATACAAAAATCAAGTTTTTTGCAGAAATCATGCATTTTTTTAGCTCTTTTTTATCGATAATTTTCCCAAATTATACAAACCGTATAATACGCGGGAAACAAAGACTATTAAACAATCCACCATTTCCAAGGCATTAATGCGGATAGGACACACCCCGCCTAAAATCAATCTTATAATCCTTTTTATAATTATTTAAATCCCAGTAGAAATAAGAGCCGACCCCATCAACTTCAATTTCAATAGCCATTTGTTCATCGTGTGAACAATCATTTTTTCGATATTCATCAGCAAATGAATTGATAATTTTCACCCCTTCGTACTTATCTTTATTGTATCTAACGTAATAAATAGGAATACCGGCGTAGACCCATTTCGTTTTACAACCATCTTGCACAATCCATCTAAACATATCAACTGGATGTTCCTTTCCGCTCATTAAATTATTTGCCATGCGCCATGCAAGCGAATCCTCACAATGATTGGTCATCAATATGGAATACGCTTCGCCCTGTTTTCCCAAAGAAAGAGTTTCCATCATTTCATCATAATCAGCACTCCCCCAAGTATCACACGCAAAAGCGCCGGCAACAAAGAATGCCAATACGGAAGCAATCACCATTATTTTGAACTTGAAATTACTCATTTAACGCTCGTCGTCAACCTAATTCCTTATTTTACAAACACTCAACAAGTTTTTATTTAATGTAATATAGTAATCATATATTTTCTCACTCTAGAGGCAAAGAAGCCAATGGAATCCATAATACTTTTTTGTATTTTATATAAGGTCTTCATAAATATTTTTCGGAGCATTATGAAACAGATTGCATTATTTTTTGCCGTTATCGCCACCACATTAACTCTTGATGCATGTGCCACTGACGACCCGCGAGGTTACCACCCTATAAATATCGGAAACACAACAAACGAGACGCAACTGGTTCGCGACGGTCGCGATACGCAAACATACATGAATACAAAAATACCCACGCCCCCAAATGCAGAAAGCACCTATATGGGGAAAATGCCAGAAGCTAAAGTACACTATGAAGAAAAAGAATACATCAAAGTCGACGATAAAATCGACTTCGAAAAGATTAACACGAAGGAAACGAGCAATGAGCAATGAGCAATGAGCAGTGAGTAAGGCAATGGGTTTTCATTAGGCGGCTATGCCGCGATTATACAAATCACTGCACACAGCTAATTTCACTGGATCCTTCATGGCTACGCCATTCAGGATGACAATTTACTGCCTACAGTCTACTGCCTACTAATCACAAACCACTAATCACTAACCACTTTATACTTCCTACCGCCTACTGTCTACTTCCTACTTTTCTATATTTGCTTGCACTATGAGCTTAAAATTTGAAACCCCCATTACCGAAGTTCCGCTGTTCCACCAGGGCAAAGTACGCGACATGTACGACCTGGGTGACAGCTTCCTGATGGTCGCCAGCGACCGTCTTTCCGCTTTTGACGTGGTGCTCCCCACCCCGATCCCTGGTAAGGGCAAAATCCTCAACCAGCTTTCGCTGTTCTGGTTCCAGCACCTCGGCATGAAGAACCACCTCATCACCGCCGACGTGAACGAATACCCCGAAGTGCTCAAGAAGCACGCCGACTACCTCCGCGGCCGTTCCATGATCGTGAAGAAGGCCAACCGCCATTCCGTGGAATGCATCGTGCGCGGCTACATCGTGGGTTCCGGCTGGAAGGACTACCAGAAGACCGGCAAAATCTGCGGTCACGTTCTCCCGGAAGGCCTGCAACTCTGCCAAAAGCTCGAAAAGCCGCTCTACACGCCGAGCACCAAGCCCGACGTTGGCCACGACGAAAACATCAGCTTCGAACAGACTTTCGACATCGTGGGCGAAAAGGTCGCAACGACTCTCCGCGACATGTCTTTGGACATCTACACGAAGGCCCGCGACTACGCTGCAAGCAAGGGCATCATCCTCGCCGACACCAAGTTCGAATTCGGTGAAATCGACGGCGAAACCATCCTCATCGACGAAGTGCTGACTCCGGACTCCAGCCGCTACTGGCCGGCAGACAAGTACCAGGTGGGCAAGAACCAGGAAAGCTTCGACAAGCAGTACGTCCGCGACTGGCTCGAAACGCTCGACTGGGGCAAGACCTACCCGGGTCCGGAAATCCCGGCAGATGTCGTGAAGAACACGCTCGCGAAGTACGAAGAAATCTTCGTGCGCCTCACCGGCAAGCAGCCGGAACTGTAAGAGGTCGTGCCTACGGCACTTTGAGGTTTGAGCTCGGTCCTTACAGATCTTTGAGATTTAAGCAAAAGAACCTGGTGAAAGCCAGGTTCTTTTTTTTGCGAAGCCTAAAATTCGATAGCGAGCACCTCACCATTCCAGGATTTCATAATTTCTAGGAACACGAACTTTTTGGGGTTCCGTTACATTCCGCACAGCATTATTGCCAATATTGCGAACGAGACGGAAACCGGCTGCCACTCCACCATTGTAATTCGACTTGAAATACCCGTAATCTATATCTTTCCATTCGGGAATTGTAGCATGAAAAATATTATTGTAATCCTTATTTAATAAAACTGTGTTGTCACCACCTTTTAAACAAGATGGACGGTTTT
>Ga0310696_10007974_pt1 | contig 12388 bp, 12 predicted proteins | sample AusTroGonzalo_MG_4_FD_203885 | JGI IMG/M metagenome (GOLD analysis project Ga0310696, IMG submission 203885) | Bovine rumen microbial communities from tropical cattle in Woodstock, Queensland, Australia - Gonzalo_02 (v2) (version 2) | ecosystem: Host-associated > Mammals > Digestive system >... | reverse complement strand
ATTTGGCGCCGGCGGAACAGAACGCATATTTATTACAGTATGATTCTGTGCACGGCAAATTACCGGTGGATGTGAAATTGGACGGCGATTACATCATCGCAGGCAAACAAAAAATTAAATGTATTTCTGAACGCGATCCGGAAAAATTGCCATGGAAAAAAATGCGCATAGATATTGTTATGGAATGCACCGGGCTTTTTACATCTGCGGACAAGGCGCGCGTTCATTTAACCGCGGGCGCAAAGCGCGTTTTGGTTTCTGCACCATCAGCCGGGGCGGACAAAACAATTGTATTTGGTGTAAATGAAAAAACTTTAACGAAAAAAGATTTAATTGTATCCAACGCATCATGCACAACAAACTGTTTGGCGCCGGTGGCAAAGGTTTTAAGCGAAAAATTCGGTATAAAAAGCGGATGGATGACGACGGTTCATGCATACACTGGCGACCAACAATTATTGGATAAAACGCATAAAGATTTGCGTCGTGCACGCGCGGCTGGATTATCTATGATTCCAACAACAACGGGCGCGGCACGCGCAATTGGACTGGTTTTACCAAAATTAGCCGGCAAATTAGATGGAATTGCAATTCGTGTTCCGACCCCTGATGTATCGGTCGTGGAATTGGTTGTGAATACCGCACGCGCAACAACCGCTGAAAAAGTTAATGCCGCTATGAAAAAGGCAGAAAGCCCGATATTCGGCTATTGCGACAAACCTTTGGTTTCCGTGGATTTTACGCATGACGCGCACAGTTCGGTTCTGGACGCGACCCAAACGCATGTAATTGATGGGAATCTGGTTCATGTGACGGCGTGGTATGACAACGAGTGGGGATTTTCAAACCGTATGTGCGATACAGCCGCCGCGATGGGCAAATTATTATAACATAAAATTTTTTGAAAAAAACACTTGCAAAGTGATTATGAACAGTATAATATACATGGCACATGCGGGGTGTTAGCTCAGCTGGTTTAGAGCGTCTGCCTGTCACGCAGAAGGTCGAGGGTTCGAGCCCCTTACATCCCGCCAGGAATTCAACCGCCAGATTTGGCGGTTTTTTGTTTTATTGACAATGTGTGGCAATACGGTATAATAAATGGCATGAAAAAAGTTATATTTGCATTTTTATTATTGGGCGTTGTATTGGCCGGATGTGGCGTAAAGTCGGGGCTGCAACACCCGGGCGATAGTTATCCGCGTAATTATCCGGTGTATTAGGGTTGTTATATGGGGGTATGGCGAAACTGGTAGACGCGCTGGATTTAGGTTCCAGTGGGGCAACCCATAAGAGTTCGAGTCTCTTTACCCCCACCACCAATTTTCGTTATTGCGCGCAAAGCGCACAATTAAGAAAATTGAGTGCCTCGGCGTAGCAAATGCGTTCAGCGAAAAGTATTATGTAAAAAAACAAAGTTCGTTCTTTGCAATTAAGCACTGGCGCAGACGGGCTAGTGCCTCGGCGTAATTCCGCCCCCGTGGGGGGGTGCTGTAAAAAACACTTGATTTGTGTAAAAAAAAAGATAAAATACGATACGCAATAAAAAAAAGGTTATTAAAATGGCATCTAAAAAAGGCGCAAAAGAAGTTATAAAGTTGGAAAATAAAGAAACTGGTTTCTTTTACACAACAACTAAAAATACTAAATCTGAAAATACCAAGGGCAAATTGAAATTCCGTAAATACGATCCACGGGTTCGCAAGCATGTCGTGTTTACCGAGGGTAAAATGCCACACTAATATAAAAACAGTTTTAATCCGCCGTAACGGCGGATTTTTATTTTGATGGCATAATCTATCATCCGAACATCAAAACACGCGTCCCAGGGCGATTTTAGAGCACAAAACTCAAATAATGCCGTTATAGTATATTACTGGATTCTTCGCTGCGCTCAGAATGACACACTGGTGGATATAATTTTTATAAAAAAAATCCCCCGATTTGGGGGATAAAATAGAATAACCGTTTTTATTCAATCCATATTCCGGCGCGACTGCTCGACGAATTTGAACCAACCGGTACAGAAATTTCACTTTTTGTAAATCCGACCGCGCCATTTGATGCCGCCGCCGCAGCCAAACAACCGGTTGAGCCCGATGTTGTAACATTTGACGATGACAAACTGGCCTGTTTTGATGTATCCAATACATCGTACGCGCCCGCGACATATGATGTTGATGCGATATCAGAAACAGCCGTAACCGTGGCATTTGTCGCCAAAGGTATCAAAAAAATCGATAAAGACAAAATTAAAACTTTTTTCATATCTTTTTTACCAAATCATAGTTGTTCATTTAATTCCTGGAAATTATATCCGGGCAATTGCCCAGATATAATCACCAAAATTGTTTTTATTGGAACAAAGCAATAGAGCCTGTGGATGTATCTGGGGTTGACCAGTCACCATAGACCGCCAATGTTGTTGCTTCGACCGCCTGTAAACGGGCATTCAAACCGCTTTCGACACCGGTTGCACGTTGCTCTTCGGCACTGATAGCAGCGGTATTTAAATCTGTTGCATGTGCAACATTGTTAATCGCTTCGCTGATTGTATCGGCTTCACCCAAAGCAGCAGAACCATTTTCACCGGTTACAGTTAAATCTTGGGTAAATGCTGAATTTTGTGCACCACTGGTACCACCTGTAGCGGCCGCAACTCTGCTGATAGCATCAGCGATAGATGTTGCACCCGATACGCCAGTAGCCGCAACAGTACCCATTGTTTGATTAATGGTGTTATCAGCGGCAACACGTGCATCATATTCTTGGTTCAAATAGTTAATTGCCGTGTTATATGCACCTTGGACATAAGATGTTGTTGCAACATGTGCGTTTGGTGTGATTGTTGGCATTGTTGCACTTTGGCCGTTGCTATAGTTTGCTGGCAAAGTTGCACTTGCGACCATTGGTGTTGCGACCAACATTGCGACCAAGGAAATTCCAAATAATTTTTTCATTCTTTATCCTTTACCTTTGTTGTTGTTTGTTAAATCTTTTGTATTAAGACGCTGGTGTTGTTGCATTCAATTGCACTGTTCCAGTTGTGGCATATGTGCCCCATGTTGTGTGAACAGTTACAGTTTTCGCATCTGTATATGATTTTGCATTGGATTCAGCAGTTGCAGCGGCACCCGCGGCATCATACGCGGTTGACGCAGTATATGCGGCGGAACCCAAACCATGAACAGCGACATCAACACTGTTAACAGCGATTGTACCGTTTGTGGCACCTTCGGCAATTGTAAGGTTAACATCGTGATTTTCATCTTCGGTTAATGCAGTGCTGTTAACCTTGACCGTTTGAACTGCACTATCTGCTTTTCCACCCTGGGCAGCGGTTGCATAGTTAGACGCCAAACCATCAGCATAGCTTTTAGCAGCGGTTTCAGCGTCACTCGCAGCACCCGCGGCATCATATGCGGTTGACGCAGTATATGCGGCGGATCCCAAACCTTTGACAGCAACAGCGTTTCCATCAACATTGATTGTACCGTTTGCCATCTGTTCCGTGGACGCGGTTACACTTTGAACAGCGGTATCTGCTTTGCCCAATGATGCAACATCAGCCGCAGACAATGTTAAATTACCAGAGTTATCCCTTGTGATATGATTTGTATCAACCTGGACAGTCAGCACACCATTGCTGCCGGCCAAAGAAGTATTTGCAGTGGTTCCGGCGGCATTTGTAATCGCGGTTTGAACCTGGGCAGCGGTTTGTGCATCGCCCGCGGCACCGGCGACTTCGTTAATCGCGGCAACCAAACTGGTTTTTGCGGTTGTAGTCAAACTATCCAAAGCACCTTCACGCGCTTTTGCATCGGCATCGACCTTGTTTGCAACGCCGATTGCGGCATTATACGCACCCGCAACATAGGATGTTGATGCGATATCGGAAACAGGTGTTTCACTGATAGCCGCCGCAGGAACAGATGCAGCCATCGGCTCGCCATCTGCACGGGCGACCAAAGGTGATGCCACCAACATTGCAACCAATGATACTCCTAATAATTTTTTCATATTCTTTCCTTACTTTCTTTTTTTATTTTGTTGGGCAATTGCATTATACAATTACCCAACCATATTTGTTAAGCGAAAATTATTAACCTTCAACTGGTTGTTCCGGTGCTGCTGGTGTATTAACCAAAGCATCTGAATTATCTATTGTTGACGCGCCCCATACTGTGCGAACTTGTACCAATTTTTGATCAACATATGCTTTTGCAGCAGCTTCAGCAGCATCTGCTTTGTTTGTCGCATCGGTAGCAGCAGCAGCCTCAGCATCGGCTTGTGCTTTTGCAACAGAACCAGCTGTATTGGAATCACCACGCAAAATGTTGATATCGCTTCTGTTGGTATTAACCGCTTCTGTAACGCTGTCCGCTGTTCCAGAAGTAAATCCTGTCAAACTTTCAGAACCAACTGTGTTTTCCAATGTATCAACACGACCATCCAAGTTCAAAACTGCTTCACCGACTGTATCTACACCTGAGCCCATAGCTGTTTCAAAACCAGATATTGTACCGATATTGGCTGTATTTGTATCAGTTGCTGTAGCAACATTATTAATCGCACCACCGATTGTGCCTGCATCACCAATAGATGCAGAATTAGTGTTTGCTGCATTCTTTGTGAAGTTGGCACTTTCAGCACCAGTACTTCCAACAGCAGCAACATTAGCTTGTACTTTGTTAATCGCGTTAACCAAGTTTGCTGTTTCATCTTGTCCAAATGTAACTGTTAAATTTTCCAAATCACCTTCAACACCTTTTGCACGAGATTCTTCTGCGTTAATACCAGCGGCGGCGGCATTATATGCGCCCTGAACAAAAGATACAGATGCGATTTCTGTGCTTGCAGATACTCCACTATTTGTATCTGACATTCCATTATCGGTGACATATTGAACACCTGCACTGGCAACCATTGGGGATGCGACCAGCATTGCAACCAAAGATACTTTTAATATTTTTTTCATGATTCCCTCCTTTCTGGGATTTGTTTCGTTGTATATTATATCATATTTATAACATCCAAAGAAACGGTTTTTTTAGTTTTTTGTTATTTTTTTCTGTTATTTTTTTACTGCAAGATACTGTCATCCCATGTATCTTCGACCGGCATTTCTGACAACGATCCATTTTTGAATACGTACATTTTGCCGTCGGTTTCCGTCGCGGCAGTCATGCCTTTGATGCCAACAGTATTCACACCATCGTTACTGTTAATGGTTACACCATTACCAGCCGTGTATTCGTGTGATGTAGCCTCAAGCATGTTGACACGATACACCAAACCACGGGTGTTGTCACCCACAGCGGATTCCAACGCATCAACATCGCGAACCAATCCGGAACTTGCGTTACCGACGGTCGCCTGCAAATCAACGACATCACTGACCAATCCGGAATCTGTGCCGCCCAATGTGCCAGAAATTGTTTCCAATTGTGACAGGGCGTTATCAGCCTTGGTCGATGCCGAAGATGCAGTGGAATATACGGCCCGTAAACCGCTATCCACATAGTTTTTGGTCGTTAATGACGATGCAACACCATCGGCCATAGCCGTCGATGACGCCGCCACTATCGAAGCCATAAAACCAGAAAACATGATTTTGTTCATTTTTTCTTTTCCTTCGTTTGTTTGTTTGTTCGTTCGTTAAATCCCTTCGCCACTTTGTCCTGATTCAGATGAAGTCAGAACAGTATCGTTAAAATCATCCACAACATACACGGTTAAACGACGATCCGTCGCCGCATCGTATAATGTTTTTGAATCCTGTTGTAATACGACGATTTGCGCAGCCTGGTTTCCTAAACTTGTTTCCATGCCAGTAATGCGTTCGTTCGATACAGTTTCACTGATTCCGTTTAATTCATTACTTAAATTGTTGATACGCGTATTCAGGTCGGTTACTTTGTCATCAATTTGACCCGTGGTGTAAAATGCGTCACTGATTTCATCGATTTCTGTTTTGGTATAATAATCGTTTAATGCGGCCGCATCCAATTTTGCATCTAATTGATTTTCAATCGTATCAAAACGACCAATGATTTGATTCATTGTATCTGTACCGGTGCCACCGCCACCAATCACACTGGCTCCACCGCCCGTACCCGTGCCGCCGATATCCACAGGTTTTATCGCCTGGGAACCGCCGCCCGAAACCGGACTTTTCACCGGAACCAACTTTGCCGGCGCAATCGATATACGATTCGATCCCACTGTGTTCGTGGTCGTCGCCGCAGGTATCGTCCGCGTCCGTAATGGCATCGTCGATTTGCGTGTCGATGCAACACCCGTCGCATTGCGAACAGGCGCAGCAACACCATTCGATGCAGTGTTTGTATTATTATTTAAACCTGTGGTCCCCAGCATACGAACAGACGATGCCGCATACGCGCCACCCGCCGCAAACATTGCCAGAACTAATAAAGAAAAACGTGTTTTTGTATACATTTTAGACATCTCTCAGCCCGCATTATATCATATTTCAACCATTAAAACAACGAACCTTTATATAATTTTTGTAATTTTTCCTAATTTTTTTGTTGACTTTTATCTTTTTTTCATAGACGCCGCGAAAATCCAAGTCCCAGCGATAATCATCAATGCCGATAAAAGTTGTCCCATCGTCAATTTCCACGATGTTAAAAAGCCAATTTGGACATCCGGCGCACGAAAACATTCGCAAATTATTCTGATTATGCCATACAATATACCAAACATGCCGGAAAGCGCGCCAGGCCTGCGTTTCAGGTCTGTTTTGGTATATAATAATATCATTATCGTGAACAGGACGATACCTTCGCCAAATGCCTCGTACAATGGGCTGGGGTGGCGGGGAATTTCGGTTAAACCCTTGAAAGTTACCGCCCATGGAACATCGGAAATGCGGCCCATAACCTCTATATTTATAAAATTCGCAATTCGCCCGAAAAACAGTCCAATCGGTGCAACAACCGCCGCCAAATCCAGGATTTTTGTACCACTGACGCGGGCACGATGCGCAAATAAAAATATCGCCGCAATTGCGCCCAGCATGCCACCATGGAAACTCATCCCGCCATGCCATACAGCCAAGATTTCAAGTGGATTTTCTATAAAAAACGGCAGGTTATAAAACAGCACATATCCTAATCGGCCGCCAATTATCACGCATAATATTACCCATGTCATTAAATCATCAAATTGCGGCCTGGTTAATTTGATTTCCGAATCATCGCGATGCGAAAGTATCGCCGCCAATCCAAAGCACAATATAAACCCAATAATATACGCCAGCGCATACCAACGAATATCAAAACCAAATATTGATACTGCGACCGGTGATATAGGCGTTATTGATATTGCCATCTGTTACCCCTTTTATGCCAAGTGTAGAATAAATTTGCGCGGTAATACAATAAAAAATTAAACTGCCCCGTCTGGCTTTGAGATATTATACATATCTGAGCTTTGTCATACCGCCGCAGGGCGGTATCCATTGTGTCTTTGTGCAAGTTGACATCAACGATGTCAACTGGATCCCGGCCTATGCCGGGATGACGAGTTCATAAATAAAAAAAAGCACCGATTAACGGTGCTTTTTAAAATCAAGAGAGTTTTAATCCCCATATTCGCGAGAAAAATCAACGCCACATAATGAAGATTGCCAATTTTCGCGTTCTTGCAAATGTTTAATCCATATTTGTTCGCGTTCGATGGTTTCTTGTCTGTCTTTGATAATATTGTTGCAGCGCGCAATCAATTTATCATCACGGGAACGGGCCGGTTTTGCCTCTTCCTGTCTAATGCGTGCACGCATTTGAGCAATTACTTTCTTTTCGTTTTCAACAAATTCTTTTTTCGCAGCGATATCTTGGGCCGCAGTAACAAATTTTTTACGAACATCAATTCCATGTCTTTTCATCTTTTTTCCTTTTGGTCGTGTTGTGTTTTTGTTTTCACACTGGTATTATAGGGCATTTTTTGTGTTTGTCAATACAAAAATGACAAAAAATTATTTTTGTGCAAATTTGTACTGTGGTGCTGTATATTTTTTTGCGTTTTTATTCTTGAATTTTTCGGCACTTTGTATTATATAAAAGCCAGATAAAAGTTATGGAGGAAAAAATGAATTTGGCAAATAAAGTGAACGGTATTGATAATTACCTGAAACGGATTTTCGCGTTGATGTTTGGCGCGGTTGGCGTGACGGCGGTCGCAACATATTTTACAATCTGGGGCGGTGGGTTGCGCTTTTTGTTCAGCCCAGCCACAGGTAATTTTTCACTGTTGTATTATGTGTTGTTGTTCGGTGGGTTGGCGTTTTCAATCTGGGCCCAGGTGCGCGCGTTTTCTATAAAACCAGCGACGGCGGCGATTATGCTGATGCTGTATGCGGCAATTATGGGTATTGTTATTACGCCATTGGTCGCGGTCAGTTTGGCGGTTAATCCGGTATCTATACTGTATGCGTTTGTATTGGCGGCGGCGATGTTCGCGTGCATGGCTTTATTTGGGTATAAAACAGTCAAAGATTTGTCTTTCTTGGGCATTTTCTTGTTTATGGGTATGATTGGTTTGATTTTGGTCGGTATTGCTTCGATGATTTGGCCTTTGGGTTCTACATTTGCCACAATCGTTAGTTTTATCGGCGTTTTGGTTTTCGCACTGTTCACGGCGTATGATATGCAGAATTTGAAAAATGCGTATAATACACTGGGCGGTGACGAAAATACAGGAAACCAATTGGCGGTTTTGGGCGCGCTGCATTTGTATATTTCATTTATCGCGATGTTCCAATACCTGCTTAGTTTATTTAACCGCAATTAAAGAAAGGAAGTAAAAATGGCTTATAAAATTGATTCATCTAAATGCATTGGCTGTCATACATGTATGGGTATGTGCCCGGCAATGGCGATTTCAACTGGCGCGGACGGCAAATGCGTGATTGATACAACAAAATGTATGTCTTGTGGGACATGTGCGGCGGTTTGCCCAATGGGTGCAATCGTTCCAGAAAATAAATAAAAAATCTGTGGGGTGATAAAAATGTCAGACGTAACCATTAACGATATTGTTGCATTATGTAAAAGACGCGGTTTTATTTTTACCGGTTCTGAAATTTATGGTGGATTGGGCGGCGCGTACGATTACGGTCCATACGGCGTGGAATTGATGCGCAATATTCGTAACGCGTGGTGGAATACTATGATTTATTCACGCGATGATATCGAAGGTTTGGATGCCGCCGTTATCACAAATCGTCTGATGTGGAAATATTCTGGGCACGAGGCGAACTTTTCAGATCCATTGGTCGAATGCAAAAAGTGTAAAACCCGTATGCGCCAGGATAAAATGCGCGATCCAACAAAGTGCGATAACTGTGGTTCAACCGATTTAACCGAACCACGCGCGTACCAGTTAATGATGGGGTTGTCAATTGGTGCAACTGCAGACGGCGCGGTTAACGCTTATCTGCGTCCTGAAACAGCGACCACAACATATATCAATTTCAAAAATGTTTTGGATGCAAAGCCACATAAATTGCCATTTGGAATTGCCCAGATTGGTAAGGCTTTCCGTAACGAAATATCGCCACGCGGTTTCGTTTTCCGTATGCGTGAATTCGAACAGGCTGAAATGCAATATTTTGTTAATCCTGCGGACGATGCGAAATACTTTGAAATGTGGAAGTCTGAACGCCTTGCGTGGTGGGTAAATGTTTTGGGTATTCCGGCCGAAAAATTGCGCTTTACACCACATGAAAAATTGGCGCATTATGCCAAGGCCGCGGTTGATATCGAATACGAATTCCCAGATGGTTTTGACGAGGTCGAAGGTATCCACAATCGTCAAGACTTTGATTTGGGTTCGCATACTAAATCGCAAAACGAATTTGAATTGCACGCTAATGTTTTAGAAAACAAAGACAGCGTTATCAAATTGGCATACAGCGACCCCCAGGCCGGCACAAGTTTTATCCCATATGTGATTGAAACTGCGATGGGTGTAAACCGTGCGATGTTTGCGGTGATGCTGAACGCATATACTGTCGAAGATCTGGGCGATGGCAAGACACGCGTTGTATTAAAGTTAAAACCATGGTTATCCCCGGTCAAGGCTGCGGTTATTCCATTGGCGCGCAATGTTCCAGAATTGCAAGATATCGCAGGCAATATTGAAAATTCTTTACGCAAATTGGCGATTGGACGGATAGAGATGGAAAATTCTGGAAACATTGGTAAAAGTTATCGTCGTCATGACGAAATTGGAACGCCGGTTTGCATTACTGTTGACCACCAATCAATGGAAGATGGCACAGTAACATTGCGTTATCGCGATACAATGGACCAGGAACGCGTTAAAATCGACGAAGTCCCAGAACGGGTCAGAAAGATTGTAATGGGTTAAAAAAACGCCCAGTTGGGCGTTTTTCTTTATTCTGAAACTTCCTTCATGGATGGCAATATAATTATTTCGTTATACCCAGATAAGAATTTGTTACCGGTTGAACAAGATACTTTTTTCAAAGAATCTTTATATTCCTGGACCGCCGTTACCCAACGTTGTTGAATTTCTGTATCGGCACCCGCGGCACCCGACAAAGCACCCAACCCAGCACCGGCACCAGCACCAACCAATGTTGATTTTGTTCGTGCTTTGTTATTAAAATCTATCGTATCACTATCATCCACAGATTGCATAGCAGGATGGAATTTATCCACATTTGCACCGATTATTTCTTTACCCTGGTAATCGTAAAGTTTGTTTTTATTAACAAATACATTATCTTTATCCAATGCTCCAGACACCCAATCGGCATATGTATATCCGAACATTTTTTTCATAGCGGCGTCGTTAACTTCTATCTTGGCCGATACACGGTTGCCCGCCGCAGACGCAGTCTTAATTTTTATAAATGTTCCGTTATTACTTTTTTGTAAAATTTTTTCTTCTTCTTTGCCCGCTGGTGTTTCTTTATAACCATAACGCGAATTGTTATGTTCGCTTTGCAATGCATTTTTGCAATCTTGTGAAAAACCAGTAACAGAAGAATATGTACCCGGCTCGTCTTTATCTATATAACCACCACAGTCTGTTGGCATTTTATCAAATGTTATCTTGGTTAATTCTGTTCGCCAACAACTTTTAAATTCGTCTTCTTTGTCAGTATTACTGCAAAAATATGTTACGCCACTTTTGGTGTCATAAAACATATTTTGTTGTATTACTTCTTTTTCACCCTCTTTTGGCGTATCAAAACTATATTTTTGACCTTTGTCTGCATCCTTGTCCAATGCACCATATAAACAATATTTCGATACTTTTACATCCTTTCCTTTTTCATCTTGACCTGTGACTAAATCGCATTTATCTATTTTCAAAACATCGTCACCGGTTGCTAATAAATTTCCAGCCACAGCTCCTGCCGCCGCATTTACACCGGTTGATAAAATAATACTGCCGGCTTTGTAATCGTTTACTTGAGTACTGGCCGTCATTAACGCCGCACCACCCACCGCACCAATCGCCGTGGTTTTTAATTTTTCGCTGTTTGTGCCAAACATAGAATCACTGCCGGCCTCGCCCTTGCCGACCAGGTTTCCACCAATACCACCAACCAATGCCGCACCTAATATTTTCCACCCAGCGCCAGATTTATTTTCCTGGACCATGGCTTTTTCGACATCTTCGATTGTTGGTTCGCTATCCGCAGGATATTCGTAACCTTTGCCAAATGGGGTAATTTCGGCAAAATCATCAATATTACAATTCATACTGTCACCGGCCGCCAAATATGTACTGGCCAAAACGGTGTATTCACTGCTGACAGGGTTTTTATAATTGCGCAATTCAACCAATGCCACGCATGTCGCGTTACCACCGGCCTTTATTCCAGATGTTGGTTTTGCCCAATCAAATGCACCATTTGGATAAATCGTGCTACACGCATCCATGAGCGCATCAGATATCGTAACAGTTTCGCCATTATCGTTTGTAACAACACGCGCAGGTTGCGGTGCCACAGCCTGGGCTGCAGCGACGCGCGCCGACGCATTCATCGCCGCCTGGGACTTAATCATAGAATCATTGCTGATACGCAAACCGGCATTTGCCACAGAATACGGAAATAATACAGCCACCGCAGGCAATGATAAAATTAAAAAACTTAAACTTGATTTTTTCATTTTTTCCTTTGCCGTTCTGGTTTTAGAATTGCAAACGCAAACGGGCACCAATATCCACAGTGCTTAAATTCGCACTTTCTGTCCAGTCTGTATAGTGTGCAACAGTTTGATAACTTTCTTCGCCACCCAAACCATCCGCAATCCACTCGTCTTGGGTTAAAACAACACTGCCCGAAGATTGAACCTTGCCCATGCGCATATAGCGAACAAAC
>Ga0310696_10007973_pt1 | contig 12389 bp, 9 predicted proteins | sample AusTroGonzalo_MG_4_FD_203885 | JGI IMG/M metagenome (GOLD analysis project Ga0310696, IMG submission 203885) | Bovine rumen microbial communities from tropical cattle in Woodstock, Queensland, Australia - Gonzalo_02 (v2) (version 2) | ecosystem: Host-associated > Mammals > Digestive system >... | reverse complement strand
TTCCGTCATGATACCAATAAAATCACCATTATCAGCCAGACAAGCAAAACAGAATATCCTCTGAAAGAGAAGAAAGCCTGTGCAGTAGATATCATCGATGAACTGGAAAAGTTGTTAAAAAAGTGTTGAAAACCTGTTGAAAACTTTTTGAAAAAAAGTGATAAAAAAATTTGGTCGTTTAGAAAAAAAATATACCAAAACTTTATTTGAAACCACCAAGAAAAAAAGCAATTTTTTTTCAAAAAAATATCAACAAATTATCAACAATAAAATATATATCTAAATCATTATCTTTCAATGACTTAATAGAAGTTATCAACATAATTTTCAACATAATATCATCATCATTCATTTATTTTTAAATAAGAATAAAAAAGAAAATATTAATAATAGTATTTGAATTTTTGTCGATAATATGAACAATGAACTCATAAAGATAAATGGTGCATATGAAAACAATTTAAATCATGTGTCACTTTCTATTCCTAAACACAAGATAACAGTATTTACTGGTGTTTCTGGGTCTGGGAAGAGTTCATTGGTGCTTGATACTATTGCTGCTAAGTCTCGTCGTGAGTTGAATGATACATTTCCTACTTTCGTACAGCAATATCTTCCTAAGTATGGACGTCCTCATGTGGATTCTATTGAGAATCTGCCTATTGCTATTGTGATAGATCAGAAAAAGCCTTCAAATAACTCACGTTCTACTGTTGGTACTTATACTGATATCTATGCATTACTTCGATTACTGTTTTCAAGAGTAGGTAAGCCTTTTGTTGGTTATGCTGAGTCATTCAGTTTTAATCATCCAGAAGGTAGTTGTCCTCGTTGTTCAGGATTAGGTGAAATACGTGAGTTGGATATTCATAAACTGGTTGATTTTAACAAGAGTCTCAATGATGAAGATACGATTCATTATATAGCTTTTGGAAAAGGTGGTTGGCGATGGATTCGCTATGCACATAGTGGTTTATTCGACTTAGACAAGAAAATATGTGATTATTCACCTGAAGAGTTGGATTTATTCTTGAATAGTCCTCAGATTAAGTTGAAGAATCCACCTTCAAATTGGCCAAAGACAGCTAAATATGAAGGATTAATACCTCGAATGTATCGCAGCATCATCAATTCAGAAGAAGGATTGCTACATAGCGCAGTACTCAATCCTATGTTGCGTATGGGTGTTTGTCCTGATTGTGGTAGTACTCGTCTCAGTCCTCGTGTGCTTTCCTGTAAGATTGAAGGGAAAAATATAGCTGAAGTATGTAGCATGTCTATATCTAGGTTGAATGAATGGATACATTCACTCACTTCACCTTTGGCTGTAGATTTGAAGCAAGCAATAGCTGCACGTCTTACAGCTCTCGATGAGATAGGACTTGGCTACTTAAGCCTTGATCGTGCAGTTGGCACCCTTTCTGGTGGTGAGGCTCAGCGTTGTAAGATAGCAAAATATATCAATTCATCACTATCTGATGTACTCTATATTCTTGATGAACCAAGCATCGGACTTCATCATCATGACATAAAATTGATACGTCAGTCAGTTCAAAGACTTCGTGATGCTGGCAATACAGTTCTTTTGGTAGAGCATCATAAGGAAATGATTAGTATTGCCGACCATATAGTCGATATGGGGCCTGGAGCAGGCATTGATGGAGGAAACATCGTATTTGAAGGAACCTATGATGAACTGCTGAGAAGTGATACAGCCACAGGCAAGATGTTGAGTATTTCGTATGAGATAAATACTCATCCACGAAAGCCTTCATCCATGTTTTCATTGAAAGATGCAACACTTCATAATCTGAATGGAGTGAATGTTGATTTTCCATTGAATACATTTTGTGTCATTGCAGGAGTAGCAGGTTCAGGCAAGAGTTCATTGATGGAATGTTTCCGTCATTCATGGCCTCAGAGCGATGAAATCATCTATATAAGTCAGAAGAACATAGGCATCAGTCTTCGTTCCACTCCTGCCACCTATATGGATGTAGCACCAGATATTCGCAAGTTGTTTTCCAAGAAACACAAAATCAAGGAGCAGTATTTCACCTTCAATGGTAAAGGTGCATGTCCTGTGTGTGGAGGTAAAGGTGTTATTGTCTCCGAAATGGCATTTATGGACAACATAGAAACCGTCTGTGAAGCTTGTGGAGGATTGCGTTATTCTAATGAAGCACTCGAATATACTATCACTAGTACTGATGGCAGTAAGGCACTCAATATAGCTCAGGTGATGGATCTGTCAGTACGTCTGGCAAGCAACTTCTTCCGAGTTACTGTCATAGAACAAAAACTGAAACCTATGATGGATATGGGACTTGGATATATTCATCTCAATCAGGCACTCTCCACCCTTTCAGGAGGAGAACTTCAGCGACTGAAGATGGCATCCTATTTAGGTGAAAACGGCAAGATATTCATCATTGATGAACCCACAGACGGCCTTCACCCAAAGGACATCCATCGCCTCATTGATTTATTCAACCAAATGGTAGAAAATGGCAATACCCTCTATATCATTGAACACAATCTCGATATCATCAAATCAGCCGATTACATCATTGAGATGGGACCAGGACCAGGAGAAAAAGGAGGCAAAGTCATCTTCACAGGTACACCCCAACAAATGACTCAATCCAAGCATTCCATCACAGCCAAGTATTTGTGAGTTAGACTCTAGACTTTAGTAAAGCCCCAAAGGGGTGGCATGATGCAGAATAGGGTTCGAACCCTATTGAATTGAGGAATATATATCTACATAGCCCTGGATGGGCGAGAGAGTATAATAGAAAAACAACCGGACAAGGAGCAATTCCTGTCCGGTTGTTTGTATAACTTTTTTTATTCTTCTACGATATTTTGGAATCTGCCCCAATCTGTTTCACTTTTATAAAAATTCAAAGAGTTCTTGTAGGCTTCTTTTGTACCCTTAGGAACATATAAGGTTGAACGATAATAATCTTCCATATTAAACACAGTATCCCAGAATGGGGTATTACCAGAATAACACAAAGGAGGTATCGTAGCTTTACTATGAATATCTTTAGGCATAGGATTGGTATCAAATGCCTTATTTCCAAGTTCTTCTACATTTTCTCCAATCGTGATAGATGTAACATTCTTACAACCAGAGAAAGCAGAACTTCCAATTTTTATGATACTGTTTGGAATATCTATTGTTATCAAGCCATTACAATGCGCATAAGCCCAATCGCCAATAGATGTAACACTACTTGGAATATCAAGAGATGTTAAACCTTCACAATAGGAAAATGCACCTGACCCTATCGAAATAACACCATTAGGAATAATGGTCGTCTTACATCCTAGCATAAGTTCATTTTTCTTTGTATCAATAACAGCATTGCTGTTGTTTCGAGAGTCCAAATACGGATTAGTAGGAGACACTTTGATTGAAACCAATTCTGTGCAGCCACTAAAAGCACTACTATTTACAAATCTGACACTATCTGGAATAATTAATTCTGTCAGTTTTTTACAATCCTTAAATGATTCATTACTGATCAAATAGGTAGAATAAGTTTTACCTTTATAAGTAATGAGTGATACTATCTTTTCTGTGCCAGTGAATTTTGATTTATCATAACCATGGACAGATAGATACTTATCTGTGACTATTCTGTACTTGATGTGATCAAGATAGAAATTTACGCTATCAATAGCCTCAAAATCAGTACCATTTGATGTTTCACCATTATCATTGATAACAACTGGACGGATAACATTCAGGTCATCATCGTCTTCTGAACATGAGCTTACAAACAGGCACATGATGACTGCTGTCAGCATAAGAAACAATTTTGATGTCTTCATATTGGTTTTTGTTTTAAGTTTTTATTCTTCCTTGATATTTTTAAATTCCGACCAACCTTCTGCAGATTGATAGGCTTCAAGCGAACCCTTAGGAACATATAGGATTGCATTTGAGTAAACCAAATCATTTTCTGCTGCAAATACAGAAATAAGTGCATTGGGAGGAGTGGATGCCTTACAGTAAATGGATTCTAATCCATTACACTGGGCAAAAGCACCATATTGGATTTCTTTTACATGATCGCCAATTGTTACAGACTTCAGTTCTGAACAGCCTAAAAAAGCACTACTTCTAACTTCAATAACACTATTTGGAATGACTAAAGATTTCAGACTTTTGCAACCAGCGAATGCCGATAATCCAACGACTGTTACACTATTTGGTATCTCAATCAACTGCAAATCTGAACAAGAGGAAAAAGCATATTCTCCTATTGTTGTCACACTATTGGGTATCTTAACAGATTGCAAGCCCTTACAATAGACGAAAACACCTTCGATTTCAGTTACACCATCAGGTATTTCCACAGAAGTCAACCCATTACAACCTTCGAAAGCATAAGTGGCTATAGATTGGACATTTTTTCCCAAAACCAAAGTTTTTGCTCCTGTACAATTCAGGAAAGCACGATGTCCAATGGATGTTACACTATTTGGAATGATAATTGCAGGTAATTCTGTACAATCTGCGAAAGCGTGAGTACCAATCGACGTGACGCTGTTACCTATTGTCAAAGATTTCATGCTTGAACACGAAATGAAAGCACCATCGCCTATAGTTTTCACACCATTACCAATCATGACAGTTTCCAATTTGTTGCAGAAATCAAATGCATATTCTCCAATTGATGACACATTATTACCAATGATGACGGAAGTTGCTCCATAGCATCGGAAAAATGCATGATCGCATATTGAAAGAACTTTATAAGACGTTCCTTTATAAGTGATTGTCGCAGGAATCGTAACATTACCCTTCAAGTTTGCTTTGTCAAAATCAGAAACCTCCAAATGTCCGCTTTCAATCGTGTACTTCACATAATCAAGATAGAAATTTTTATCATCTATAGCAGAGAAAATACTTCCATTTGACGTTGTTCCGTCCGCTTTAATCTCTACGGAGAGATGAACCTCCTCCTCATCGTCTTCTGAGCAAGAGCTTACAAACAGGCCCATGATGGCTGCTATCAGCATAAAAGTTAATTCCTTTGTATTCATATCAGTTATTGAATAAAAGTTAATAATCCCCTCTTTATTTCCGCACCTATTTTATAAAAAAAGCGCAGGTTATCACCATACGCACATCAGGTTTAGGACGACCTTTACACACTATGGGAAACCTGCACTAACTGCAAGTCTCATGTGTGTAATTATGCTCATTACTTTCGAGGTCCTAATTCGATGTGCAATTGAGCATTATATGTCTGTGTCCCGAAGGAACACGGTGCAAAGATATGTACTTTTCTTCAAATGACAAAACAATTCAAGAAAAAATGACTATCATAGCGACTGGGATCATATAAACAAGTCATTTTTATTGCCAAATAATACAATTTGTAGGAAAAAATAGTTTTTTTGCGTGGAAAATGATGATTTCTCTGTTTCTTGTTGCGTATTTAAGAAACACTTAATATCTTTGCATCAGAAAACAATTCAATATGAAACAGGTAGGAAAAATGAAGCTATATAGCTTCGAAGAATTGCTGGATGAGGATTATGGCAAGGTGGGTACACCAGAACGTGATGCATTTGAGCAGAGTGTTGATGATGCTGTTCAGGCTTATCGCGTAGGAGAAGCCATTAAAAAAGCAAGGGAGGCGCAGCAGCTTACTCAGGCACAGCTTGGTGAGAAGATGGGAGTGCAGAGATCACAAGTCTGCCGTTTGGAGAGTGGTAAGAGTATCACTCTAGCTTCCATGATGCGTGCTTTCCGTGCATTGGGTGTACAGGTAGCACTCGACATGCAAGGTATTGGTCGTGTGGCACTCTAATAAAATGGAATTTGTTATTTTTGACACCATATTATACCAAGCTATTAGGCGAAGCCTAGCATCAGCATTCAGCACCAGCATAGCAGAAGAAAGAAATAAGAATAAATAGACTAATTATAGTCAAAAAATAGCATTTGACCTTTTTTTTCATTCTATTTTTATATTTTTCGCCGATTTTATAGGGGTTAATCCTCATAAAAAATATTTTTTTTCGGCAGGATGGAGGTATCCAATACATCATAGTAATTGGCGAACTGTATGTATAGTTCTCCCTTTATTTTACGGAAATATCCTTTGCACTCATATTCGTTATTGAAAAAATCTACTACAGCCTTTGTAATCTCCGTACTTATCGTTTTTATTTTTTTGTAGTTTGGTTTTGAAATCACTAGTCCTTCTTCAATCATTTGGCGGATAATGGTGCGAATGGTGCTTTTTGATACTCCTACTTTCTTTGCCATCCATGCATAGGAATGTCCAAAATAGTTATAGTTGATAAAACTGCTATATTTCAGAATCTTTTTGGCCTGCTTATGTAGTTCGTGAACTTTTGACCTTTTCCCTTTTAGAAATGGATTGTATCTGAACTTGAGTAAATAGTACACATATTTAGTGAAATCGAACGCTTCCATCAGGATACATTTTATAATCCAATGTTCACAAGCTGTGAAACTCGTCAGTTTGTTAGGATCTAACGTAAAATTATTCCTGCTACTTGATAGCTTGAGGCGTTGCATTCTGTGCGTCTTCTCATCGTATTGAATTAAACCAAAATCTTGAGCAGCATAGAGTAGTCTATTGATTTTCCGGCTGTCCATGTGCAATTTCTCGCACAACTCTTTACGAGTAATCTTAAAGATGGTGTTTGGATTCAATTTGTAAATCAAAACAGTAAAAGCAAGAGCTTCTCTATAATTATTATTAACAGAAGTCTTAATTTTGTTACTAGATACTTTAATTTCTTTATTGATTTTCATATTATAAATTTATATATGTGTTTGTATTGAATACATCAATTTTTAACGGTACAAAGGTACAAAAAAAGATTGAAATAACCAAATGTTTTTCTATATTTTTTCAAAAAATAATTAAGTTAATATTGACTTTTTGAAATTATTCTTCATTTTTAGCAAAATTTGTTGATAAAATATTTGCATAATTGAAATATTTTTTGTAACTTTGTAGCGTCAAACAAAGGGACAGAATCTGCACCCAAAGGGGTGGGTGTTGAAACCCTTAGGGGTAGCACGTGATACCCTTAGGTGTAACAATTGAAACCCTTAAGGGTAGTGGAGAGAAATCCTAGAGGGAGACAAAAAAGATTGTTTAATGATTTAAAAAGTTTTTAGCTTATGGCAATTAAGATTAATGCGAGGGAACAGAATCTCAAAGTAGGTAAGACCCCTGGTTATTACTATGTGATGACTCCAGAACTCTACAGTTCGCTCAAGGTCGAGAAGGTTTTGAAGGAAGCGGCTGCTCATACGAGTATGTCTGAGGCAGTGTTGAAAGCAGCTTGGGATGCAGCAGGCGAAGTGATCATGGCATGGGCCACTGAAGGCCATAGTGTTCCTGTTCCAGGACTTGGCACTATGCGCTTCACAGTACGCAGTAAGGCAGTAGCTGATGTTAATGATGTGAAGAGCAATCTCATCAAGACTCGTCGCATTGTATTCACCCCTTCTGTCACTTTGAAGGATGAACTGGCACGCACCAGCATCGAGATTACCTGTTATGACCGCACAGGCAAAATTGTGAAGAGAGTCAATTCTGCTGACAGCGGTGAGGTGGAAGACCCTGAAAATGAAGGTGGTGAGGGCACTAACACTTCTCAAGGCGATGGAAATGACAATGGTGGCACCAATACCGGTGGAAATACAGGCGGTGGTGACAACAACGGTGGTGGCACTACTCCTCCAGGTGGTGGCGGTGGTGTAGATCAGAACTAGAAGGGTGGCCCCTCTCTGTCCTTTGGACATCTCCCCCGAGGGGGAGAGGGGTTATCAATTGCAAAAAGGGATGCGTAAGCATCCTTTTTCTTGTCATTCTGCTAAAAATAGTAAATAGTAAATGGTTAAATGGTAAATATTTCGTACCTTTGCACGCTAATTGTAAATAGTCAATTGTCTAATAGTAAAAGAACGATGGAATACAACTTCAGAGAGATTGAACAGAAGTGGCAGCAGCGATGGGTGGAACAGAAGACCTATCAGGTGGCTGAGGACAGTAACAAGAAAAAGTTTTATGTGCTGAACATGTTTCCTTACCCAAGTGGTGCGGGACTACATGTGGGGCACCCATTAGGATATATTGCAAGTGATATTTATGCTCGCTACAAGCGTCTGCAGGGATTCAATGTGCTGAACCCTATGGGCTATGATGCCTATGGACTGCCTGCAGAGCAGTATGCCATACAGACTGGTCAGCACCCAGAAGTGACTACTTTCCAGAATATCAACCGTTATCGTGAGCAGCTGGATAAAATCGGCTTCTGCTTTGACTGGGAACGTGAGGTTCGCACTTGTGATCCTGGCTACTACCACTGGACTCAATGGGCTTTCCAGAAGATGTTTAATAGCTTCTACTGCAACAAATGCCAGTCGGCTCAACCTATAGACTCACTCATCAAGCATTTTGAGGAGAAGGGCACAGAGGGTCTTGATGTGGCTCAGAGTGAGGAACTGACCTTCACTGCTGAGGAATGGAAGGCAATGGATGAGAAGCAGAAGAGTGACACCCTGATGAACTACAGAATTGCTTTCATGGCTGAGACAGCAGTCAATTGGTGCCCAGGATTGGGAACTGTCTTGGCGAATGATGAAGTAGTGGATGGTGTGAGTGTGAGAGGTGGATTCCCTGTAGAGCAGAAGAAGATGCGTCAGTGGTGTCTGCGTGTTTCTGCATACGCTCAGAGGCTGTTGGATGGACTTGACACCATCAACTGGAGTGAAAGTATCAAGGAAACCCAAAGGAACTGGATAGGAAGAAGTGAAGGTGCAGAAGTTCAAATCAAGGTTGCTGACAGCGATGTGGAGTTCACTATCTTCACCACCCGTGCAGATACCATGTTTGGTGTGACCTTCTTTGTACTGGCTCCTGAGAGTGAATTAGTTGACAAAGTGACAACTCCAGAGCAGCGTAAGGCTGTGGATGACTATATCAAGTATGTGAAGGGCAGAACAGAGCGTGAGCGTATGATTGACCATACTGTGACTGGTGTGTTCTCAGGTGCATACGGCATCAACCCTATCACAGGTGACAAATGCCCAATCTATGTGGCTGAATATGTGTTGGCAGGCTATGGTACAGGTGCCATCATGGCAGTACCTGCTCATGACAGTCGTGACTATGCCTTTGCCAAGCATTTCGACCTGCCTATCATCCCATTGATTGAGGGTGCTGACATCAGTGAGGAGAGCTATGATGCCAAGGAAGGTATCGTGATGAACTCACCAATGGCTGGAAAGACAGCCTACAAGAACTTCAGCCTGAATGGACTGACAGTGAAAGAGGCTATTGCAGCCACCAAGAAATTTGTGGAGGAGGAGAAGCTGGGACGTGTGAAGGTGAACTATCGCTTGAGAGATGCCATCTTCAGCCGTCAGAGATATTGGGGTGAGCCATTCCCAGTGTACTACAAGAACGGCATCCCACAGATGATACCTGAGGAGTGTCTGCCTATCCAACTGCCTGAAGTAGATAAGTTCCTGCCTACAGAGACGGGTGAACCTCCATTGGGCAATGCCACCACATGGGCTTGGGACGAGAAGAACAAGCAGATTGTGGAGAATAGCAAGATAGACAATCAAAGCATATTCCCTATAGAACTCTATACCATGCCAGGATTTGCAGGCTCATCAGCCTACTACCTGCGCTATATGGACCCTCATAACAATGAGGCTCTGCTCTCGAAGCAAGCTGCAGAATACTGGCAGAATGTGGACCTCTATGTAGGTGGAAGCGAACATGCTACTGGTCACCTGATTTATAGCCGATTCTGGAACAAGTTCCTGTATGACCTGGGCATCAGTGTGAAGGAAGAACCATTCCAGAAACTGATTAACCAAGGTATGATTCAAGGTCGCAGTAACTTTGTATATCGCATCAAGGACACCAACACCTTCGTCAGCCTGGACAAGAAAGATGGCTATGAGGTGACTCCTATCCATGTGGATGTGAACATCGTGGCAGCTGATGTGCTGGATGTAGAGGCCTTCAAGGCTTGGCGCCCAGAATACAATGATGCAGAGTTCATCCTGAATGATGAAGGTAAATACATCTGTGGATGGGCTGTAGAGAAGATGTCGAAGTCAATGTTCAATGTGGTCAACCCAGATATGATTGTAGAGAAGTTCGGTGCTGATACCCTTCGTCTCTATGAGATGTTCCTTGGTCCAGTGGAGCAGAGCAAGCCTTGGGACACCAATGGCATTGATGGCTGCCACCGATTCCTGAAGAAGTTCTGGAACTACATGACTGCAGAAACCAAGGATGCAAAACCAACAGCTCAGGAACTGAAGGCATTGCACACCCTCATCAAGAAGGTGACTGGCGATATTGAGCAGTTCTCATACAACACCAGCATTGCTGCCTTCATGATCTGTCTGAACGAATTGACCAAGATAAAGAGCGACAGTAAGGCAGTTAAAGAAGCTTTGGCTGTGCTGATTGCACCATTCTGTCCTCACCTCGCAGAAGAACTGTGGGAGATGCTGGGACACACCACAACCGTGTGTGATGCACCTTGGCCTGCATTCAATGAAGAGTATCTGAAGGAAGACAACATGAAGATGATGGTAGCTTTCAATGGTAAGGCACGTTTCCCAATGGAATTCCCTGTGGGTACGGAGCAGCAGACCATTATTGATGCAGCATTGCAGGAGCCTCAGTCACAGAAATGGATGGCAGGCTTCAATGTGGTGAAGGTAATCGTGGTACCAGGTAAGATGATCAATGTAGTACTGAAACCAGCACAATGAGACGTAAGGCTGAAATAATCTGGGAAGAGATATCGGTGTATGTCTACATCACTATCGGACTGATTATCTATGGTACAGGTGTCACCCTATTCATGATACCTTACAAGATTACATCAGGTGGTGTGACAGGTATATCATCACTGATATTCTATGCCACAGGTACGATTGAAGTACAGGTGTCATATCTGGTCATTAATGCCTTTCTGCTTGTTGCTGCCATCAAGATACTGGGTTGGAAATTCTGCCTGAAAACCATCTATGGCGTATTGTTCCTCACATTCTACATGTGGGCCATACAACGCTTAGTGGAAGACCCTGTGACAGGTGCCCTGCCTCGTCTGGTGAAGGACCAGACCTTCATGGCTGTAGTGCTTGGGGCTGTGCTTGAAGGCATAGGATTGTCTGTCTGCTTCTCACACAATGGTAGTACAGGTGGTACAGATATCATCGCAGCCATTGTCAATAAGTACAAAGACATCTCCATCGGACAAGGTATCATGCTCTGCGACTGTGTTATCATCTCCTCCAGTTACTTTGTGTATGAGCACTCGTATGGTTCAGATGTAGCCTGGCAGATGATTGTCTTTGGTTTCACCACCTTCATCATTGCAGGAGTGACCCTCGACTATGCCCTCAACAGGACGAAGCAGGCAGTAGAGTTCAAGATATTCTCGCGCAACTATGCCAGAATAGCAGATGCCATCTCAAATGCAGGATTTGGTGTGACAGTACTGGATGGAAACGGATGGTACACCCACTCAGAACGCAAGGTGCTGGTGTGTATCTGCAGCCGCAGATACTCTTCCATCATCATGCGAGCCATCAAGCGGGTAGACCCATACGCCTTTGTGTCTGTTGCCAATGTAGAAAGTGTATATGGAGAAGGATTCAGCATCATGAAAGCAAAACTGAAGAATCAGAAGCCGATACTTGTCTTTGCCACCAACAATTCACATAAGTTGGAGGAAGTAAGAACCATCATCGGTGAGAAGTTTGAAATCCGTAGCCTGGAAGATATCAACTGCAAAGTTGAACTGCCTGAGACATCGGACACCCTGGAAGGAAATGCATTGCAGAAGGCGCAGTATGTAAAGAAATACTATGGTTTCGACTGCTTTGCAGATGATACAGGTCTGGAGTGTGAAGCCCTGAATGGAGAACCAGGAGTACGTACTGCACGCTATGCAGGTGGAGCAGGACATGATGACAATGCAAATATTCAGAAACTGCTGACCAACCTTCAGGGGAAAGAGAACAGGAAGGCTCAGTTCCGCACTTCCATCGCTCTGATCTATAAAGGTCAGACCTATTCATTCGAAGGAATTGTGAAGGGAAGGATTGCAGAAGAGAAGCGTGGAGAAGCAGGATTCGGATATGACCCTGTGTTCATACCAGAGGGATATACCGACACTTTTGCACAGTTGGGTGGCGACATCAAAAACACCATCAGCCATCGTGCCAGAGCTGTCAGCCAGTTGTGTGACTTCTTGTTTCACGAACAGGAAAAAAGGAAAAGAATTAGTAATCGTAAAAGATAAATGATATGGTGAGAACTTTAAAACTTTTAGCATTCACA
>Ga0310696_10007972_pt1 | contig 12391 bp, 3 predicted proteins | sample AusTroGonzalo_MG_4_FD_203885 | JGI IMG/M metagenome (GOLD analysis project Ga0310696, IMG submission 203885) | Bovine rumen microbial communities from tropical cattle in Woodstock, Queensland, Australia - Gonzalo_02 (v2) (version 2) | ecosystem: Host-associated > Mammals > Digestive system >... | reverse complement strand
CGACCTCGATTCCGGCTTCACGCCACGTGCGGGAGTAGAACTCGCCGACAGAAATGTCGCCCAAGTCGTATTCGCGGCGGAACTTGCCGAAGGCGTTCATCACAGCCTGCCAGGGAAGCCCCTTTTCGTCGACGATTTTCTTGACGAGCTCCGGCATGGCGCACGTAGTCATCACGCCGCCGAAATCAAGGACAACTGCACGTATCTTCTTTGCCATTTTCGTTCAGCCCCTAAAGCCCTCAATGACTGTCTGCCTGATGCGCTTCGACTGGCGGGGATAATCCAGCGTGTAGTGGAGCCCGCGCGACTCATGCCGCTTCAGCGCGCACCTAACGATCAGTTCCGCGCATACGGCCAGGTTTCTCAGCTCAAGCGTATCGGGCGTTACAAGATAGCGGAAGTAGTACTCTCGAATCTCCCTGCGCAGCGTCTTGATGCGGTGCGCGGCGCGCGCAAGACGCTTGTTCGTTCTGACGATTCCGACATAGTCCCACATCAGGCGACGTATTTCGTCCCACATGTGCGAGACTAGAACAGCTTCATCCGGCGGCACGGCATTGCCTATGCGCCACGCCGGGATATCGGGCATTCCCGTTCCCCGTTCCCTGTTACCTGTTCCCCGTTCCCCATTCCCCGTTCCCCATCTCTCAGGATGCGGACCCAGGCGCGAAGCAGTCATGCGGGCGCAGACGAGGGCTTCCATGAGCGAGTTGGACGCAAGACGATTCGCGCCATGAAGCCCCGTAGAGGCGCACTCGCCGACAGCGGAAAGCCCCTTTATGGAAGTGCGCCCGTCGGTCGTGGCCTGTATGCCTCCGCAAGTGTAGTGAGCGGCCGGCACGATGGGGATCAAGTCCTTCGCCATGTCTATGCCGAACTCCATGCACTTGTGGTAGATGTTGGGGAATCGGTTTATGAGATACGCCCGCCCCTTCTTGCGTATGTCGAGGAACATGCAGTCGTCGCCCGTGCGCTTCATCTCGGAGTCTATCGAGCGCGCAACGATGTCGCGCGGCGCAAGACTGCCGCGAGGGTCGTACTTCTGCATGAAGGGGCGTCCGTACTTGTTGACAAGCTCCGCGCCTTCGCCGCGCACGGCCTCGGATATGAGGAACCTCTTCGCCTGCGGATGGTAGAGGCACGTCGGGTGAAACTGGATGAACTCCATGTTCTCTATCTTCGCCCCCGCCCTCCACGCGAGCGCGATGCCGTCGCCGGTGGCGGTGTCGGGGTTGCACGTGTAGAGATAGACCTTTCCGCAGCCGCCCGTCGCAAGTATCGTGTTCGGCGAGCGTATCGCATAGATTTCGCCGGAGGCCTTGTCCATCACATACGCGCCAATGCAGCGGTTCTCGCCTTTCAACCCAATCCGCCGCGTCATCACGAGGTCTATGACGATCGTGTCCTCGCGGACGTCAACTGAAGACTTTCGTATCTTGCGGATCATCGCCGCTTCGCATTTCTCGCCCGTTATGTCGCCCGCGTGGAAAATGCGCCGCGCACTGTGCCCGCCCTCGCGCGTCAGATCCCATGAGCCGTCCTTGCGCTTCGCGAACTTGACGCCGCAGTCGATGAGGTCTTGTATGCCCTCGGGGGCGTGCTCGCAAATCTCGTGGACGATTTCGGTTTTGCCGAGCCAGGCACCGGCGATCATCGTGTCACGCGCGTGCCTGTCGAACGTATCGGCAGGATCCATCACGCAGCATATTCCGCCCTGCGCGAAATTCGTGTTGCAGTCCTTGAGCCGCCCCTTGGTGACGAGCGTGACTTTCCCGTACGCCGCAAGATGCAGCGCACTCATCAACCCGGACATTCCCGACCCGACCACGAAATAATCGCTGTCAACAATTTTCATCCCGCGTATTTTACCATAAACTCGCGAAAATTTGGCGACCTCAACCGAAGCGACCTATTTTCAGTTTGGTTTTTTAGACAGGATTTACAGGATTGACAGAAGCAGAAAAGATATGGGCAGCGACCGATGCCTCCGCGCCGAACGCTTCTATTGGGCAAGTGTCACGGCGTGGGACTCCTTGTACTTGTAGGTCTTGGGCTTGCCGGTCTTAGGGTCGTCGTAGGTGCCGGTCGCATCCCAGAGGTAGAAGCCTCGCATCTCGTCCAAGCCCTGCACACGTATCCCCTCGAAGCTCACCTTCTTGGACGTGTGCGCAATCGTTGACTTGTCCTTCGTGGCGTCGTACGCCGACACGTAGTCGTACCAGAACGTGTACGAGCCCTTGAAGATGCCCGTCGCCTGCGCGAAGGAGAGCGCAAGGGCGCCGTCGTTCATGCCGTCGTACGACCACTCCTTCGTCGTCTTGTCCTGCACGGGCTTCGTCGCCTTCGCGACGACGAACGCGCCCTTCTCGTTGACCGACACCGTCATGCCGTCCTGGCCGAGAGTGTCAACGGCCTCCGCCATCTCAGCGAAGCTCGCCGTCACCTTCTTGCCGCTCCCGTCAAGGTACGTCTTCTTGCACGTGTATTCCAGCGCCGGTAGGGTCACGCGTCCCGCGTGACCGCCGCCGTCAAACGACACTCGAACCGCCTCATAATATTCGTTCAACTTCTCAAGCTTGTCATAGTACGCGCCTGTAAACGACACATCTCTGTCAAATCCCGCGCCATATTCACCCGTCGCCTGCGGATTGCGGCTCGCCCACCACGCCGGCCCCCACGGTAGGGTCACGCGTCCCGCGTGACCGTCAAACCCGACCGCCGCCGCGAATGCGCCTCCCTTGTACGCGCTCGGCGCGGTGTACAAATACGCGAACCACCCGTCGTTCTCGTCGTACATTAGAGGCGCCGACGCCGACACCGCCGTGCCGTCCGCAAGCTTGCCAGCCGCCTTCACCGTGCCGTCCTTGCCGACGGTGAGCGAGAGGTAACCGCCGTCCTCGACCGAAACGGTGTAGACGCCCTCCCACCTGGCGATCTCCGCCTTCGCGGCAGCCGCCGTCGCCTTGTCCTTCCACACGTTTCGCCACATCCTCACATCGCAATCGTCGCCCATCGTTCCCGTCACAACGCCATTCGGTAGGGTCACGCGTCCCGCGTGACCGCCATCCGTCACGCGCAACTCCATCTCCCGCTTCGCCTTCCCCGCCGTCACCACGGCGTTGACTATGAAGTTCGTCTCAATGGAAGCCAGGCTTCCACCTACACGCTCTACACGTTCTACACGGCTAAACGAATCTGCCTTGAAGGTCCAGTTCGTGCCCATGAGAGAAATCTTTCCGCTCACCTTGCCGTTGGCCGCGACCGTCATCGTCGCGGAGCCGTACGACTCTTCCTCTAATTCTCCATTTTCAATTTTACATTTTACATTTCCCCAAAACGTCCCTGTCGCCCACAGCGGCAGCGCCTCGGTCGTGAGCGTGATCGTCGCAACCTGATTCGCCTCGCCCTTCTTCGACGCCGTGAACGTGACGGTGAAAGTCCCCGCCTTAGTCGGCACGCCGGTTATCTTGTTGTTCTTGGCATCCCACTTCAGCCCCGTCGGCAAACCGCTCACCTTGAGCGTCCACCCATCGTCAACTATCGTCTTTGCAACATTCGGTAGGGGCACGCGTCCCGCGTGCCCGTCCTCCTCTGGCGTCACCCCTACCCAAAACTCATACTCATCGTCCGTCACCAGCCCAGCCTCCGCAAACATGGGTGTAGTGAAATTCGGCACGACAATGTCGAATGTCGCCGTCACGGGCTTCTTCACCGTCGCGTTCGTCGCGCTCACCGTCACCGTATATCTTCCCGGCTTCGTCGCCTTGCCGCTAATCAAGCCCGTCTTAGAATCAAACTTCAGCCCCGTCGGCAAACCCTTTACCGTAATTTTAGGGACAGATGCCGCTATTGCCAAATCTTGCAAATCAAGCGTAAACACACCATCGGAATCTGCCTCATATACCTCATCAGTTTCTATGGCAATCGTATCATCTGGCAACCAATGGGCATAATACGTCGCCTCACCCACAACAGGCGTTGACGCATTCACCTTTTCACCGCCATCCTTTTCCGTGAACCAACCGAGAAAACCAAAACCCTGGCGCTCCGCGGTCGGTGCCAACACTGGCAACCCATATTCAAGCATCTTTTCTCCGCCGCCTTCACCTCCGTTCGGATCAAACAGCACCTGATATTTCCATCCCGCTTCATTTACGGTAAACACAACCGAGTTGTCAACAGAGCCTACCTCGATGCCTCCTAGCATCTGAACGCCCACACGGAACAGCTTATACTCATTCTCCTTGCCATTAGAGACTTCATGCCATTCCTCATCTAACAAAGACTTACGTCCATAAAGCGTGTATTTACGCTCACTCAAGAGATTGGGGACACACGACACGACCGGCATTCCACCCTCCATTTCAATCACGGCGTGAAATACGGAATCGGAATCATTCGGGTCTGTTCCTGCAATGTATTCCTCCGCCGTTGTAAGGCCATCGCCGTCCGAATCATTGTAGGCAACCGCCGCCGCACTCACGCCATCAGACAAGACACCAAGGTTCTCCAGCCACGCCACAGGTACTTCACTGTCACCAGCAAATGCAGTCCAAGTCACCTGATCTACCCAGCCGCAATCTTCCAGCAGCACGCCATCATCATCCGTGAAATCTTTGACGTACGTCCATGCGAGTGTATGGACTCCCTCGCCCTTGACCTTGGCAGAAATTTGCTTCCACCCCGAATCGCCGTCAATACGCGCGACTTCCATGCCGTCCACCTCAAACTTCAGGTAGTCCCAATTGTCAGCGTCTTCGTCGTCCTCGCAATCAACCCTCCACCAGAACGTGAGTGTACCCGCGCCAACGACTGTCGTAGTCATCGTACTCGACTGATCGTTCCCGACAGAGCCACTCCGAGCCGAGGAGGAACCATCATGCGAGACTTCCGACGAGACTATCCACTGTTTCGCACCCGCCGTCCTCACCGTCCATAGCGGTACATTCAAAGCCTCCGCAAGTGTCTGAAGCCGGATGATTCGCGCCGACGACGTCGCGCTCGCCGCAATGCCGCTTTTGAATATTCTCGCCTTGACCGTCGTCGTATCAAAGACATTGAACGACTTGGTGTAGAGCTCGCTTGTAGACGTCGGCTCGCTGCCGTCAAGGGTGTAACGTATCTCAGCGTCGTCAGCAGCACCGCTGATCGTGACGCGCCGCGATGCGCCATCGAACTCTGTTCCATCCACAGGATCAATGACAGGAGCAGAAACCTGCTCGACACCATTCTGCGTCACAGTAATGTCACGTAACTCACCGCTAGCCGTAACGACACGAATCGTGGCTGCTCGCGCCACCGTACTGGCATTCCTATCCAAGACATATGAGATCACGCCGTCCTGGACGTTGACTGTCACCCAGTCTGCATCGCATGTCGCATTCCAAGCTTCACCAGAGAAAACGGCGACGCTTCCACCCGCATCCGTCGCACCAAGTGTTACCACACCTGATTCTACCGAAATGGAACTGCGTTGCCAATTCGCATAAAGTGTCGTATCGCCCGACGAGACAACATCGGACGCTGCAATCTTTGCGCCCTTCCCATCTGGGTCTGAGTACCAGCCCGCGAAAGTTGCACCGCTTAGTGAAAGGTTCGGCAATGTCCCATAGGTCTTGCCGACCGAATATACACGCGTTGGAAGATTTGAAGACCCATCTACAAACCGCACCTTGGCTAGTGCCGCCGTCGCCGCATCGTCCAACCACCATTGATAGGGCGCGTTGTCCTCACTTTGCCGTCCATCCATATCCGTGTCCCCTCCCACGCTGTCATCCGTGAACGCGGCAAGATACGCGCCGTTCGCAACAATCGACCCGCCGCTCTCAACGACGAATCGCGCACCATCCGTGAACTTCACGACACAACCGGCACTTAACGTTAGCGTCTTGCCAGATGGCACGACAACGTCATCCCGTACCACAACCACGCGAGAATTGCTCCATGTTGCATTTGCCGTCATCCGGCCACCAACTATCAGCGGTTCATTCAAGACAAGGACATCAGCCGACGTTCCACCGGCATTCAACGTCTTCCAGCCGTCATGTTCCTTCGTCGTATCCCATTGCATAACGCTAGTGCCATCGGCCTTACCAAGCGTTTCCGTGCCAGTTGCAATAGACGCTTCACGCGTTTCCACGCGCACAGCCGCATCGACTGAGTACTGGCATAAGAATCCTAGCACCCCGATTATCACCAGCATCAAGTTGTTCACATTCTCTTTCATCTCTCGATTCCTTTCTTCTGACCTTCTCGATTAAGTGACAATCACAGAAGAGCATTCCAATCCCAAGTGACGGAAGCCGCACTTGAAAAATCGCTCGTAGTGGAGTCACCGACTGCCTTGACCCAGTAGTACAATGTCGCATTGTTGATATCTAGCGTTGCCGTCTGGCTAAACGAATTACCCGTCACTGTCCCTGCACAGACTGCAGTTGACGGATCGGGGGAAGCGCTTACCCAGACGGAGTAGGACTTGGCACCATTAACAGCCCCCCACGATACTGTTACTGTTGTAGTTGTCCGTGCTGGTATTCGCGGTCCAACTGCATATGTGTATTCAACGCTTCCTCCGCTCATGGAAGCCGATACTGATGAAGGGGGCGACATATTGTCATGAAGCACTACAACAGCTCTGCCGCACCAAGTATCAGTCGGGCCAGTCCATTTGGATGTGACATAAGTCACAAGACTCTCCAGCGTGCTGTAATAGACCGAATTATAATATGAGGCAGGAGCATTAAAGGTCAAATCTCCCATAATTGTGACACGTGTCAAACTAGTGCATCTGCAGAATGGCCCATTCAAAACACCAATCACATCGGCTAGTATCGTCACACTCGTAAGTCCGCTACAGTCGCGGAACGTCCAATAGAGATTCGTCACGCTGCCTGGTATAGTGACACTCGTAAGACCACTGCAGCTATCAAACGCTAACAGCCCAATACTTGAAACACCATTGCCAATCGTCACGCTAGTAAGCCCACTGCAGTAGGAGAACGCAGAATCCCCTATGCTCGTTACGCTACCGGGGATTGTCACGCTCGTCAGCCCTCTGCAATCATAAAATGCTTCTTTTCCGATGCACATAACATTATTGGGTATCGTCAAGCTTCCACCTTCTCCGTGGTAACTATAAAGAACGTTTCGAACAATGACAAATCCACTTGCGTCTGCCATCCCGCTACAGCCGCAGAACGCACCATCGCCTATGCTCGTCACGCTGTCGGGTATCGTCACATGCGTTAGTCCACTACATCCATAAAACGCATCATCGCCTATGCTCGTTACGCCATCGGGTATTGTTACTTCCTTCAAAGAAGACATCCCACTAAAAACACCGTCCCCGATACTGCGGACACTGACGGGTATTACCGCCTTCGTAGCACCATTTAACTTAACAGCCGTCAAGGCCCCGTTAGCGTCAATCGTCCAATCGATAACATTCGCCTCTGTCCAGTGCGCGTATAATGTCGTCGCAGTTGCCGGAACGGCAGAAGATGTAGTAATCTGCGCACCGCCACTCGCCGCAGTCCACCAACCCGCGAAGGTATAGCCCGTGCGTGTCGCAGACGGAAGTGATCCGTATGTGCCGTATGCAACATATGATTTAGACGCGGGAGAAACCGTACCGCCGTTCGGATTGAACGAGATCGTCACGGACTTCGTGTTGACCGTTACTGTCTTGGTGGTGGTCACCGTCGTCCCATTCTGAGTGTAAGATGCCTGAATCGTCACGCTTTGCTTTGTTGCAATGCCTTTAGCCGTCAACACCCCCGACGAACTAATGGACGCATAAGACGAGCCACTAGTGATACTCCAAGTCGGTGTCACCGTGCCGCTGGTGCCGTCGTTGAGCGACACAGTGCATGTGTATGTCGCCGTGCTGCCAGCCGTCACAGAGTCAAGACCTAAAATTGTAATCGACATCGGTACGACTGTGGGCGATGTCGTTGCGGAAAGCACCACACTAAATGCATTGACGTGGAAACCTGGATAGTCTGCGCCAATGTCCCATGTCAAACGATGTTTCCCTGCGGCAATGGGAGAACCGTCCGCCCCATCGCCGGACAAAGTTTTCGCCGCCACATCCACATCGTGATCCTCATCATGTCCGAACATGTTTACGACAGCCTTGCCGCCAGATGGATTTATGACAAGTGTATAGTCTATGTCCATAAGCGCCGCAAACGGCCAGCGCATGGCGGTCGTCACGTCCTTGACTTGTGCGAATGTTGTCCCAGTTGCGAGAATCTTGACAGTCTTCGTTGCGGTTTTCGTCACGCCGCCATACGTGAACGATGCCGACACCATGACATCCGTATCCTGTGAGACCGCCTTCGCCGTCAGTCTCCCTTCTCCGTCTATCGTCGCCGCAGTCGTTGGCGACGTTGACCAACTGGCCTTAACCGTATTTAACTTCCCGTTTGAGTATGTCGCGGTACAGGTATAGAGTGCGAATTGCCCAGCTGAAAGCCTGTTCTGACCGCCAATGTCTATCGACGAAAGCAAATCATCAAAAATTCGCAACCCCTGCGTCGGTTCAGAATAACCACTCGCATTCGCGCCTGATGAACTTGTAGCCGCACGGACAAAATAGTAATACGCAGCCCCCGCTGTCGCCGATGTGTCAAGATAGGATTTGTTCGTTGACCACGAGCCCAAGTCCGTCTTCGTTCCCGTCTTAGATGTCGCTCTCGCTACGCGGTAGCATGTTGCGCCTACCGTTGGTTGCCACTCAATATTAATGCCGTCCGTGCGGTTGTTCGTTGCCGTCACCCCCGCAGGCGCTGACAAAGGAAGGATCGCTGTCACCGTCGAAGATCTAGCACTCACCCCCGCGCCGTTCACAGCAGAGACAGAATAATTATATTCCACCCCAGGCGTAGCGGTCTTGTCCGTGAAAGTCGTAGCTGTTGCAGTGCCGACCATGTTCGCCGTACCTCCTCTTGACGCACGATAGACCCAGTACGACGACGCACCGGACGTGACGTTCCACGTCAGCACGATACCTGCTGTCGTCTGGGACGCAATCTTAAGGCCACTCGGAACTGACGGCTGGACGGCCGCGATAGTGATTTTCTTTGTACCCGTTACGCTCTTGCCGCCCTCTGAATACGTTGCCGTGAGTGTAATGGTCTGATTCTGGTTTACAATCTTGGCCGTCACCTTGCCGCCGGACACACTTGCCCAAGTCGTCGAGTCCAAAGACCACGATGGCGTAACGCTCTTTGTGGAGCCGTCCGTATATGCCACCATGGCCGTATAAGTTGCGCTACCACCAGAAGTGATACTAGCATCGCCACTGATCGAAAGCGCGGCAAGCGTAACAGGTGCTGCCCTCATGCCATCCTCAACGATGCTGTAGTCGCTCGGACGGTTTCCACTAGCATCCACTGCCGAAACAACATAATAGTAATAAGTGATACCTATCGTCGCCGCCGTATCGTCAAATATTGTCGCGGAAATCCAGCCGCTTATTGGCGATGGCGTGCCGTCGATGCTTGCTGTCCTATAGACGCGGTATGCTTTGGCACCGGTGGCAGAATCCCATTTCACCCTCACTTTGTCCATCAAGTTATCAGTAGCCGTCACGTTATCCGGCGGTGAAAGCTTGCGCCAGCCCATCGCGCCAGTGCTAAATCCACTTGTACCAGACGAATTCTTCGCCTTGATGAAGTACCAGTAATCGACGCCAGGTGATGCCAACGTATCGTTGTATCGTGCAACCGTTACATTCTCAAGATATTGCGCGTTCTTGCTGTTGTTCGCCGTTGCACGATAGACGGCGTATTCCGTCGCACCGCTCGGCGCAGTCCAACTTACACGGACACAAGACGCTTCCGTTCCCTGCGTGGCCGTAACGCCAGTCGGTGCAGATGGCGCAGCAATGGTTACAAGGAAACCCCATGTATCTTCCTTGGTTATATCATCCTCGGTATAGGACGCCTTGACTGTGACGCGCTGCTGTTTCGTGACACTCTTTGCCGTCACCAGTCCAGCAGATGAAATCGTAGCGTAGTTACGCCCTTCCGTTATGCTCCATGCAGGAGAAATGGTCTTTTTGGAGCTATCAGAATACAACGCCTCGCAAGTGAAAGTCGCCGTCTGTCCAGGCGTGAACGACGATTTGTCAGAAGATATTGCTATCGAAACAAGTGTAGGTTTTGCCGCCGTTGCCGACTTTGTATATGCCTTACAGCAGAAATTGGCAGGTATACCATACGTCAAATTAGCATTAGCAGAAAAATCATACCAGTCTGTACCATTCGTACTAAAGAAACTCTCACCTGAATTTGCACTGGCATTGGATGTATAACCATCAACAGCAATTTCCAACGAAAACGGTGCTGCGCCAGGCGTAGACAGTCTCACAACCACAGAAAAACGCTGTCCCTTCGTAATCCCAACAGCGTTTTTTAGAGGCACAGTGTAAAAACCGGCATAATCATCGACACTTCCGCTCTGCTCGAGTGCCAACGTCCCAGATGAGGGATCGGCAGGATTATTGCACCCAGTATAAATCCAAATTTTGTATGCCGCTTTTGGCACCGTCGCATAAAAGCCTATTGCGGCCAATTCCTCGGCTCTGCCCGCAGTAAACATATTTGCTCCATATCCGCTCGTATAGATCTGCGTTTGATTGGCAGGGATTCCCCACTCTATGACTTGGCCAAGTTCATCGTATTGATAAACAGCACTATAATTATTCTTGCTTTCTATCAATGGGAATGCACAACTTTCCGTGTACGCAAATGTCGTATCGTAGTACGAAACATAAATATATCCATTGTCTCGCGGCAAGTCTACGCCATAACTATCCTTGACAATCCATGCCCCATTGCCAACTGGCCTACATTTGGAGTTGAAATTTGTCTTAGAATAAGTATCATCCCATCCAACAAGAGTCACCGCATGTCCAGCACCCTTTTCTGTACAGTAATAAGCTCCTTTATTGCTCCAATAATCAACAAGCGTAGAAGTCCCGGAATAATATGGCGAATACAGTTTCATCGTCGCATATAAGCCCCCAAACTCCATTATCGCCTTCTTTAGCGCATCATTGTCAAGAGCACCCGTCCTCGCAGGAACGAGGCGTGCCTGCTGAATATGATATGCCGGCGAAATGGCGGGGCTGTCAAAAGAATAGTTCACCACACCTTGTTTGTTTGTATACGGATCATCAGACTCCCATACAGGCCCATCCCACCGTAATAGATACGCAGACGAACGAATGAAGTTGCCTCCATGCCAACTGTTGCTATCCCAACCTTCCCGATTGACCATGTTTCTAACAGAAAAAAGATTCTGCCCATAGTCATTAAGCAACAGCCATGTCTCCATAGCCCCAACAGAGGCTTGCGCCCAGCATGTTCCTATATCGTCATCTTGAGGATCTTGATGCCTAACTGGAGTTAAAGGTCTTAGATCATAACGAGACGGCATCGTCCCCGACACCGAACCGACATTCATACTGTTGAGAGAATTGAGGTAACTGAAATCAATCATCGTCGGCATAAGGCCTGCTGGCAATGACAACAGTTCCGATTCTATTGCTGACGGTGATGCTAATAGACGTGTTGCCCTTTTCTGCGTATTTGTAACAGACGACTTATTGGCCTGTGGTTTTGGATTCTTCTGTTCATATTGCCATTTCAGAAAACTAGGGTTTAGCCTTGGTTTAGGAATTATCTCTCCCATTCCCCACGCCTCCCCTGCGCACGCGAACGCCATCAGCGTACACGCGGCGAGGCGCATGAACATGTTTCCAAACAACTTGTCTCTTCTCATTTTCGTTCCTTCCTTCTCTGTACGGCGCGTTAGGGATAACGCGCACTATCATTGCGGCGGACGCGGAGTTGTCGCACCCAGCCATTCTGCCGCGCGGCAATCGGAACAAAAAAGAAATCCTCCCTTTCGCATTTCTCCTGAGGCCGTGAGATTGCCCTAATCGGAATACGAAGAGAGGAAGTGCGTTTGCACTTTCTCTGCACAGTATCGCCGATTTGAAATTTCTCACGTTTCAGGAGACGATCGCTTTGCAGCGTTTGCAAATTGATTGCTACGTTCGGGGGTGGAATGGGAGTTGTCGGCTCACACGAAGTAGCTTGACGCTCCCAATCAGTTCCAGAACTATGTCTTGTCTCCAGCCTTTCGCCCGAAGACATGCGCAGTATACCAAAATACCGCGCTTCACTTCAAGCGCGGCGGTTTTGAAAATTTCATCGCAGCATCATGCGGAAGCCGCGGTCTTCGCGTGAGAGTTCGCACCATCCGGAAGACGGTCCGTCGCCTCGGCGGACGACCTCGACAATGTTCCAGTCGCGGGAGAAAAGCCAGCTTGGATGCGCAGCCGCAAGTTCCGGAAAAAGTGTCATGCCGTCGGCAAGGA
>Ga0310696_10007971_pt1 | contig 12393 bp, 9 predicted proteins | sample AusTroGonzalo_MG_4_FD_203885 | JGI IMG/M metagenome (GOLD analysis project Ga0310696, IMG submission 203885) | Bovine rumen microbial communities from tropical cattle in Woodstock, Queensland, Australia - Gonzalo_02 (v2) (version 2) | ecosystem: Host-associated > Mammals > Digestive system >... | reverse complement strand
AAAAACGACGGCGGGGTAGCTCAGCTGGTTAGAGCGTCGGATTCATAATCCGGAGGTCGTGGGATCGTGACCCACTCCCGCTACGAAACACGACATACGCAAGTGGACAAGTACGACGTCCCTTGCGACCTAGAACAACCTCACCATATATCTCCGGCGCCTTGTAAGCGGCGGTTTTTTTGTTATATACCATTTCCTTATCGGCCAATTGACTTATCTTTACATCGGGGAAAGATAAGGTTGAACGGAACAAAAAAACTCCCGGGCCGTGAGGCTCGGGAGTAAGTGTTTTAGAAGGCGAGGAAGGGACGGACTTTCATCTGATAACTATTGGAATTATAGGTGTAAATGGAGATTGTCTTGGATTCACCTTTGGCCTTGATGGTGGAATAGTAGACACCCGCCCGCTGTTCCACTGTCCCAAGATTCATCCGAATCGCTTTGTCCGATGAATATTCGGTGCTCGTCCAGTAATTATCGGAGATATTCGCCTCTGTCGATGGATCACCAAAAGTGTCATAGGAAACGCCAAACTCATTATGAAATTGAGCAAGCCGGTCATTCAAGGATTTAACCAATACATTCACCTCTGGTCGAGAATCTTCACTTCTTTTCACAAATACCAAATCACCCAAATTGCCACCACTATCAGGTTGATAACCATCTTTCAGCCATAAAGTTCCTTTACCATTTGTCCACTCGCTTGCAGGATCGGCACCACCAAATCCATCTTCGCTAATTGTATACATCCATTGGCCGATGGACGGGAGAAACCAGCCGGTAGTGCTCGACGTTGAAACTGCGATGCCATCATACGTGTAATTCTTGGCTCTGGCCGCGGCCGAGTCGTTCTCGTATCCCGCTTTCGAAGTGATATTGTTTGTATTCTCCAAACCGCTGAAGTAGGGGGATTTCATGGTTTGGTTGGGATTCGTGATGTAGCCAGCCGTGCACTGCTGACTAGTAGCGTTGGAACTGCACCATTTGAAACCCTTCTGCACTTGATTTCCGCTCGTTTCCGTCACATTCTTCAACGCCATCACCAGACCATGGCCGTAAAGCTGCTTGCCATTATCATCAGTCCTTTTTTCCGTAATAGCATCTGCAATTGTAATGTCATCGTCGGTCATATTCTCCTTGAAGTCATGGACAAATACGACGATGCCGACAATCTTCTCCTGCGAACTGGGATGACGGAGACGGCCGTAGGTGCCGTCGCTCCAGAACGGGTCTCCCACCTGAGGGTGAAACGCGATTGTACGATTGACGTTATACTTCCTGTTGCGATAGAGATAAAGACTTGTATCAGAGAATGTGATAGCGCGATCCCCAACCGTCAGGGTAAAATTACTCACGGGTTTTTCTCCGGGAACAACGGCAATGAAATGCACATAGAAATCTTCTCCATTCGTATCAGGCAATACATGGAAATCCGTTTCCATCTGAATATCTTTCTGGTTGACAGTCAAGTCCACCAACGCCTTGCCGGCATCGATAATATGGGAACCATCGAAATCGAATTCGACATTGACATCCAGGAAGGTGGCCTGCTGCAGCAGGGTTACCGGAAGGCTAGCAGGATCGCTGTTGTAGGTATAGGTCGCAGTAAACAGACTGTAATTCTCAACTGCATACTGTAGCAGCGTTCTATCATCCCCCGACGGGACGCCCCCGACTAAAGCTGTTCCGTACTCCGTCGAATTCGGATTACCGTTGTGGATAAGGGTGACTTCCAATCCCGTCTCACCACTCTTAGGCGCCCCCTTGTCGGACAGATAAGTCAGTTTCCCCGTCCACAAATCTCCATTCTTCTCCAATTCGCCGGAGATGTCTGTACGGTCGTCAGTCCCCTTTACGCGAATCTTGTCTCCCGGCTGAAATGAATACGTATTTTCCGATTCATCATAAGAAACTCTTGTCCCTTCGGTACCCACCTTCAAGGAATAGGGAATCGTCGTCCACTCCGGGACGACTTCCGGTTCCTGCGGGTTCGGGTCGATAATCTCGTCCAAGGCCGCAGGCTGACAGGCCACCAGTAGGGAGGCGGCGGTAAAAACAGACAAGAATAGGGAAATCAATTGCTTGGCCATTGGATCCTCCGATTCACTAAATTTCACCACCATTACCTAGACCACCATCTTCCAGATGGTAGTTCCCGCCATAATCTACCGACGTTTGCGGACTGTCGGTCAAGAAATTGCGTTCGACTCGAAAAACAAGGACCTCGGACTCCGGAGCCTCGTAGGTCTTGCCTGATTTACTGGAAACCATATTATTAAAATATTTTGATTACCAAGGGCTCAAATTTACGGGCAATTCCGCTAAATACCAAGATTTTTTCCTGAAAATCAACGGGGATGCAATCTGTCCAGGGGCTTTCTTTGTTTTTGGAAAAAAGTTTCCTATCTTGCGGAACGAACTAATAATCAATGCCATGAACATCCTCATTACCCTGCTCTTCGGAGCCATTGCCGGCTGGCTGGCCGGGTTCTTCGTGATCAAGGAGAAAGGCGGACTCATCTGGAACATCATCATCGGCCTGCTCGGCGGTGTCGTCGGCGGCTGGCTGCTGGGCAAGATCGGCGCGACCGGTTCCTTCTGGTCCATGTGGTATGGCCAGATCGTCAGCGCCGTCATCGGCGCCGTGGTCCTGATCCTGGTCTGGCGCCTGATCAAGAAGATCCTGAAGTAGGGGATTTCCCGAAATAACGGCCGGCTACAGCTGGTCGATGATGTCTCTCACGAGGGCGTTCCAGTCGACAACCCGGTCGGGTTTCGGGGAATAGCCCAGGACCACTACGACGAGGTCCTTGGAGGGGATGATGAAGATTTCCTGGCCGTCGTGGCCCTGGCAGTTGAACATGTCCTCGGGAATGTCCGGCCAGAATTTGTCCTTGTTCAGCCAGAAGAATGAGCCGTAGCCGTCCTTGCTGTCGGAGGCCGGGGTGACGGTATAGTCCACCCAGCCTTCGGGGAGGATGCGCTGCCCCTGGAAGACGCCGTCATCCAGGTACAGCTGCCCGAGGCTGGCGAATTCGCGGGCGGTGATGTACAGGTAGGACGAGCCCACCGGCGTACCGCTCATGTCCGGCTCGAAAACCGGATTGTGGATTCCCAGCGGGGCGAAGAGCCGCTCGCGGTAATAGGTGAGGAACTCCTTGTCCGAGGCGAATTTGCCGCGCAGGTAGCGCATGACGATGTTCGTGCTGCCGCTGGAGTAGTACCAGAAAGTGCCGGGCTTGTGCTCGAGGGGTTTGTCGAGGGCGTACAGGCCCATGTCCTTTTCCCGGTGCAGCATCAGGTTCACGTCGGACCGGTTTCCGTAGTCCTCGTTCCATTCGAGACCGCTCTGCATCTGCATCAGGTCGTTGAGCGTGATGGTTGCGCGCTCGTCTCCCTGCCACTCGGGAATGCCCGTCGGGGCGTAGATGTCCACCATCCCGTCCCCGGACATGATGCCCGCCAGGGCGTTCGTGAAGCTCTTGGCCATGCTCCAGCTCAGGAGCCGGGTGCGGGCGGTGATGCCTTCGCGGTACCGCTCGGCCACCACCTTGCCATCGTGCAGGACGACGAAGGCGAAGGGCGTTCCATTGTAAGCGTGGTCATCGACCAGGGCCTTGGCGATGGGCGCGAGCCGCTCCGTGAGGGCGGAGTCGCCGGGCGCCAGGAAGTCCGGGCCTTCGGCCTCGAGGGCGAGGGGATACTTCTCCGCCTGCAGCGCGGCGGCTTTCTTGCCGCGGAGCAGCGTGACGCCGTATCCGTCCCGGTAGGCGGCGACGGACTTGCCCCACAGGAAGCGGCTCGTCACCGTCTTGTTCTCGAAGTCCACCTTGTTGCGGGTGAACTTGATGAAGGAGAAGTGGAGGTCGAGGGCCTCCACGTCCGCGGGTTCCCGCCCGGAGACGAAAACGTCCGACGCAAGGTTCTTGGCCGCATAGCCCGTGATGATGGGCAGCAGGGAATTCAGGTAGAGGCAGCCGCCGAGGAGGGCGGCCACGAGCACCGCAAGGACGATGCGAAGGATCGTTTTCTTCTTCATATTATCTCCGAACAGGTTTGATCAGGTTGGTCCTTTACCGGTTTTCCGCGGCCTCGACGGCCTTGAAGTAGCGGTAGCTGTTCACCTTCACTTCGCCGATGGCGGCCTCGTCGCAGACGATGATGCCGGCCGGATGGCTCTGGAGGGCGCTGACCGTGTTGTAGTGGGACATCGGCCCCTCGATGGCGCTCGCCAGGGCGCGGGCTTTCTTGGAACCGAAGGCAAGGATGAGCACTTCCTGGGCGGAGAGGACGGTCGCGACGCCCACGGACATCGCCTGGGCGGGAACGGCCTCGGGATCGCCGCCGAAGAAGCGGGAGTTGACCTCGCGGGTATCCTGGGTGAGGGTCACCACACGGGTGCGGGACTCCAGCGGGGAGAACGGCTCGTTGAAGGCGATGTGGCCGTCTTCGCCGATGCCGCCCATGAACAGGTCGAAGCCGCCGGCATCGACGATGGCCTGCTCATAGGCCGCGCACTCGGCCTCCGGATCGGGGGCGTTGCCGTCCAGGATGTGGATGTTCTCCGCCGGCTCGTCGATCTCGTCGAACAGGTAGCGGTGCATGAAGGAGTGGTAGCTCTCCGGATGGTCCACAGGAAGCCCCACGTATTCGTCCATGTTGAAGGAGATCACGTTCTTGAAGGAGACCTCGCCGGCCTTGACCATACGGATGAGTTCGGCATAGGTGTCGATCGGGGTGGAGCCGGTGCAGAGGCCTAGGACGAAAGGCTTGTCGGAGACTTTGGCCTTCTCGTTGATCTTGGCGGCGATGTAGTGCGCCGCCCAGAGGGAGCCTTGCTTCGCGTTGTCGCGGATGATGACTTTCATGATGTCAAGTAAGTTAAATATACACTAAACTAACAGAGTTTCAAGAATACTTCGATGGCCTGGTATTCCGCCATGCCCAGCTGGTCGTAGAGCCGGGCGGTGTTCTGGGTGCGCTCCTCGGCGCGCTGCCAGAATTCGCGCGGATCCTCGCCCGGGAACGGGACGATGTCCTTCTGCGAGAGGTGGCGGAAGATGGCGTGGCGCTTCTTGACGACCTCGTCCGGGCTCAGCGGGACAGCCATGTCCACGCGGCCGAGTTCCCACTCCATCCAGGCACCCCGATAGAGCCAGATGTGGGTGTCGGAAAGCCAGTCGTTGCCTTCGGCCTTGAGCTGGTCCACGGCGTCGAGGGCGGCCTCGGTGCATACGCGGTGCGTGCCGTGCGGGTCCGCCAGGTCGCCCGCCATGAAGATCATGTGCGGTTTCAGCCGGGCGATGAGGTCCTTGATGATGTCCACGTCGGCCTGGGTGCGCGGGTTCTTCTTGATGCCGCCGGACTCATAGAACGGGAGGTTCAGGAAGTGCGCGTTGGTGTTGTCGTTGAGGCCGAAGGAACGGACCGCGCCGCGGGCTTCGCTGCGGCGGATGGCGCCCTTCATCTCCAGCAGGGCCCGGGGTTCGGGCTCGCCGGGACGCTTGCTCTCGACGAGGGCCTTGGCCTCGTCGAACTTGTCGGCGAAGCCCAGCTGGAGGGCGGCGTCCATATGCTGGAGCACCACATCGTCGTGGACCGCCACATTGCCGGACGTCTCGTAGGCGACATGTACGTCGTGGCCCTGGGAGGCCAGGCGGATGAAAGTGCCGCCCATCGAGATGACGTCGTCGTCCGGGTGCGGGGAGAAGATCAGGACGGTCTTCGGATACGGCTTGGCCGATACGGGCCGCGTGGCGTCCTCGGACTCGGCGCCCGGTTTGCCGCCCGGCCAGCCCGTGATCGTGTGCTGGAGGTCGTTGAAGACGTCGATGTTGATCTTGTCATACGGGCCGAACTGCTCGAGCAGTTCGCCGAGGTTGTTCTCCAGGTAGTCCTTTTCCGTGAGCTTGAGGATGGGCTTGCCGACGGTCTGGCATAGCCAGACGACCGCCTTGCGGACGAACTTGGGCGTCCATTCGCAGGGACCCACGAGCCAGGGGGCGACCACGCGGGTCAGCAGGCTCGCGGCGGTCTCGTCCACGAAGAAATGGATGTGGTCGTGACGCTGCAGCAGGGAAGCCGGGCAGGCGGTGGTCATCTCGCCTTCGGCGACGGCCTTGACCGCCCGGGCCTTGTCCTCGCCCCAGGCCATCAGGACGATGCGGCCGGCGGTCAGCATGGTGCCGATGCCCATCGTGATGGCGCTCTGCGGGGTGGCCGTGATGTCGTGGTTGAAGTTCTTGGCCTGGCGCTTGCGGGACTTGTAGGAGAGGCGCACGGTGCGGGTGCGCGTCTTCTCGTTGCTGCCGGCTTCGTTGAAACCCACCTGGCCGTCCTCGCCGATGCCGACCACCAGCAAGTCCAGGTTCCGGGCCTTCTTGTCAAATTCGGCGCAGTACTGGGACACATACTCCTGGGGGACGGTGCCGTCGGGGATATAGACGTTCTCCTTGCGGATGTCCACCTTGTCCAGCAGCATCTCGTGGAGGCGGTGGTTGCGGCTCTGGATTGCATCCTGGGAGGACGGATAGTATTCGTCGATGGAGACGACCTCGACGTTCCGGAAGGAAACCTGCCCGGCCTGATAGCGGCGGGCGAGTTCGTTGTACAGGGAAGTCGGGGTGGTGCCGGTCGTCAGGCCCAGGCGGAACAGCCGCCCTTCCGGCGTGGCCTTGATGGCATCGACCACGAGGTCGGCCACCGCGTACGAAGCGGGCCGGGATTCGGGATAGATCTCGGTCCAGATTTTTTCATAGTTGTGCAGGATGCCTTTCGGGAGGTTCTTTTCGATCAGACCACCCTCGTAGGGCAAGGTAAAATGCTTTTTACTCATAACTGGTTGTCACTGAGTTCGAAGGTATTGCCCTGACGGATGTCGCCCGTCTGCAGGCCCTTCTTCAGCCATCTCATGCGCTGGGCGGCGGTGCCGTGGGTGAAGGATTCTTCGACGGCATAGCCCTGGGCCTTCTTCTGGAGGTAGTCGTCGCCGATCTTGGAGGCGCAGTTGATGGCCTCCATCAGGTCACCGTCCTCCAGGGAGCCGAACATCTGGCTCTCGTAGTGGCCCCAGACGCCGGCGTAGAAGTCCGCCTGGAGTTCGATGCGGACGCTCACGCGGTTGGCGTCGGCCTTGTTCATCCGCGCCATCTGCTGATGGGCCTGGCCCAGGGTGCCGAGCAGGTTCTGCACATGGTGGCCCACCTCATGGGCGATGACATAGGCATAGGCGAAGTCGCCGTCGGCCCCGAGCTGCTGCCGCATGGTGGCGAAGAAACTCAGGTCGATATACAGTTTTTCGTCGCCGGAGCAGTAGAACGGGCCCATGGCGGCCTGTCCCGTGCCGCAGGCGGTGGCGGTGGCGCCGGAATACAGCACCAGGGTCGGGGCCCGGTAGGTACCGATGCGGTTTTCGCGGAAATAGGCGCTCCACACGTCCTCGGTGGAAGCGAGGATCTGCTTGGAGAACGTGGCGAGGGCCTCGTTCTCTGCAGTAGGTTCATAGGTGCTCTGCTGGGTGGTCTGCAGGCCGCCGGAGTTGATGACGCTCTTGACCACGTCTCCGAGGGAACCGCCCTGCAGGAGTACGATGAGGGCGATCAGGGCGACGCCGCCCAGGCCCAGTCCCGCGGCGGTGCCGCCGCTCATTCCTCTGCGGTCTTCCACATTGGAACTTTCCCGTCTTCCATCAAGTCTCATAGTGCTATTGATTATTTAAAGATTTGTTCGATTCGTCCGAGCTCCCCGTCCACCGGGGCGGGCCGGATGCCCAGCAGCTTGCAGAGCATCGGGTACAGGTCAATGTTCTTGAAAGCGGCGATGCGCCCCTCCTCGTAGGGAGCGGCCGCATACCCTTTCTTGAAATCCGGTCCGACGGCGCGGAAGGCCACGAGCATGTCGGTCTCCTGCGGCGCGAAACCGTGGGTGCCCCGGTTGCGGGACGGGGCGAAGTTGAACTGCCAGCCTAGGTCAGGGCTGACGATGATGTCGCCGGTCCGGTCGGAGGTCCCGTAGTTCAGGGAATCCGGCACCTCGCCGTGGCGGTACACGTTCATGTGGGGAATCTGCGAAAGGACCTGATACACCGAGTCCACGCAACCTTCCTTGCAGTGGATGTTGGTGGGGATGGAGCCGGTGATGTCCTCGACCCAGCTGTCGTCCAGGGCTTCCGCCCAGGAGACGAAACGGTCCGGACTGATCTCCGTCATGCCATGGTCCCCGGCCAGGATGAAGTTGACCTTCTTCCCATAAGGAAGTTTCTTCAGCCGGAGGTAGAAGCCATGCATCAGGCTGTCCATCCGGTGGGTCATCTCCGCCGTTTCGGCGGAAACGGGGCCGTTGACATGGCCGGTGTGGTCTGGCTCGTCGAAATAGACCATCAGCAGGCGCGGGCGTTCCTTCTTCGGGAGGCTCATCAGGCGCACGGCCTCGTCCACCCGCTCCTCGAAGGTCCAGTGGGGCTGTTCGTTCCAGTTGCGCCAGTAGGTCGGGAACTGGCCCTGGATGGCGACGTCGCCGCCCAGCCAGTAGATGTTGCCGACCTTCACGCCCTGCTTCTGGGCCGTGATCCAGATGGGTTCCTTCAGGTAGTACTTGGGGTTGAACCGCTTGGAAGAGTCGTTCATCGCATAGTGCGAGCCGTCGTCCGGATCCCGGAAACTGTTGTTCACGATGCCGTTGTGGTCCGGGACGCAGCCCGTCGCCATCGTGTAGTGGTTCGGGAAAGTGGAGGCGGGGAAAGACGGTTCCATCGCAGCCGCCACACCCACGGTGGCGAGGCTGTCGAAGAACGGCATGTCATACAGGTCCGGATAATCCCATCGGTTTCCGTCCAGCGAAACGATGACCGTATAATGGCTGCGCTGGCAGGCGGTAGCAAGCAGGAGAATGAAGGCAAGGATGGGCAGTACTCTTCTCATTCCAAGTGGATTTGAACTACAAATATAAGAAAAAACCCGGAACATATATTTGTTCCGGGTCGAAATCGCGCTATCGCATCATCCAGCGTCCCCGCTCCGGAATCTTGACTTCCGGGTCGATGACCTTGGCCACGGTTTCGGCCATTTTCCGGACGCCGGCGGCGTTGGGATGGATGCCGTCGTCCTGCATCATTTCCGGATGTCCCTCGAGGGCGGCGTGGAGGTTGATGATCCCTTCCAGCTTCTCCTTCTTCACGGCCTTTTCCAGCAGGGGGACGATTTCACCGGTGATGATGGACTCGGAGATGGTCCAGGTGTCCTTGATGGCGGGCACGGGCTTGCAGAGGTAGATCTTGGGCCGGGTCGGAAGGGCCTTCAGGGCGCGGAGCATCTTCTGGAGGTCGCCCTCGAACTCCTTCTTGTGGACCCAGTTGTACTCCTTGGAATCGTTGGTGCCCAGCATGATGACGACGACGTCCGGCTGGAAGGCGAGGGCGTCGTGCCAGAGGCCTTCGTTCATGTACGGGAGGTCGCCGGAATTCATCAGCGTGCGGGCGCTGATGCCGAAGTTCCGGACGTTGTAGCCGTTGCCGAGCAGTTTCTGCATCTGGGCGGGATAGCCGTTCACGTCGCGCAGGTCGATCCCGTGGCCGTCGGTGATGCTGTCGCCGATGCAGGCCACGCGGATGGCGTCCGGCGCGGGAGCCGGGAGCTTGTCCAGCCAGGCGGAGAGGTCGGAGAGCATCTGCTCGCGGTAGGCGAAGAAGGGCATGTACCCATAGCCGTGGCCGCCCGAGGGATAGACGTGCAGCGAGCAGCTGATGCCCTCGTTGTGCATGGCGCTGTAGTAGGCGATGGCGTTGGGAACGGGCGGGACGAGACCGTCGTCATCGGAAAGGATGATGATGGCGGGCGGGGTCTGGTGCGTCTTCACCTGGAACTGGTTGCTGTACAGGCGGACCAGGTCGGGATCCTTCTGCTCGTCTCCCAGGAGGCCGTCCAGCGAGCCCTGGTGCGTGCCCGGGCCCATGGTGATGACCGGATACACCAGGATCTGGAAGTCCGGCCGGAGTTCGTACGGCGTATGGGTGGCGATGGTCGATGCCAGGTGTCCGCCGGCGGAGGAGCCCATGATGCCGATGTCGCGCGGGTTGAGGTGCCAGACGGCGGCGCTGTCCCGCATCGTGCGCATGGCCTGCTCGGTATCGCCGATGGGCAGGGTGCGGTCCCCGTGAGGGATGCGGTAGTTCACCAGGGCGAAAGCGATGCCCTTGGCATTGAAGAACTCGGACCAGGCGGCCCCTTCGTGCGTGTTGGACAGGACGGCATAGCCGCCGCCCGGGCAGCAGACGACGGCCCGGCCGGTGGGCTGCTCCGGCAGATAGACGACAAGCTGCGCCACGCCGTCGTCGCTCAGGGGGAGGGTGAACTGGCGGGCGGTCTGGGCGCTGGCGGCCACGCAGACGGCCGCGAAGACGAGGGGAAGCAAAATCTTCTTCATAATCAAACCAGAATGGTACGAAAACAACAGGATTGTTCACACAAATGTATGAAGAATTCCGCAAGATTTCATTATTTTTGTGGAACACATAACACTGAAACCCATGGAATCTCTTTCCCGACGCAACTTCCTGAAGACGGCCGGCCTCGGCACGGCCGGCGCCATCCTCGGCGTGCAGCACCTTTCCGCCCGGGGCCTTGACGGCTCCTCCCCGGCTCCCGCCAAGGGGGCCAAGGTGCGCCTCGCCGCCATCGGTATCGCCAACCGCGGCGCCCAGATCATCGAAGAATTCGAACGCACCGGCCTCTGCGAATTCGTCGCCCTGTGCGACGTGGATCCCGAGAGCGCCGAGAGCCGCAAGACCATCGCCAAATACCCCAAGGCGAAGCTGTTCAAGGATTTCCGCAAGCTCTTCGACGAGTACGCGGACCACTTCGACGCCGTGTGCGTCGCCATCCCGGACTTCGCGCATTTCCCGGTCGCGATGCTCGCCCTCCACTGCGGCAAGCACGTCTATGTGGAAAAGCCCATGGCGCGCACCTTCCACGAGTGCGAACTGCTGATGGCGGCCGCGCGGAAGCACCCCGAGCTCGCCACGCAGGTGGGCAACCAGGGCCACTCCGAGGCGAACTACTTCCAGTTCAAGGCCTGGAAGGACGCCGGCATCATCAAGGATGTCTACAAGATTGTCGCGCACCACAACGACTGGCGCCGCTGGCATCCCTATGACGTGAATATCAAGAAATTCCCGGAGGAGGAGCCCCTCCCTCCGGGAATGGACTGGGATACCTGGCTCACCACGGCCCAGTGGCACGACTACAACGGGAAGTACCATCCCGGCAACTGGCGCGGCTGGTTCGACTTCGGCATGGGCGCCATCGGCGACTGGGCCGCGCACATCATCGACACCTGCCACCAGTTCCTGGAGCTGGGCCTGCCGTACGAGGTGGAGCCGCTGAAGCTCACGGGCGCCAACGACTTCTTCTTCCCGCAGGAGACCACCCTCCGCTTCAAGTTTGGCCCGCGCGGCGACATGCCGCCGGTGGAGATGATGTGGTATGACGGCCAGAAGAACTTCCCGCCGCTCCCGGCCGGGTATGGCTCCACGGGCGGCCGGGGCGCCGACGTCCCCGCCACCAACATGGACGGTACCTTCACCCCGTCGGCCCTGAGTCCGGGCAAGATCATCTATTCCAAGGAACTGACCTTCAAGGGCGGCAGCCATGGCGCGACCCTGGAGATCATCCCGAAGGAGAAGGCGGCCGAAATGGCCTCCCGCCTGCCGGAAGTGCCGGCGAGCCCGTCCAATCACTTTGCGAACTTCCTCCTGGCCTGCCAGGGCCTGGAGAAGACGCGGTCCCCGTTCGAGCTCTTCGGCCCGATGTGCCAGACCTTCGCCCTCGGCGTCGTCGCCATCCGCACCGGCCGCAAGCTCACCTTCGACGCGGCGAGCAAGACCATCGTCAACGATCCCTTCGCGAACGCCCTCCTCGTGGGCAATCCGCCGCGCAGGGGCTGGGAAGAGTATTACAACATGTAGGATATGAAAAAGTTAGCACTGATATTCGGGCTCGCCTGCCTGGCGACCCTGGCCTCCGCGCAGGAGTGGGAGCCGCTGTTCAACGGGAAGAACCTCAAGGGCTGGAAGCAGGTGACCGGCACGGCGAAGTACGCCGCGAAGGACGGCATGATCGTCGGTACGGCCACCGACAGCAAGATCAACTCCTTCCTCGCCACCACGAAGGAATACGGCGACTTCATCCTGGAGTTCGACTTCATGACCGAGGGCATCAATTCGGGCGTGCAGCTGCGGAGCCACAAGGACAACAACCGCGGCCTGGTGTACGGCTACCAGTTCGAGATCGACCCGGCCCCGCGCGCCTGGACCGGCGGCATCTATGACGAGGCCCGCCGCCTGTGGCTGTACCGGATGACGGAGAACGAGCCCGCCCGGAAGGCCTACAGGGACGGCTG
>Ga0310696_10007965_pt1 | contig 12398 bp, 10 predicted proteins | sample AusTroGonzalo_MG_4_FD_203885 | JGI IMG/M metagenome (GOLD analysis project Ga0310696, IMG submission 203885) | Bovine rumen microbial communities from tropical cattle in Woodstock, Queensland, Australia - Gonzalo_02 (v2) (version 2) | ecosystem: Host-associated > Mammals > Digestive system >... | reverse complement strand
TCCATGATCAGCCGAGCTCCTTATACTGTTTGATGATCTCGACCGCCTTGGCGGGCGTGACCTTGCCGTAGACCTTACCGTTGACCATCATCACCGGCGCGAGACCGCAGGCGCCGACGCACCGCAGCGCCGAGATGGAGAACAACCCGTCGGGAGTGGGATTGGTGTCCGCCTTGATGCCGAGCACGCGCTCGATCTCGGCGAGGACCTTCTCGGAGCCCTTGACGTAGCAGGCGGTGCCGAGGCAGACGTCGATCTTGTACTTGCCCTTGGGCTCGGTGGTGAAGTAGTTGTAGAAGCTCACGACGCCGGAGACCTGCGCCTCGGATAGATAGAGCTTGCCCGCCACGTGGATCTGCACCTCGCGCGGCAGGTATCCGAAGATCGCCTGCGCCCGATGGAGCACCTGGATCAGCCGCCCGCGGCGGCGCTCGTCATCGCGGTCGATGTTCAGACTGGCGATGAACGCGTCGAGTTCGGCGAACTTTTCCGCCGCACTTTCCGACAATTTGTTGCAACACATTTTCCTTCACCCTTTGTTGTTGGACCTTTTGATGCGTCCCGTTGAAAAACAAATCCGCCGCGGAGGATCTCCCCCCGCGTTAAAACCCTTTCTCCTATTGCGCCTCGCCGCGGTACTGCAGCTTCACCGACAACTCGGCGAGCCCGCCCGCGATCACCTCCCTCTGCACCACCACGTCGTCCGGCACCTTGAGCCGCACGTTGGCGAAATTCCAGATGCCGCGCACGCCGCCCTGCACCATGAGGTCGGCGACCTCCTGGGCGCACTGCGCCGGAACGCAGATGATCCCGAGCCCGACCTGAAGCTTGCGGCACAGCTCCGGGAGGCGCTTCACGTCGAAGATCTGCCGGCCGTGGAGCGAGCCGCCGATCTTCGATGGATCGGCATCGAAGGCGGCGAGGATCTTGAGCCCGTACTCCTCGAAGCCGTCGTACCCCATCAGCGCCGCGCCGAGCGAACCCGCGCCCACCAGCACCGCCTCGCACTGGACGTCCCAGTGCAAATACGAACGGATGGCCCCGATCACGTCCTTGATCCGGTAGCCGACGCCGGGCTGGCCGACGGCGCCGGTGATCGCGAGGTCCTTGCGGACGGCGATCTCGCTGCACCGCATGTAACGGGCGAGCTCGGGAGTGGCGACGATGTCCTGACCGGACTTGCGCATCTCCATGAGTTTGTGCAGATAGGTGGGCAGCCGGCGTACCGACGGCATTTTCTGCAGTTTAAGCTCCCCCATGATCGACAGCCCCGATAAAATTTCTCCTATGCGACACTATAATATATACATGGTCGGTAAACATATCAAGAAAACTTTTGATATTTTTTTATCTATCTTCGCATTTTTTCGGACTTTTTGAGGCAGAATAAAGCGATATTGTATTGCAAAATGTTAGTTTAAACAAACTCAAGTTCGCCGCTTTCGGCGGATATCGGGGGCGCCGCGCGGCGGAAACACGGTGCAACGCCGTGCCGGCAAAGGTATTGCGCGGCAGTTAGCCCGCGCTTCGGGCGGAAAACGCGTTCACAGCAGGTGGTCGATCTCGACGCGGGCGAGCGAGCGGCGCAGATTGGAACGGAGGTCGGGGATGCGCTCCGCGAGCGTATCGACGAGGGCCCTGAAGTATCTGCGGTCGCCGGATTCGAGCTGTTCTCTATAGCGGCACAGCCCGAAGCGCGGAACTTTCAGCTCGTCGGCGCACCTGGCGATCAGCGCCTCGGGAGCGAGCGCCAGCGGACGGATGATCGTCGGATTGCCGGGCGATTTGGGCTTTACGACCGGGGCCATGGTGGTGAGTCCCTGCCCCCGGCACAGACTGATGAGAAAGCTGGTCGCCAGATCGTCGAAGTGGTGCCCCAGCGCGAGCTTGTTGCACTTGAGTTCGCGGCAGAGGCCGTAGAGTTTGCCGCGCCGGAGCCGCGAACAGAGGACGCAGGGCGATTTTTCCCAATCCTTGTCCTTCAATATCCCGGAAATGTCCAGCTTCACCGTCCGGTGCTCCCAGCCGTGGGCGCGGCAGCACTCGGCGATCGCTGGGGCGTCGAACTCCGGGTAGCCTGGGTCGAAGGTCGCCGCGACGAAATCGAACTCCACGGGGGCGACCTTGCGCAGATGATCGAGGACGTGCAGCAGCATGAAGCTGTCCTTGCCGCCCGAAGTCCCGACGAGGATCCGGTCGTCCGCACCGATCATGCGGTACTGCACCGCCGCTTCGCCGGCGAAGCGGCAAAGTTCCGAAAAATCACCCGCCATAGTCTTTGAGCATCGCCGCAAGTTTCAGGACCGCGTCGCCGACGAATATCCACAACACCGCCGCCGCCGCGAGAAACGGCCCGAAGACCACCGAGGCGCGCGCCAGCGGCTCCCGACGGACGCGGCACCGCACCACGCCGTAGACCGTCCCCGCCAGCGACCCGACCGTGAGCGAGAAGATCACCCCCGGCAGTCCGCACAGCATGCCGAGCGCGATCGCGAACTTGATGTCGCCCCGGCCCAGCACCTCGTCCTTGTACAGCGCCTTGCCCAATGCTGCGAAGATCCACAGCGCCGCCCCCGGCAGCAGACCGGACGCGAGACACCATATCCCCGCCTCGTACCACGCGGTCGCTCCCCACACCCGCGGCATCGCGAGCGCTCCGGCGAGCGCGAGCGCCATCGCGGAAAAAGTCAGCTTGTCGGGGATGATCCGATGTTCGGCGTCGATCCACGCCGCGCCGACGGCGACGAGCACGAGCACGCAGTTGAAGTAGATGAACCCCGGCTCCTGTCGCGTCAGCCCGACCTTGAACCACACGGCGACGAAGGCGAGTCCCGTCAGCACTTCGACGATGAAATAGCGCGGCGAATAGCGTTCGCGGCAGACGCGGCACCGGCCGCGCAGCACGAGGTAGCTCAGCACCGGCAGGTTGTCGTACCACTTGATGCGCGCACCGCACTTGGTGCAGTGCGACGGGGCGCTGACCACCGATTCGCGTCGCGGCAGACGCCAGATGCAGACGTTGATGAAGCTCCCGAGGCACGCGCCGTAAGCGAAGGCGGCGAAAGCGGCGACGGCGCACAATCCGGGGTAGTTCATGCCGATGTACCGCCACCAGTCGTAGGAGAATTTGGGCAGCTCCTCGAACCAGAACATCTTCCGACCTCCGTGCCGTTAGAACATCTCGATGCCGCGGAAATGATCAATCGTATAGCGGTCGCCGAAGACCGCGCGGGCGGCGTTGTAATAGTCCTCGATGGGGTTGCAGTTGTGCCACAGCGCCCCCGCGGTCGGGGTGTAGCGGTCGGCGCCGAGCAGACCGTCCCAGCGCACGAAGCCTTCGTGGGCGGCGCCGATGCGGTGCGTGTCGACGTAGCGGCGGTAACGTTCGCTCGCGTTCGCGTAGGCGAGCATCCGGGCGAGGTCGTGGAACCAGTACTCCGCGAAGACCGGCAGTTTGGCGTAGACCATCGTGTTGAGCTGGTTCATCGGGAACGGATCGGTCCAGGCCTTCACGCACATCGCCATGCACTCGGTGCGCAGCGGAAAGTCGTCGGACTCGCAGTAGTTGCCGAAGGTGAAGCCGTCCGATTCGACCGCCAAACGCTTGAGATCGGTCGCGAACTCCTTGAGCGCCACCATCCGCCGCGAAAGCTTAAGCAGCAGATCGAAGCGGTTTTCCCGCGCCCACTGCAAGCCCACGAGAAAGCTGTTGGTGTCGCCGATGACGCCGATCTTTTCCTTGTGCCACATGCGCTCCGAGGTTACGTAGAGGTCGACGTGCGGCGCATAACGCCGGCAGAGGTCGATGAGTTCGTTGCGCATGGGCGAACAGTCGTCGTGGATCAGCACCCGCAAGTGGTTGACGTTCACGAGATAGTGCAGATTGAGGTCGAGAAACGGGATGCTGCCGTAGGTGGATATGACCACCCCGATCGACGGATCGGCCGGGTACTCGGGGAGTATGCGCGCCTCGGGGTCCATCTGCGGACGCACGAAGTAGCGGAGCATGCGGAGCACCTCGTTGGGATGGTTGATGTACTCCATCGGTTCCATCGGGTCGATGAGACGGGACATGGCTCTTGCTTCCTTGAAAAACGGCCGCGGCTACTCGGTGATGATGTCGTCGGCGCTGCCGCCCGGCGGGATCATCGGCAGCACGTGCTCGTGATAACCGATGTGGATGTCGAGAATGAATGGCCCGTCGCAGTCGAGCATCTCCTTCACGGCGCCGGGGAGCTCTTCGGCCGTCCACACGTGACGCCCGGGGATGTCGTACCCGGAGGCGATCCTGACGAAATCGGGGAACGGCTTCGAAAAATCGGTCTCGCCCACTCCGCCCCGGCTGCGGCCGAGGATGGTGTTGCCGCGCCGCCCCTCGTAGAAGCGGTCCTCCCACTGGGCGACCATGCCGAGGTGCTGGTTGTCGAGGATCATCATCTTGACCGGGATCTTTTCGACCGCCAGCGTGCCGAGCTCCTGGATGTTCATCTGGAAGCTGCCGTCGCCGTCGATGTTGACGACCGTCCGCTCCGGACACGCGAGCTTGGCGCCGATCGCCGCCGGCAGACCGAAGCCCATCGCACCGAGGCCGCCGCTCGTCAGCAGCTGGCGCGGGAACTTGTAGGAGTAATACTGGCTCGCCCACATCTGGTGCTGCCCCACGCCGGGGACGATCACCGCTTCGCGGCGCGTAAGTTCCGAGAGGGTCTCGACCACGAACTGCGGCTGGAGCTGCCCTTCCCGGCGGGGATACGAGAAAAAGAGTTTCTTCTTCCAACCGGCCAGTTGCGCCTTCCACTCCGGATCGCCGGCCGGCTTGGCGCCGGGGACGAGCTCGCGGAGCGTCTCGCCGACGTCGGCGATAACGCCGAGGTCGGCGCGAACGTTCTTGTTGATCTCGGTCTCGTCGATGTCGATGTGGACGATCTTGGCGCCCGGGGCGAATTTCGCCGGATTGCCGGTCGAACGGTCGGAAAACCGCGCTCCGAGCGCGATCAACAGATCGCATTCGTTGACGGCGCGATTCGCCGAAAGCGCCCCGTGCATCCCGAGCCACCCCATGTACCGGGGGTCGTCATAAGACGCCAGCCCCACGCCCATGAGCGAAGTGACGAGCGGGAGATCCCACGCTTCGAGAAATTTCGTGAGCTCCCGAGCCGCCCCGGCGGAGATCACTCCGCCGCCGGCGTAGACGAGCGGCCGCCGCGCGTGTGAGATCATCCAGCGGATCGACATGAGCTCGTCCTGGGTAGGCGCGGCGGGAACTTCGGGGACGAGTTTGAGCTCGGCGGGGTCGAATTCGCACTTCTGCTGCTGAACGTTCTTGGGAATGTCCACCACCACCGGCCCCGGCCGTCCCGAGGTCGCCAGCAGATACGCCCGGCGCATGATGCCCGGCAGTTCGCGGGCGTCCATCGCGAGAAAACTGTGCTTGACGATCGGACGAGTCACGCCGATGATGTCGGTTTCCTGAAAAGCGTTCTTGCCGATCATGGAGCTCGGGACCTGCCCGGTGATGAAGAGCGTCGGGATCGAATCCATGTAGGCGTCGGCGATGCCGCTCACGAGATTGGTCGCGCCGGGACCGCTGGTCGCCATCGCCACGCCGAGTTTGCCGCTGGCGCGGGCGTAGCCGACGGCGGCGAAAGCCCCGCCCTGTTCGTGGCGCGGCAACACGACCCGCAACTTGGAACGGACGAGCGCCTGATGCATGTCGATCGCCTGGCCGCCGGGGTAGGCGAAAACGACGCCGACACCGAGCTCTTCCAGTGCTTTCACTGCTATCTCGCTGCCTTTCAGTAAAACCTTGCCGCTCGCCATGATCCTTTTCCCCGTGATATTGATAAAGAATACATAATATACTCGTATGGTGCGCTTTTTTCAAGAGACGCCGCCGCTTGCGCCAGCTCAAACCGCTCCGCCGGAGCCGGAGCGCCCGGAGCGGAAGATCCGCAGGATGCCGCGCGGCATGCGCACGGCGCGGTCGGCGAGTTCCTTGAACATGAGGTAGGTGCGCCGCTGGCTCCGCGCCCCGGTATACTTGGCGGGAGCCGGACGGGTGTAGACACCCGTCGCCTGAAGACGCCGCGCCTTGTCGGTGTCTTCGAGCGGGAACTTGAGCAGCGAGCGCAGCACTTCGCGCAGCTGCGGCTCCTCCACGGGGAAGAACGCTTCGATGCGGCGGTCGAGGTTGCGGCTCATCCAGTCGGCGCTGGACAGATAGAACTCCTCGTTCCCGAGGTTGCGGAAGTAAAATATCCGGCTGTGTTCCAGATAGCGGTCGACGACGCTGACGATCCGCAGATTTTCCTGCTGGGGGCGCGGCAGACAGCAACAGATGCCCCGCACGATGAGGTCGATCTCCACGCCAGCGTCGGCGGCGCGGTGGATCAGCCGCACCATGCGCTCGTCGGAAAAGCTGTTCATCTTGGCGACGATCCGCCCGCCGCCGCCGGAGCGGGCATGGGCGATCTCGCGCTCTATCAGATATTCGAGACGCCCGCGCAGATCGAAGGGCGACACCGCCAGCTTGCGCCACCTTTCCGGGGGCGAAGTGCTCCCCGTCAGCACGTTGAAGAGCGTCGAAACGTCGAAGCCCAGATCCTCGTCGCAGCTCAGCATGCCCAGATCGGTGTAGATCTTCGCCGTGCGGTCGTTGTAGTTGCCGGTGCCGAGGTGGACGTAACGCCGTATGCCGCCGGACTCCCGGCGAACGATCAGCAGCGCCTTGCAGTGCACCTTGAGATTGGCGACGCCGTAGACGACGTGCGCCCCCGACTCGTCGAGCAGCCGCGCCCATGCGATGTTGTTGCCCTCGTCGAAGCGCGCCTTGAGCTCCAGAAGCACCGTGACCTGCTTGCCGTTCTCGGCGGCGCGGCGCAGCGCCCGCACGACGGGAGAATTGCCGCTGACGCGGTAGAGCGTCTGCTTGATCGCCAGCACGTCGGGGTCGTCCGCGGCCTGTTCCAGAAGTTTGACCAGCGCGTCGAAGCTCTGATAAGGCGGGGCGATCAGTATCGACTTGCGGCGGGCGATCGCCCGGAACGCGTCGGATTCGTCCGCCAGCTCCGGCACCGCCACGGGCGGCCACGGCGGTTCCAGAAGTTCGGGGGCGTGCGCGGCCGCGGCGAGCTGGGAAAACTGCTTAAGATACAACGGTCCGCGGATCGCGTAACAGTAGTCGGGATCGACCTTGAGTTCGCCGACCAGCCATTTGACGAGCTCGCCGCTCTGTCCGCGCGGGATCTCCAGCCGGATGGGCTCCCGCTGGCGGCGCTGCAGAAGTTTCTTGCCGATGTGCCGCAGCAGATCGTCGAAGATGTCGTCGTCGAGCACGTTGTCCATGTCTCTCGTCAGCCGGAAGGCGAAGCGGTCCTCGACCTTCGCGCCGGGGAAGAGCGATTCCAGATTGTCCATCACCAGCTCCTCGAGCAATACGAAGGTGCGCCCCGGTGCGTCGGGCACCGGCAGGAAGCGCGGCAGTACCTCCGGCACTTCGACGAAAGCGTTGAGTTTCTTTCTGCCGCGGCTGCGAAGCGACAACGCGATCTCGATGGCGCCGGAGTTGAGCACCGGGAAGGGGTGGGTGTTGTCGACAGCGAGCGGGGTCAGCACCGGCAACACCTGCTCCAGAAAGTACCCGCGCAGTTTTTTGCGCACCGGAGACGGGAGGTCGGCGGGATGGCGCAGATATATGCCGTGGTTCTCGAGTTCGAGCAGCAGTTCGTCGAGCAGACACTCGCTCTGCCGCCGGATCATCCGCTGGATCTTGCGCCGGGCCTTGGCGAGCTGTTTTTCGGCGGTATTGCCCGCGGGGTCGGGGAAATCCTGACCGGAGCGTGCCAGTCGACGCAGTCCCGCGATCCGCACCATGAAGAACTCGTCGAGGTTGCCGCCCGTGATAGCGATGAACTTGATCCGCTCCAGAAGCGGATTGGCGGGCAGCCCCGCCTCGTAGAGCACCCGCGAGTTGAAGTCCAGCCACGACAGATCGCGGCTGATGAAAAGTTTGCGGTCGGCCTTGCCGTTCCGCTCGCCGCCGTCGCGCGCGCCTTTCACAGCGACACCTCGCCGAGACGCGGCTTAAGCCCGAACACCCGCATGAAAAGTTCCGCTCCGCGCGCCAGTTCCGCGCGCTCCGCGCCGGTCGCGGGGATGCGGGGTGTGATCACGAGTTCGCCGCCGGAAATGTTGAGGCGCATGCCGGAAAAACGGTCGCCGGATGCCAGCGCGTCGGCGGTGCGCAACAGCGCCGCCATACGAAATAGCGGCGGCCGGTGCTCCGCCGCGACCTCCGGCGCGTCGACGGGCGGCGTGTCGAGCCCCGACTTGGCGAAACGCACCGACGCGGCGATGAGACGGAGTTCGGCAGAGCCGACGCCCGGCAGCAGAAGCCGCCCGATCATCCAGGCGGAGCGTTCGCCCGTATCGGCCCCGTCGAAGCAGTTACCGACGTCGTAAAGCCGCGCCGACGCGTCCAGCAGTGCCCGGATGCGCTCCGGCATCGGTTGCCGGGTGCGGAGTTTTTTCCACAGCTCTGCGGCGACGACCGCCCGCCTTTCCGCGACTTCGCGGTCGACGGCGAAGCGGCGGCCCAGTGCGGACGACATCGAGGCAAGATCGACGCCGAAGAACGGATCTTCAGCCGCTTCCTGCGGCGGCAGCGAACCTCGGGTCGTGAACCCGGGTACGGCCACCCGGTCGCCGCCGCAGACGTCCAGCAGAAACCCGACGGCTCCGGCGGTCTCCGCCGTGCCGGCGCCGGGAAACTTCGCGGCGCGTTCCCGGAACTCTCCGGGGGTGAAGATCGGCATTTCTCCGGCATCGTCGCCGATGCCGGCGATCCGCCGCGCGCCCTCTCCAGCCGCCACGACCAGCACGGGACCGGGACCGGCGAGAATGTCCGTCAGCCGCCTCCGAACGCCGGAACCGGCGAGCCGGTCGGCGACCGCCCGCGCGAGTTCCCCGTCCCGAAGACCTTCCGGCAGACGGTCGCTCCCCACCGGGAGAACTTCGCAGAAGCGGAGTTCCCCGGCTTCGATGCCGAGCAGCGTGAGCGACCACGCCCCGACGTGCGCGGCGACCACGCGGGAGTCCGTCGGAACGCAAGCGGCGGAAAGCGCGCGTCGCACCGCCGCGGCGAAACGGCGGCACTCCTCCGATCGATCCGACAGCTCGACTGCGACGCCCCCCGCCTGATACATCAGCTCGGCGACGAGTTCGGCGTTCGCGGCTTCGCACAACGCGCCGGAGGCCGACGCGCGCACCGTCGCCGTGCGGTATTCGTCGAGTTTGCGGCGGCAGTCCGCCATGATGTCGCAGACGAGAGCGATCCCGCCCGGCGGGACTTCGCCGGTGCGAAAGACTTCGCGGCCGAGATCGACTTCGCGTTCGAGGCTCTCCAACAGCACCGGCTTTTCCCCGTCAGCAAGTTCCACGACGTCCATCCGGATCGCGCGGGAGCCGATGTCGATCATCGCCGCCAGTTTGAATCCGCGGCGTTTGTCCTTCATAGCTTGTTGAAAAACGACGTGCTGTCGGGATTGTAGAAGGCGTAGTTCTTTTTGGCGAACTTGGCGATGCCGTGGGCGGTGTACGGGTCGATGCCCACCCGGAGCGTCACCCAGTTGCGGTTGTTGTCGTCCGGTTCGCCGGGGATGAAGTTCGCCATATGACGGCCGTCGACGACCAGCACGACCTCTTCGCCGCGGTGGTTGCCGGCCAATATTTCCCACTGGGTCCGGCCGGGGCGGTCCATCCGCAGTTTGATGTCGCAGACGTCGGGATTGCCGGGACGCGCCACGACCTTGGCATCCTTGATGTGGTTGCTGCCGAAGTACTGGTTGCGGTTGATCCAGATCTTCTCGCCCGAAGCGGTCGTGAGTTCGCGCTCCAGCCGGGAGGCCCGCGGATACTCGACGATCGCGAAGACCCCGACTACGAAGCGCGCCTGATAGTTGTCGCTGGTCGGGTCTTCGGCGCTGACGGCGTTTTCGGCGTCCATTGCCTCCATGAACGCCTCGCATCCGCAGAGCGAACAGAGCAGCGCACCCATGAAAAATATCCTGATCATCCTGTTGAACATGATACCGTCTCCTTTTCTTCAAGTGTTGTCAAAACGATATTACGCATGTATATTAACCCCGGAACGGGTAATTTTCCACCACGAAAGCGCAAAAAAATGCTAAAATATGCGGTTATCGGGCATCCGGTGGGCCACAGCCGCTCTCCCGGGATGCAGAACGCGGGCTTCAGGGCTTGCGGCATCGACGCCGAATATCTGAAACTCGAAGTCGCCCCGGAGGAGTTCCCTCTCTACATCGGCTTCGCGGTGAAAAACCTCGCCGGATTCAACCTGACCGTTCCCCACAAGCAGATGATTTTGCCCTACCTCGACGGGATCGACCCCGACGCGGAAAAGATCGGCAGCGTCAACACCGTGAAGATACTCCCGGGCGGCAAACTCGTCGGGTGCTCCACCGATGGCGTCGGCTTCGAGGAGGCGGTGCGCTTCAAGCTCGGGATGTCGCTTCGCGGCCGGCGCTGCCTGCTACTCGGATGCGGCGGGGCGGCGCGCGCGGTGGCGTTCCGCATCGTCGGCGCCGGAGCGGAAAAACTTCGCATCGCCAACCGGACGATCGACCGCGCCGCGGCGCTGGCCGCCGAACTCGGCGACGACGTCGAAACGCTCGCATTGAGCGACCGCGAAAGACTCGCCGCGGCGCTGAAAGACACCGATCTGCTCATCCAGGCGACGAGCCTCGGGCTCCACGCGGAGGACGCGCCCCCCATCGACCTCGGACTTCTCGACGCGGTTAGGGACCTCGCCGTGATCGACCTCGTCTATCTGCCGACCCCGCTCCTCAAGAAAGCTGCGGAACGGAGATTCAGATACTGCGACGGCAGCGAGATGCTGCTGCGGCAGGGCGCGGCGAGCTTCCGCTATTGGACGGACATCGAGCCGCCCGTCGAAGCGATGCGGCGCGGAATGGAGCTCGACCCCGGCGCCCCGCCCTTCGACTGGCGCCCCTTCGCGTAAGGCGGCTGAATTACTTCGCGGGGACCTCGATCTCGACGAAGCCGGTCGAGTCGATGCGCAGCGCCTCCGTCTCCTTCATCACCCGGAACTTCACGAGATGCAGCACCTTGTCGCCGTATGAGTATTTCTGCTTCTTGACCTGGAACGGCAGCAGTTCGGCGAAGCCCTTTTCGTCGCAGTCGTACTGGTTGCTCCGGAAGCGGCAGGTCCGGTTTTCGAGCACGTACACGAGATCGGCCTCGTCGAAGTAGGCGTACACATACTTGCCCGTCGGACAGATCTCGTCCGCGATGATCCGGTGTATTTCCACCGCCTCGGTACCTGCGGCGTCGTAGGCGTATACGGTGTCGCTGTTGGTGATGCAGATGCCGTCGTAGGGGGAGGCGATCCGGTAGTATTTGAGCTGTTCCTTCGCCAGCGCTAGTTCGCGCTCGAGGTCCTTGAGCTTGAGCTCCGCCGCCTCGACCGACTTTTCCGCCGCCTTGACGTGGATGTCGGCCAGACCGCTCTTGAGCTTTTCCAAGTCGTCGGAGTAGCCGTACAACTCGGCCTCGGCGTCCTTGACGTCCTGCTCCTTTTCGCGGAGCGTCAGCTCGGAGATGCTCTTGCTGCGGAAGAGCCGCTTGTAGACGTCCAGCTCGTGCGAATGGCGCTCCAGCCGCTTCTTGGCGGCGGAAAGTTTCCACTGGGATTTGCGGTACTCGGAAGGCAGCGGGTCGAGCTTCTTGAGTTCCAGTTCGATCTTCTTGATCTCCAAGGTCTTCTTCTGCTCGGTGATCGAGTTTTCGAGTTTTTCGATGGCGGTGCGCAATTCGAGGTCGTCGTACTCGATGATCACGTCGCCCGCCTTGACGCGGGTCTGCGAATAGACGTTCACCTTGTAAACGAATCCGGCGTACTTGTTGCGCAGGACCGCCCGCTTGCGCCCCCGCACGAAGCCCATGCCGCGAACGACCCGCTTCGCGGAGACGGCCCCCGCGCCGTCAGGCCCCGAAAGTTGCGCCGTACGATCCCGCATCAGCACGATCACCAGCGCGACGACGACCACCGTCGCCAGTACGAAATTCCCCACGAATGCCGCGAAACGCCACTTTTTCATGATACCTCCCTTTTTGCCGTTTCCCTTATATTTTTTTCTTGTGACAGAATAGATGACCGCCGCCGAGACCGCCGCCAGGATCAGCATCAGCCCCGACGCCGTGCGGAATACCCAGCGCAGAGCCAGCCAGCCGGACAGCAGCATCGCCAGCATGTAGCCGACGTTGTACATCGTGGTCGCCAGCCCCAGCACCGTGCCGCGTTTGACCCGTTCGACCAGCCCGGATGTGACCTTCTGGTACACCGCGTGCAGTCCGCCGAC
>Ga0310696_10007964_pt1 | contig 12398 bp, 8 predicted proteins | sample AusTroGonzalo_MG_4_FD_203885 | JGI IMG/M metagenome (GOLD analysis project Ga0310696, IMG submission 203885) | Bovine rumen microbial communities from tropical cattle in Woodstock, Queensland, Australia - Gonzalo_02 (v2) (version 2) | ecosystem: Host-associated > Mammals > Digestive system >... | reverse complement strand
TCAGGATGTAGTTGGCGAGGCCTTGCGTGGCCATTCCGACCGTGTAGCGGTTCATCCGGTTGGTGCCTACGCCCATAATGCCGCGGAGGCCGCCGGTGCCGAATTCAAGGTTCTTATAGAAGGCGTCCTCGAAGCCCGCGGGGTCGTTGTTGCGGAGCTGGAGGATGGCTATTTTGGTCTGCTGGTCGAAGTCGCCGTCGAGCCACGCCTGGGCCCGCTGTTCAAATTCTTTCATGAGGTTCTGGTTTTGTTGGTAAAGATAAGAAAAATCATAGAAAATATTACTTTTGCACCGATGAAACGCAGTTTCGCGGATATCCTGTCCAGTCTGGACGAGGGGCGGGCGCAGAAGGTTGCCCGCAAGCTTCCCGCGTGGGCGGCCGTCGATCTCGAAATCCCCTCCGCCCTCGCCTTGGAGCAGTGTTCTTCTTCTGCTACCGCTTCCTACAAGGCTTCCCTTGCCGGACAGGCGGCTGCCGCGGCAGACCTTCGCTTCGCTCATCCCTCCCACGCCTCACGGCGCGGGCCCCTCCCATTTACGAGGCCATGGGTGGCCACGGGTCTGCCCGCGGCACCGCCTGCTCCGGCAAATCAAGACAAGATTGGAACCGTTTTGGATTTAACCGGAGGGTTGGGCGTGGACAGCTGGGCGTTTTCGCAGGTGGCGGAAAGGGTCGTGTATTTCGAGCAGAATGCGGAACTGGCGGGGGCTGTGGCGCAAAATTTCGCGAAGCTGGGTGCGGACAACATCGAGGTCCGCAACGAGACCGTGACGCCGGAGACGGAGCTGCCGGAGGCGGACCTGATCTATGCCGACCCGGCGCGGCGCAATGCCGCCGGCCGCAAGGTCTTCCTGCTGGAGGACTGCACCCCGGACATCCTCACGCTGCTGCCGATGCTGCTCCGCAAGGCGCCGGCGGTGCTGCTGAAGCTCTCGCCGATGGCCGACCTCGCGATGCTCGCCGAGCGGCTCGGACCCGCCCTGCGGGAAATCCACGTGGTGGAGAGCGACGGCGAAATCAAAGAACTGCTCTGCCTATTGCTTCGCGACGCGGAACCGGCGGAGCCGGAAATCGTCCTTGTCCGGCTTTCCGGACAGGAGGCGTCTTTCAGCTTCAAGGCATCCGAGGAACGGGCGGCGGAGGCGCGGTTCGCCGCGGCGGTCCGGCCGGGCGACACGCTGCTGGAGCCGTCCCCCGCGCTGCTCAAGGCCGGGGCGTTCAAGCTCCCCTGCTGCCACTGGGGCCTGGAGAAACTGGCGCCTTCGACCCACCTCTATCTGGGCAAAGCGGTCCCCTGGTTCAAGGCGTGGCGGGTGCTGGAGGTGCTGCCGTTCGGCGCGGCGGCGTTCAAGCAGCTGAAGCGCAGCTATCCGCGCGCGGAGATCACCGCGCGCAACCTGCCGCTGGGCAGCGATGCGCTCCGCAAGAAGCTGGGCATCGCCCCGGGCGGCGACGCCCACATCTTCGCCTGCCGCCTCGCGGACGGCGCCGCCGTGCTTCTCGCCTGCACGCGCGAGACCGCTGCGTAACATCGCCGCCGCGGAAATAAATCTTTAATCTTTTGACGGAATTGTGACATCGCGGAGATGGCATTCTTGCTATCTTGCGCTTGCCAATCAACATTTAACAACCACAACAATTCCTTATGAAGAAATTCGCTATTTCCGTGTGTCTGCTGCTCGCGGCCATCAGCCTCTCCGCGCAGACCAAAGAGGACTTCCAGCCCGCTTCTACCAACCAGCCGGGCCACCAGTATCCGATGGTCAACTCCCAGCGGATGGTGCGCGCGCAGATTTCCGCCCCCAACGCCACGAGCGTCAAGCTCGACATCGGCGGCGTGAAGTATGAAATGACCAAGGACGCCAACGGCGTGTGGACCGGCGATTCCGCCCCGCAGGACGAAGGCTTCCACTACTATCAGCTGGAGATCGACGGCGCTTCCGTGCCGGATCCGGGCAGCCTCTACTACTACGGCGCCAGCCGCTGGGGCAGCGGCATCGACGTGCCCGCGGCGGACCAGGACTTCTACGCCCTGAAGAACGTCCCGCACGGCGAGACCGCGGAGGTCTATTACTACTCGAGCGTCACCGGTGCGGTGCGTCACTGCTACATCTACACCCCGGCCGAGTACAAGACCAACCCCGACAAGAAATATCCCGTCCTCTACCTCCAGCACGGCGGTGGCGAGAGTGAGCACGGCTGGGCCCAGCAGGGCCGCACCGGCATCATCCTCGACAACCTCATCGCCGAGGGCAAGGCCGTTCCGTTCATCGTGGTGATGGACAACGGCAGCGAGGTGTACGGTCCCAACAACCCGCGTCCCGAGCGTCCGGCCATGGGCCAGCGCCCGCAGGGACAGCGTCCCCAGGGTGGCCAGCAGGGCCAGCGCCCGCAGGGCGGCCGTCCGGGCGGCTTCGGCGGCTTTGACTTCGCCGGTCCGTTCCGCACCATCCTCGAGAAGGACCTCATCCCGATGGTCGAGGCCAACTACCGCGTGATCGGCGACGCCCAGCACCGCGCGATGGCCGGCCTGTCGATGGGTGGCATGCAGACCCACTCCATCGCCCTCGCCAACCCGACCCTCTTCTCCTACATCGGCATCTTCAGCGGCGGCGTGTTCTCCACCGAGGAGGTCGCCGGCGCCGAGGGCTTCCGCGACACCAACAAGCTCGTCTTCATCAGCTTCGGCAGCCGTGAGCTCGAGAACCGCATCGGCGGCGCCGCCGATCCGCGTCCGATCACCGAGGACCTCGCGAAGTCCGGTATGAACGCCGTCTTCTACGTGTCCCCCGACACGGCCCACGAATGGCAGAGCTGGCGCCGCGCCCTCTATCAGTTCGCGCAGCGTCTTTTCAAGTAGACCCTTTTCTTTAAAATAGTTATTAGCCGTCGGCTCCTGGGGTATCCTACTCCAGGAGCCATTTTTTCCAGAAGATGGCTTCGGCGGCCGCGTCGTGCTCGTGCTGCTGGCCGCGGTAGCCGTGCATCCCGTCGGGATAGATCCGCAGCTCGAACTGGTAGCCGTTCTGCTGCAGGGCGTCGATCAGCTGGAGCGTGTTCTGGAAATGGACGTTGTCGTCGCCCGTACCGTGGGTCAGGCAGAGCGCGTTCGGCAGCGGCTGGCGCACGCCGTCCCCGAACACCCGCGGCACCCAGCTCATCACCGACGCCTCGGCGTAGCCCTCCGGGTTGGCCTGCGGCGTGTCCATGAAGCGCTCGGTATAGTGCGTATCATAGAGATGCCAGTCATACACGCCGCCGCCCGCAATCCCGCAGCGGAAATACTCCGGATAGCGCAGCACCAGCATCGCGGTCGTCGTACCGCCGAAAGAGAAGCCCTTGACGCCGATCCGGGTGCTGTCCACATAGGGCAGATCCTGCAGCCAGCGCACCCAGGCGAGGTAATCCTGCAACTCGATCACCGTCATCCGGCGGAATGCCTGGTCCATCCCCCGGCGGCCGTTCTCGCCCGACGAGCGCGGATCCACCACGATGTAGATCACCCCGTTGTCGTAGCACCAGCGGTCGGAGGCGTCGCGGTCGCCCCAGCTGTCGCGCACGTAAGGCGTGCCCGGGCCGCCGTAGAGCTGCATCTGCACCGGATAGCGCTTCGTCGGATCGAACCCGGCGGGCAGCGACATCAGGCCATAGAGTTCGAAGCCTTCGTTGCCGATCCGGACAATCTGCGGCACGGGACCGTCGCCCGGCACGTTGAGCTCGGTCGAATCGACCCGCATCACATACTTGTCCGTGCGGCCGGACACGTACTGCCAGGGCGTGCGCGCCGTGGACGCACGGGCCGTGAAACGCTTCCCGTCATCCGACAGCGCGACATTGGAGACGTTCAGCTCCGGATCCGTCAGCGCCGTGATCCCGCCCTTGCGGTCCAGGCGGTAGAGCGTCGTGTGCAGGCGGGAATCGCGCTTCGCCGTGAACCACACGTCCCCCTTCTTCGGATCCACCTTCAGCAGGCGGATGTTCCAGTTCTTCCCGTCCGTGAGGCGGCGCAGCGAGCCGTCATAGCCCAGGAAATAGATCTGCTCCCAGCCCGTCTCGAAGTTGCGGGCCATATAGAGTCCCTCATCGGTGAAGAGCATCCCCTCGATCCACTCCACCCAGGTCGGGTATTCCTCGTGATAGACCGGGCGGCGCGAACCGTCCTCCACGCTGACCGCGTAGAGGTCCAGGACGTTCTGCCGGCGCGGTTCGCGCGAGACGTACAGCTCGCGGGAATCGGCCCCCCAGAACGGCGTGCCGAAATACTGCTCCGGCGAATCGTCGAAATCGGCCCAGACCGGCTGCGCGCCGGCCTTCGCCTCGATGATGCCGATGCGCACGGAAGGGTTGGCCTCCCCTGCCTTGGGATAGCGCGTCTGCAGGAGCTTGCCGTCCTGCCCGAAGGGCGAATAGATCGGGAACATCGGCACGTCCGAATTGTCGAAACGGTAGAAGCCGAGCCGGCGCGAGTCGGGGCTCCACCAGAAGGCCCGGTACTGCGACGGGCGGCCGAAAATCTCTTCGTAATAGACCCAGGAAGCATAGCCGTTGAGGATCAGCTCCGACCCGTCGAAGGTCAGGCGCGTCTCGGTCGAATCCGGCAGCGAACGTACCCAGAGGTCGTTGTCGCGCGTGAACGCTTCCATCGTCCCGTCCGGCGACGGGGTCACGTTGCGGTCTTGCGCCCGCAGGGGAATCAGCGCCAGACAGGCCAGCGCCAGGATCGTCAGGATGTTTTTCATACGAAGAACCGGTCTTTGAAATTGACGAGATATACTTTCTTGACCGCCCGCGTCAGGGCGGTGTAGAGCCATTTCAGGTCGTCGAGCGTCTGCTCGTCCTGCCAGAAGGGGCAGTCGATGAACACGCAGTCCCACTGTCCGCCCTGCGACTTGTGGCAGGTGATCGCCTCGGCGTATTTGAGCTGCAGGGCGTTGAAATATTTGTCTTCGCGCACCGCCTCCCAGATCTTCTTCTTGCTCCCGCGGTCGGCGTAGTCCGCCGACACGCCCTGGTAGAGCGCGTTCTGCTGCTCGTAGGTCAGCGAGGCCGACTCGGATTCGAGCGTGTCCAGGCAGACCTTCGCGCGCAGCTCGACGTCGCCGTAGTCCGGGAACGACAGGTCCGCCGTGGCGAAATGCAGGCCGTAGCGGTCTTCGTAGTGGCTGATACGCAGCAGCTTGGCGATGTCGCCGTTGGCGATGTAATCCATCCCGGGCACGTCCTCCACGAACTGGTAGCAGTTCTTGACGATCATCAGCGCGTCGCCGCGCACCAGGCGTTCCTCCTTGAACTGGACGGTCGAGCGGATGCCGAGGTTGTAGCGGATCGCGCGCTTGTTGGAGCGGCACAGGATCACGGTCTCGTCCTCGCCGTAGCGCGAATAGGCGTCGGTGATCGCCTCGATCAGCTCCCCGCCGCCGATACGCTCGATGTCGTCCGCCCCGTGCAGGTCGAGCTGCCAGTCGGAGAAGCACTCCCCGCCCCCTGCGATCATTTCACGCAGGCGCGTGGCGTTGCGCAGGATGCCCGACTCCGCCGCCTGCCGGACCACGGAGGTCAGCTCGCTGTAGCGCACGCCGCCGAAGCCGTCCATGAAAGGTTTCGAGAGGGCGGGCGAAGCGTCCAGGCCCACCGGGGGCAGCTGCGCGGCGTCGCCGATCAGGATGAGCCGGCAGTCCAGCCCATTGCGCACGAAGGAGACGAGGTCTTCCAGCAGGTTGCCCGTGCCGAAGGCCGTGGTGCCCTGCGCCGAAGCGGCGTCAATGCCGATCAGGGACACCTCGTCCACGACGAAGAGCGTCCCCTTGGCCTTGTTGGGAGAAAGAGAGAACTGCCCGAAGCCGTCGCTGCCGACGGACTTCTGGCGGTAGATATGCTTGTGGATGGTGAAGGCGGGACGGTGGGCGATGCCCGAAAGGACCTTGGCGGCGCGGCCGGTCGGGGCGAGCAGCACCGACGGGGTGCCGACGTTCTTGAGGGCGCCGATGACCGCCGCGATGGCCGTCGTCTTGCCCGTGCCGGCATAGCCGTTGACCACCAGGATGTCCGCGTCGTCGCAAGTCACGAACGCCGCGACCTCCTGGAAAAGACGCGCCTGGCAGGGCGTGGGCTCCGCCTTGAAATGCTTGAGGAACTGCTGCTCCAGGAATGCCGCGCGGTCCATCATCCGCGGGCCCGTTTGTCGAAGATCATCGCCACCACCGCCAGGACCGGATAGATCTCGATACGGCCCAGGAACATGTCCAGCGTGAAGACGAGCTTACCCAGCAGCGGCACGCTGTTGAACGAGCCCATCGTGCCCAGGGCGCCGTAGGCCGGGCCGACGTTGCCCAGGCTGGTCACCGAGGCGATGAAGCTGTTCTGGTGGTCCACGCCGGCGCAGAGGCTGGCTGCCACCGACACGGCGAGCAGGAAGCCGTAGAGCGCCAGATAGAGCAGGTGCGGCGAGACTTCATCCTCGCGCAGCACGCGCTTGCCCATGCGGATCTCATTGACCGAGGACGGATGCAGGATGCGGTTGATCCGGCGTCCGATCGACTTGAAAAGCAGGATGATACGGTCCACCTTGACGCCGCCGGAAGTCGAACCGGCGCTGCCGCACATCACGGCGGAGAACATCAGGATCATTACGATCCATAGCGGCCACTGGGCATTGTCCAGGATGGCGAAACCCGACGTGGACGTGACGCAGAGCGTCTCGAAGAAGCCGTTCCAGACAGCGTTGCCCCAGGTGGGGCAGATGCCGTTGCCCTTGAGCGCCGCGCCCACGATGAGGGCGACGACCACGATCCAGACGGTGTAGAACTTCACCACCGGATTGTTGAAGGGCTTGAAGGATCGCGTCACGACGGACAGGAAGACGAGTCCAAAGTGGATCGAAGACAGGTACATGAAGACCATCGTGATCCCCTCGACCCAGCGCGAGTCGAAAGCCGCGATCGAGAGGTTGCGCGAGCTGAAGCCGCCCGTCGCGCTCACGCTCATCGCGTGGCAGGCCGCGTCAAAGACGGACATCCCGGCCAGCAGGTAGGCCACGAAGGACAGCAGGAGCAGGCCCAGGTACACATAGGCGAAGATATAGACGGTCTTGTTGGTGCGGGTGGAATAGCCGCCCCGCGAGAGCGAGGTCAGCTCCATGTTCGTCAGACGCATCTTCATCTGGTTGGAGCCCGGGATGAGCAGCAGCAGGAAGACGACGACTCCCAAGCCGCCGATGAAGTGCGTGGAGGCGCGCCAGAAGAGCAGGCTCTTCGGCAGGGCCTCGATGTCGTCCAGGATGGTGGCGCCCGTGGTGGTATAGCCGCTCACCGACTCGAACCAGGCGTTCTGCAGGGTGAAAGGTCCGCCCCAGAGGGCGTAGGGCAGCATTCCGAAGACGAAGGAAAGCAGCCACGACAGGCAGATGATGACATATCCCTCCTTCATGCTGATCGCCTGCGCTTCGCGCACGAACAGGAAGGGGAAGATGCCGACGATGAAGGTGATCAGAAACGAGATCAGCAGCGCGGCGAGCGCGGAATCATGCCCGTCGAGTATCGACACGCCGACGGACAGCAGCATAAAGAGTGCGCTGACCAGGAGGGCATAGCCGACGTTCCTGCTGATGACTTTCCAGTTCATCGCTTGCTCATCGTCTTGATCCGGGAACGGAACTGGCGGTTTTCGTTGGCCAGCTCGGCGATGCCTTCGTTGAGGCGGGCCAGCTGGTCGTCACCGTCGAACTTGACATTGTATTTCTTGTCCTGCGAGCGATAGGCGTCCAGGCCGTCCAGCATCTTGTAGAGCGGGTCCACGTAGAAGGCGAGCAGGAAGAAGAGCAGCATCACCACCAGCAGCAGGCCCACGCCCACCGCCACGATGCCCGGGATGATGCTCCGGTAGAAGCCGCCCTCGAAGGTGGCGGAATTCTTGGCCAGGTCCTGGTAGATGGCGTTGGAGAGTGCCAGCAAATCCGCACGGAGGCGGTCGTAGCGCGGCTGGAGCCGCTCGAAATACCAGGAGCGGGAATCGATGAAATCCGACTGGATCACGTCGTCCAGCTCCAGCGAGGTCAGCATGTAGGCGGAATACGAATACATCACCGAATCCGCCAGGGGTTTCACCTGGTTGGACGGCACGCTCGAGCGGAGCGAGTCGCAGTGCGACTTGAAATAGCCGTCGTCGAAATCCGGAAGCTCCGAAGTGGTCTCGTCCCCCACCACGGCGAGGATATCAAGATTATAGGTATTGCTCATCTCGGCGAGGCGGTTGGCCACGTTGATGCTGCTGATATCATCGGCGATCAGGTCCGACACGTAGTCGCTCATCCCGGAATATTCCATCACCGAGATGAGAAGCGAAACCAGGAGGATGGCGGCGATCAGAGACAGGCTCACGATCAGTTTCGCACGCATAGTCAGCCGATAAGCACGGACCCTTTTGAAGAACTTTCTGAGCGACATTATTAAATTTCTTCAAGAATTATGACAAAGATACGGAAATTTTGTATAATTTTGCAACGAATGTATGCGAGAACCGATTATGGCCAATTCCTTCCTTAACGACATATCCGGCAAGAGTGCCAACGTCAAGCGGGAAATCTTGCGTTTGTGTATCGCACACAACAACTACAGCATCGCCGACTTCAGCCGTGCGTTGGGCATCAGCGTGCCCACCATCACCAAGTTCGTCAGCGAGCTGATCGACGAGAATTTCATCAAGGACGAAGGCAAGGTAGGCACTTCGGGCGGTCGCCGTCCGAGCGTCTACGGTCTCAACCCGGATGCCGGCTATTTCGTCGGCGTCGATGTGGCCCGTCACCACTTCCACATCGCCATCAGCGATTTCAAGGGTGAGATCACCGCCTATATCCAGGACATCGAATTCGTCCTGGAGGCCAACGAGAACTCCTTCCGCACGATGTGCCGGATGGTCATGGACCAGGTCATCGAGAGCGGCATTCCCTGGATCAAGGTCCTCGGCGTGGGCGTAAGCCTGTCCGGCCGCGTCAACCCCGAGAAGGGCTACAGCCTCACCTACTTCGTGAGCGACGACCTCCCCCTGAAGAGTATTTTCCAGAAAGAATTCAACGTCCCGGTCACGATCGAGAACGACTCCCGCGCGATGGCCTACGGCGAATATATGTCCCTCGGCAAGAAGGCCGACCCCGACATGATCTTCATCAACGTCAGCTGGGGTCTCGGCATGGGCATCATCATGGACGGACGGCTCTACTACGGCAAGTCCGGCTACTCCGGCGAGCTGGGGCACTTCCCGGTCCTGGACAACGACATCATCTGCCGCTGCGGCAAGGTCGGCTGCCTGGAGACGGGCGCGTCCGGATCGGCCCTCCACCGGATGATCGTCGACAAGCTGAAGAAGGGACAGGCCTCCACGATGGCGGACACCTACCACCACAAGGGCGACGTCGAGCTGGACGAGATCCTGCGCGCCGTCGAGGACGGCGACGTGCTCGCGATCGACGCCATCGGCCAGATCGGCGACACGCTCGGCCGCGGCATCTCCGGCGTGCTCAACGTCTTCAACCCGGGTCTGGTGGTGATCGGCGGCCGTCTCATCGTCGGCAAGGACTACCTCCTGCTCCCGATCAAGACGGCGGTCAACCGCCTCTCCCTGCCGCGTGTCTCCTCCGACACCACCATCGTGCTCTCGCAGCTGGGCCGCAAGGCCGCGTCTGTCGGCGACTGCCTCCTGTCCCGTTCCCGTGTGCTCGGGCTGATGTAGTATGCCGAGCTATCTGCAGATCGAGAACATTTCCAAATCCTACGGACCGAAGGTACTCTTCGAGCACATCGGATTCAACATCAACGAAGGTGACAAGATTGCCCTGATCGCCCCAAACGGCACGGGCAAGACTTCGCTGTTGCGCATCCTCGCCGGCGAGGACAAGTCCGACTCCGGCGGGCGCATCCTTTTCCTGAAAGACATCCGCATCGCGTTCCTGAAGCAGGAATACGACTACGACCCGGCGCTCAGCATCGAGGAGCAGGTGTTGCGCCACAGCGCGCCGCTGACCGCAGACCTCCACGAGGAGGGGCTGCGCGACTACCGGCAGCGGGTGCGCGAGCTGCTGACCAGTTTCCGGCTGCCGGATCCGGCCAAGCCGATGTCCGCCCTCTCGGGCGGCGAAGTCAAACGCGTGGCGCTGAGCGAGTTGCTCGCACTGCAGGCGGACTTCCTGGTGCTCGACGAGCCCACGAACCACCTGGACATCGAGGCGATCGAGTTCCTCGAGGGCTATCTCAAGCGGAGCCGCTGCACGCTGCTGATGGTGACGCACGACCGCTACTTCCTGGACCGGGTGTGCAACACGGTGATGGAGCTGGACCACGGGGCGATCTATACGTACAAGGGTGATTACCAGAACTATCTGGAGAAGCGGGAGGAGCGCATCGCGCACTACAACGCGGAGACGGACAAGGTCCGCAACCTACTGCGGCGGGAGCTGGAATGGATCCACGCGACGCCTTGCGCCCGCAGCGGCAAGGCGAAATACCGGATCGACGCGTTCCACGAGCTGTCGGACCGGGCGGCGCAGGTGTACACGACGAAGCAGATCACGCTGGAGGGCGTGGGGGCCGCGTCGCGCCTGGGCGGAAAGATCATCAATTGCAAGGATGTCAATTATGACTGGGAGGGGATCCCGATGTTGCGGGATTTCACCTACAACTTCCAGCGTTTCGACAAGGTGGGGATCGTGGGGCGGAACGGTGTCGGAAAGAGCACGTTCCTGGAACTGCTGATCGGGGAGATCGCGCCGGACAGCGGGGTGATCGACCGGGGCGAGACGCTGAAGATCGGGTATTACCGGCAGCAGGGCATGGAGTTCGATCCGTCGGATACGGTGCTGGACATCGTGCCGGACACGCGGCTGCTGGGGCGGTTCCTGTTTCCGCACGATATGCTTTCTACACGCGTGGAGCGGCTGTCCGGCGGCGAGAAGCGGCGGCTGTACCTGCTGACGATCCTGACGCAGGAGCCGAATCTGCTGATCCTGGACGAACCGACGAACGATCTGGATATCGTGACGCTGAATATCCTGGAGGAGTATCTGAAGGAGTTCCAGGGGAGCCTGCTGATCGTGAGCCACGACCGGCATTTCCTGGACCGCGTGACGGATCATCTGCTGGTGTTCTGCGGGGAGGGTGTCGTGAAGGATTTCGTCGGGCATTTCTCGGAGTACCGCGCATATATCCGTGACTACGAGAAAAACCTCAAGGCGGTCCCCTCGCGGGCGGACCGGAAAAAAGCGGCTCCGGTGTCGCCTGACGGCGAAGGCTCAGCCGCAGCAGGATCCGTGGCGCCGGATCCGGTTTCCGCGCAAGCGGAAAGCGAGGATGGACGCCGAGCCGCAGGCGCACCGGGCCGCCTTCCCGCCAAGCCGCGCAAACTCACCTGGAAGGAACAGCGCGAACTGGAGGCGATCGAAGCGACGCTGCCGAAACTGGAAACGGAAAAGGCGGAGCTGGAGGCAAAGATGTCGTCCGGCGCCCTCCCCTACGCCGCGCTGCAGGCGGCCTCGGAGCGCGTCCAGGCCATCATAGACGAAATCAGCCAGCACGAGATGCGCTGGCTGGAATTATCTGAATAATCGTCATGCCCGACCGGATCGGGCATCTTTTTATTCCGGTTTGTAGGAGTCCTTCAGGGAGACGGTCTTGTTGAAGATGACCTTCTCCGGGGTGGAGTCTTTGTCCTGGACGTAGTAGCCGGTGCGCTCGAACTGCACGGCGATGCCGGAGGCATCCTCGAGCAGGGCGGGCTCGGCGAGGCCGGTGCCCACCGTCAGCGACTCCGGATTGAGGTAGTCCTTGTAGTCCTTGTCCTCCGGCACCTGGCTCATGTCGGCCAGCGTGAAGAGGCGGTCGTAGTTGCGCAGCTCGATCTGCCTGGCGTGCGCGCAGGAGACCCAGTGGATGGTGCCCTTGACGGAACGCCACTCGCCGCTGCCCGGCTTGGTGGACGGATCGTAGGTGCATTCCAGCTCCACGACCTTGCCGTCGGCGTCCTTGACGACCTTCTCACACTTGATGATGTAGGTGTATTTGAGGCGCACTTCGCCGTCCGGCTTGAGGCGGAAGAACTTGTGCGGGGCGTCCTCCATGAAGTCGGCGCGGTCGATCCACAGCTCGCCCGTGAAGGGGACCTTGCGGGTGGCGCCCTCCGGCTCGGCCGGGTTCAGCGGGCAGTCGTACCACTCCACCAGACCCTCCGGCCAGTTGGTGAGCTTCACCTTGACGGGATCCTGGACCACCATGTAGCGGTTGGCGCGGGCGTTGAGGTCCTGACGGACGCACCACTCCAGCAGCTGGATGTCCATCAGCTGGTCGCGCTTGCTCACGCCGATCTTCTCGCAGAACATCTTGAGCGCCTCGGGCGTGTAGCCGCGGCGGCGCA
>Ga0310696_10007958_pt1 | contig 12402 bp, 11 predicted proteins | sample AusTroGonzalo_MG_4_FD_203885 | JGI IMG/M metagenome (GOLD analysis project Ga0310696, IMG submission 203885) | Bovine rumen microbial communities from tropical cattle in Woodstock, Queensland, Australia - Gonzalo_02 (v2) (version 2) | ecosystem: Host-associated > Mammals > Digestive system >... | reverse complement strand
GCCAAAATTGAAGGCGCCATCCTTCAGGCATTAGAGTCCACCCCGCCTGAACTATATGCCGATATCGTGAAACGCGGTATTTACCTGACAGGTGGTGGTGCATTGCTCCACGGATTGGCAAAACGACTGACCGACAAGATAACGATTCAGTTCCATGTTGCCGAAGATCCGCTACATGCTGTGGCACGCGGTACAGGAATCGCCCTGAAGAACGTCAATAACTTCGGATTCCTGATTCGATAAGACGCTATGCGCAGTCTGTTGCAGTTCATAGCGCGATACAGCAACTTCCTAGTGTTCCTACTCTTGGAAGTTGTTGCTTTTATGTTGATTATGTTTGGTAACGACTATCCCCGTAGCGCGACATTCAGTTCTGCCAACCACATATGTGCATGGCACTACCGAAACGTCACAAACACGATGGAATATTTTCGCTTGCGGAGAATCAACACAGAACTAAGCCTTGAGAATGCAGAACTGCGAACACAACTGAGCAAGTTGGAAAATAGGCAGCAGGACAGTTTAGCACAAATAGTATGTACTGCGCAACAAGAACGCTTTGCCTACATGCCGGCACGAGTGATACACCTGACCACCAACGAACAACACAACTATATTACTCTGGATAAAGGTGATTTAGACAGCGTTCGAGTGGGTATGGGTGTTCGCAACCAAGATGGCGTGGTAGGTATCGTATGCGCAGTGAGTGACCACTTTGCATTGGTGATTCCCGTGATCCATACCAAGATGCAAGTCAGTTGCCGAATCCAGCGTAATAACTATATGGGCACCATTCGCTGGGACGGATACAATAGTCACTACGTATCGCTGGAGGAGATTGCTTCGCATATCCATCCTGAGAAAGGTGACACGATCGTAACCAGTGGTCTAAGCAATGCTTTCCCTGCTGAAATACCCATTGGTATCGTGGATAAAACAGAACTGAGAGAAGGCGACGTGTATCACACCATACGCGTGAAACTAATACCCTCTTTTCAGCAACTGGACTACGTACAAATCATCAAGAACCGTCTATCAGACGAACAAAAGCAGTTGGAACATGGAATGGATTAAACATATTATATTGCTGGTGATTGTATTTCTCATACAAGTGCTGCTGATAGGCAACCTGCATCTATGGGGAATATGCCATCCATATATATATATTCTGTGCCTACTGATGCTCCCCATCACCCTGCCTATATGGGCAGAAATGCTGATTGGAGTAGTTGTAGGAGGGCTGATGGACATATTCAGCAATACGCCCGGTGTACATTTTGCCTCTTGCGTCCTACTGATGTATGTGAGACGGTTGATTATCCCGCGCCTGGTATTCGAACCCGAGCGATTGAGTGGGCCAATCACAAGCGAAAGTATCGGTCCACATGCCTTTTTCCAATATGTGATTCTGCTCACCCTACTGCACCATACTGCCGTTTTGCAACTCAGTGCGTGGAGTTTCAGTCACATTGGATGGACACTACTCGTCATCTTGGTAAGTTCGATGATAAGCATCGGAGTTATTCTACTATTTGATTTGATTCAAACGCGCAGATGATTAATGACCAGTATTATAACAGACGATATGTGATTAACGGTATCATCATTGGTGTCGTTCTCATCTACATGATTCGTTTGTTTAATCTGCAAATCATCGACCAATCTACCCGCGACCAGGCTGACAACAACGCCTTACTCCGGCAAACCGTTTATCCGTCACGCGGACTGATCTTCGATCGAAACGGCGAACTACTGGTATCCAATCAACCCATATACGAAATCACCATCATCCTGCGCGAGATGGGTAGCCAATTCGACACGCTTGGTTTCTGTAATGTACTGGATATCAGCTACGAAACCTATGTAGAAAGAGTGAAAGAAATTCGCGATAAAAAGAAAAATAGAGGATTTTCACCCTATACTCCACAGGTATTTCTATCCCATCTAACCAAAGAAGATATTGCCCCACTCCAGGAGTCGTTATACCATTTTCCGGGTGTACAGATACGTAAACGAACGTTGCGCGAATATACCTACAACGCAGCTGCTCACGTGCTGGGCAATATCGGCGAAGTGAATCAACAAGATTTAGACCGCGACAACTACTACCAAAGCGGTGACTACTCCGGAAGAGATGGTATCGAACGCGTATATGAGAAAGACCTACGTGGAGATAAGGGAGTGGAAATACTAATGCGCGACTCCAAAGGACGTATTCAGGGGAAATACAAAAACGGAGAGTTAGACCGTCCTGCTCATGCCGGAAAAGATATAACAACCACACTGGATATTCGTCTACAAATGATTGCGGAGCAACTGCTGGACGGTAAGATTGGTAGTGCCGTTGCCATTGAACCGGCCACTGGGGAAATATTGGCATTGGCTTCCAATCCGACATGGAATCCTCAGTTACTTGTTGGTAAAGAGCGATCAAAAAATTACAAGAAACTACAAGAAGACAAAACAAAACCTCTCTTAAACAGAGCAACACAGGCTACATATTCCCCCGGTTCCACTTTCAAGACTCTGCAAGCACTGGTATGCCTGCAAGAAAAAGGTATCACTATTCATAGTCAATATCCGTGTAGTGGCCCCGGCTCAACCCCCATCAAATGTACGCACCATCACGGTAGCCCTGTCTCGCTGGAAAATGCTATCGAACAGAGTTGTAACCCATATTTCTGGTGCGCCTTCCGCGATATGTTGCAAAAAGATAGAGACTGCTACAGCAAAGGAAATGAACCTTTCCGCAAACGCTATCAACTATGGCGCGATGACGTAATGAGTTTCGGCTTGGGTAATAGATTCAGCGATTCTGACCTTCCGGAACAATCGAAAGGTAATATACCATCTATCCAATACTATGACAAATTCTATGGTAAAACCGGTTGGAAGGCTATTACCATCCGCTCGCTCAGCATTGGACAAGGTGAAGTGCTTGTAACCCCGATGCAACTGGCCAACCAGGCCGCAACTATCGCCAATGGAGGTTGGTACATCACACCCCATGTAAATAAAAATGACTCGATGAAATCGCATAAACATAAGACTGCGGTAGATTCTATATATTTCACCTATGTGCAGGAGGGAATGAGACGCGTGATGACCCATGGAACGGGTAGATGGCATCAGGTGGATACACTACATATGTGCGGAAAAACCGGAACCGTACAGAATCCTCACGGAAAGGATCATGCAATATTTATCGGATTTGCACCGATGGAATCGCCAAAAATTGCAGTTGCCGTGGTGGTGGAGAATGCAGGTTTCGGAGCTACATGGGCGGCCCCGATTGCCAGCCTTATGATGGAACAATATCTGACGGATACTATCCAACGAACCGCAGTATTTGAACGTATTAAAAACGAAAAATTGAATCCGAATGTCCAGAAATGGTAGTATATTAAGGAATGTAGACTGGCTCACCATCGGCATGTTTCTCATGTTGGCTCTATTCGGATGGATGAATATATACGGAGCCAGTTATACGTTTGAGCAAACCAGCATCTTCGATTTCTCGAACCGAGCCGGTAAGCAGTTTGTATGGATTATGACAGCCCTGCTCATGGGATCCATTATTCTGCTCATTGACAGTAAAACCTATGAGGTGCTGGCATACATATTATATGGTGTGGTGCTTCTTGTGCTTTTGGCAACACCTTTTTTGGCACATAATGTAAAAGGGTCGTATTCGTGGATTAGTCTTGGTCCTATCAGCCTACAGCCCGCAGAAATTGCGAAATGCGTTACTGCACTGGCCGTAGCTAAATACATGGGAAGATACGAATATAAACTACGCGGATGGCGCGACCTGATTATTCCCCTCGCCCTAATAGGCATCCCTATGCTTATTATCATGATTATGCAGCGCGAGACCGGCTCGGCATTGGTGTTTGCCTCCTTCCTGCTGGTATTCTATAGACAAGGCATGACAGGACTTGTTCTGCTCGCAGGGGTGCTGGCAGCAGTTATTTTCATCATAGTCGTACGCTTCTCATGGATACCGGCTATTGTGCTGATTACGATTTGCTTCACAACGCTATATCTATTGTACCGAAAAGAGCGAAAAGTATGGGTGAAATGGCTTATTATTGGTGCATTCTTCGTGTATGTAGGATATACATTTATGTGTAACTACGCCTTTCAACATGTGTTCCAAAGTCACCAGCGCGAACGTATTGAAGTACTGTTGGGTATGAAAGATGACCCTGGAGGTGCGGGATACAATGTGAATCAATCCAAGATAGCCATCGGTTCCGGACGTTTCTTCGGCAAAGGATACCTACAAGGTACACAAACCAAACTTCGATTCGTGCCCGAACAAGACACCGACTTTATATTCTGTACCGTAGGAGAAGAATGGGGATTTGTTGGTTCCGCAGGTGTGTTGCTATTATACATGGCATTTCTATTAAGAATGGTGTATCTGGCTGAACGCCAAAGAGATACATTTAGTCAGATTTACGCCTATTCCGTAGCCAGTATCTTCTTATTCCACTTCACCATCAATATTGGTATGGTATTAGGCCTGCTGCCCGTTATTGGTATTCCATTGCCATTCTTCAGCTATGGAGGTAGTTCGCTGTGGGGCTTCACCCTGCTGCTATTTATCCTACTAAGATTAGACGCTGCACGTGTCGAAAAATTGCATTAATGCAATTTAATTTGCATATTTCAGATTTTTAATGTAATTTTGCAGGTTGTTTACTTGCATTGTTATGGCATTACACAATACAATAGGAAAAATTGGCGAACAATATGCGGCAGATATCCTCATGAAAAAAGGATATAAAATAGAATGCACCAACTGGCATATGGGGCACCTGGAATTAGATATTATTGCCAGCAATAATCAGGAAATTGCGTTCGTAGAGGTGAAAACGCGCACATCGCTATTTGGAGGAGTAATGCCGGAGGAATATGTGGATCAAACCAAGCAAGCAAGGATGGTAGCAGCAGCTAATGCCTACATTAAATACAACAAGATTGAAAAGCTGCCCCGATTTGACATAATAGGACTATTGGTGAACAAGGAAACCGGAGAGTTACTGCAACAAAACCACCTTGAAAACGCCTTTACTCCCAAACTACGTACCATACACAATAACAGCTTCAACGGGCAATGGAGATGGAAGCATAAAAAGCATAGTATACATAGATAAATATCGATAACGTGGATTTCAAATACGATGTCATAGTTGTAGGTGCCGGTCACGCAGGATGCGAAGCTGCCAGTGCTGCTGCTCGTTTGGGCAGCAAAACGCTACTCATCACCATGGACATGAATAAAATTGCCCAAATGAGTTGTAATCCCGCCGTTGGAGGAATCGCTAAAGGACAGATTGTCAGGGAGATAGACGCACTTGGCGGACAAATGGGACAAGTGACCGACCGCACGGCCATACAGTTTCGAATGCTCAACCGTTCGAAGGGTCCGGCTATGTGGAGTCCGCGTAGTCAAAGCGATAGAAAACGGTTTATAGAAGCGTGGATAGAAACATTATCTAACACCACAAACCTGTATATATGGCAGGACCTGGTTACAGAACTGATTATACGCAATAACACGGTATGTGGGGTAAAAACCGCCTTGGGCATTGAGATGGAGGCCAAAGCCGTCATACTGACCAATGGTACATTCCTAAACGGACTACTGCATTTTGGTGCCTCACAGATTCCTGGAGGACGCATCGGGGAACCGGCAGCCAAAGGCATTTCTGACCAACTATATCGTCTGGGATTGGCTGGACAGAGAATGAAAACTGGTACACCGGCCAGAATCGACAAACGCAGTATTGACTTTAGCCGATTGACAGAACAAAAAGGCGATGAAGACTATTATCAGTTTTCGTATCTGGACACCGTCAAACGCGAGTTGCCGCAAATGAGTTGCTGGATTACCTACACCAACGAGAAAACCCATGAGGAGCTTCGGAAAGGGTTACCCTACTCCCCATTATACAATGGACAAATCAAGAGCATTGGTCCGCGGTATTGTCCAAGCATAGAAACTAAGATTGTCACCTTTGCGGATAAATCGGCGCACCAATTATTTCTGGAACCGGAGGGGGTTAATTCCAATGAATATTACGTAAATGGATTCTCCTCCAGCTTGCCATGGGAAGTACAACTGAGGGCGATGAAGACGATACCCGGATTGGAGGATGTAGTCATGTATCGTCCGGGCTATGCCATAGAATATGACTTCTTCGACCCTACCCAGTTGCACCACAGTTTGGAGAGTAAGATTATCAGCAACCTTTTCCTCGCAGGACAAATCAACGGAACTACCGGATATGAGGAAGCCGGTGGGCAGGGTATTGTGGCAGGCATAAATGCGCACCAAAAAATCAATGGAAAAGAGGCCTTTATTCTTTCCAGAAACGAAAGTTATATAGGCGTATTGATTGACGATCTGGTTACAAAAGGCGTGGATGAACCCTATCGAATGTTCACATCGCGCGCAGAGTACCGCATCCTACTTAGGCAAGATAATGCTGACGAGCGGCTAACCGAACGAAGCTATGCAATAGGTTTGGCCGATGCCTATCGGTACAATCTGTACGTTCGCAAAAAAGAAAGCGTGGATGCTATACGCACCATGCTCGAAACTACTACGATTAGCACAAAAGAGGCAAATCCGTGGTTAGAGCAAATAGGTTCCAGCACATTAAAACACGGATGCAAACTCATCGACCTACTATTGCGACCGGAAATCAACATGAGCATCATGAGCAGCCACGTCCCGGCACTACAAACACTTATTGATTCTCTCGGAACCAGAGCAAAGGAGATAACCGAATCCGCAGAGATCAATATCAAATACGAGGGCTACATACGACGCGAGCAGATGGCAGCGGAAAAGCTGCAACGCCTTGATTCTATACGCCTACCGGAAGATATGGACTACAATAGCATTCAGTCTCTCTCCACAGAAGCCCGGCAAAAGCTAAGCCGCATACGCCCAAAGAACATCGGACAAGCAGAACGAATCCCCGGAGTGAGTCCAAATGACATCAGTGTATTATTAGTACTTATGGGACGATAACACAAATGTTCCACGTGAAACAATTTAAAAAGATATGACAGCAGACGAAGTTAAAGCATTGGTTCGTAACGTGCCTGATTTTCCAATCAAGGGCATACAATTTAAGGACATCACCACCGTTCTGGAGAATCCGGGGGGACTGCGCTGGATGCGGGATGAGATTGTGAAGAAATATAGAAACCTCGGCATTACCAAGGTGGTGGGTATTGAATCTCGCGGATTCATCATAGCACCCGCCGTGGCTATGGAACTGGGCATTGGTTTTGTGCCTATCCGCAAACGCAATAAGCTGCCTGCAGAGACCGTTTCTGTTACCTATAAGAAGGAATACGGAGACGACACCATTCAGATTCATAAAGACGCACTTAACGCCGATGATGTAGTACTCATTCATGACGATATTCTGGCCACCGGAGGATCTATGGAAGCAGCTATTGTATTGGTGAAGAAACTGGGCGTAAAAAAGATCTATGTGAATTGTGCTATCGAACTAATCGGTCTGCATGGTCGTGAATACCTGCAAGGCAAGGCCGAGGATATCTTCTGCCTGCTTGGTATGGAAGTGGACGAATAAAACTGGTATGTTGAAAGAAAAAGATAATCATATTGCTCTACTACTGAAGCGCATACCCGAACAACCGGGCGTGTACCAATACTTTGATAAGGACGGGCAGATTATCTATGTCGGTAAGGCCAAAAACCTGAAACGACGCGTCAACAGCTACTTCAACAAAGAACACGATAGCCTGAAGACAAGGCAACTAACCAAACATATTGCCGATATACAATATATAGTGGTTAACAACGAGCAAGATGCCTTCCTGCTGGAGAATAACCTGATAAAGCAACACCAACCACACTATAATATATTGCTTAAGGATGGTAAATCCTATCCCAGCATATGTATCACCAAGGAGGCATTTCCCCGAATATTCAAAACGCGTACTATCAATAAGCGCTATGGGGAGTATTATGGCCCGTATAGCTATAGCAACACCCTGGATCTCGTTTTAGAATTAATTCACAAACTTTTTCCTCTGCGAACCTGTACAATGCCCATAACAGAAACAGGTGTGGAGAAAAACAAATATAAGGTCTGTCTCAAATACCACCTACATAACTGCTGCGGCATCTGTGAGGGCAAATGCACTAAGAATCAATACGATGAGTGGATTACGATGGCGCGAAAGGTAATCAAAGGAGATGCACATACCATACAACAGCAGCTGCAGGAAGAAATGAGTCGCCAGGCGGCAGAAATGAGATATGAGCAAGCCCAGTTGACCAAAGAGAAATTGCAACTGCTGGAGAAGTTCCAAAGCAAAACCGTAATAACCAACTCAACCGCGGGAGATATAGATGTATTCGGATATGATAGCCAAGAGCAGAATATATACATCTCAATGCTGCATATTCATAACGGCAGCATCACACAGGCTCATACTATCGAATACAAGCAAACGCTGGAGGAGAACAAGGAAGAGATACTCGCAATGGGAATGCACGAACTGCGTGAGCAGCTAAACAGCGATTGCAGAGATGTCATCGTTCCGTTTCTTCCCGATGGATTCGATGAAACTTTGCATATCCATATCGCGCAGACCGGAGATAAAAAGAAACTATTGGACCTGGCACAAAAGAATGTAGAACAATATAAGTTGGATCGGCTCAAGCAAGCCGATAAACTAAATCCGGAGCAGCGAACCACTCGTTTGCTAACCGAACTAAAGGACATGCTCCAACTACCAACTATTCCCCTATTCATCGATAGTTTTGACAACTCAAATATTATGGGTACAGATGCCGTTGCCGGCTGTGTAGTGTTCCGAAAAGGCAAGCCCAGCAAACAGGAATATAAGAAATTCGGCATAAAAACGGTGGAAGGAGCAGATGATTACGCCAGTATGCGAGAGGTGGTACGTCGAAGATATTCCCATTTCATCGAGGAGAATATACCATTGCCGGATCTGATAATCGCCGATGGAGGTATCGGTCAGATGCATGCCATTCGCGAAGCCGTGGAAGACCAGTTGGGATTACATATTCCTATTGCCGGACTCAAGAAAGACAACCACCATCGCACGCAAACCTTACTTTACGGATTCCCTCCAAAAGAGATAGGCATGCGTATCAACAGCGAAGTCTTCCGACTGATGACACAAATCCAAGATGAAGTGCATCGTTTTGCGATTACATACCATAAAAAGAAGCGAAGCACACAACAAACGCATAGCCAACTGGATGATATACAGGGAATTGGACCTGTTACCAAGCAACGTATCCTGCAAACCTTCGGCTCCCTTAAGCGCGCTCAGAGCGCGGAAATATCCGAATGGAAGAAATTATTCGGAACTAACAGAGGTTCAGCACTTTATCAACAAATTCAGGCGATTGTAACGCCGTGAGAATTGAATATTTATAACGAACATGATACATTATACAATATATCGAAGTGACAACGACCAATTGGTTTTGGTTGGCGAACAAGGACAGACTGTTCCTGCTACCGACATCCTGCAGGCGCATCCTCAGACGAAGGTTTATGCCTTCGAAGGAAAGATGGGTGCCGGTAAGACAACCTTCATCCGGCAGCTTTGTCAAGAAATGGGAGTGGAGGATATTGTCAACAGTCCGACCTTTGCCATTATCAATGTCTATGACCTGCCGGCGCATTCGCCGTATGGGAATGAACTGTATCACTTCGATTGCTATCGGCTCAAGTCGATTCACGAGGCCATTGACTTCGGCGCGGAAGAATACCTCTATTCCGGCAACTATTGTTTTATCGAATGGCCGGACATACTCGCACCCCTGCTTCCGGAGGACACTGTTACTATCAAGATCGAACCGATGGACGAGAACACCCGCACATTAACCGTGGAATGAGATTACCTGCGCGACATATTATCCTGCTTGCCATACTGGGTGTCCTCTACCCTGTCCACGTACGCAGCGCCTTGCCCATGCACGAGAATATACTGAAGGTGAGTTTCGGTGGAGCATGGCAGGTAGATCCGTATTTGAGTGCTTTCCGCTATGATGGTTTAGAGGTGGGCATAGGCAACGAGTGGTGGCAGGATTTCCGGCGTAAGGATACACTGACTTCTTGGTCGCATGTCGGGCGATTGGATCTGCGTGCAATGCGATTACTCAACCCGCCTAAGACGAATGCATACTATGCCTTTGGCGGCCACGCCGGATGGGGAGCATATTATCGTTGGCAGCCGCTGCGACAATTACAAATCCATGTAGGTCCATACTTGGAACTGGATTACCTGGCGCGTATGCATAACACACAGGTGAACAAACCCTATTCCATGGACTTGGGTATAGATATCGAGGCAATGGCTGGTATCAGTTATTCATTTGCAGCCAAACACACTTCGTACCGACTGCGTTATCTTGTGCGAGCCAACCTCTTGGGCTATGAGTATATGCCCGATTATTGGCAGTCTTATTACGAGATTACGGAAGGTGTAGCGGCCAGGCATCTATGTTCCGGTATGTGGAATAGATGGATGCTGCGCCATGAGATTACGTTGGATTTTCAATTTCCTCACTCCACCTGGCGGTTGGGTGTGGAGCACGAATACCTGCGATACGGCACCAGAGATATGGATTATCTCCGTCAACAGGTGCACCTAATTGTCGGATGTATCTTCCGTTATCGCATGCACCCTGCCGTACGTTTTGATGCCTTATGAAACGATTGATATTCATATTATTCCCATTGTTGCTACTTAGTTGCCATTCGCGCAACGAGATTGCCTATTCGTGGGATCCTGTATATAATATAGAGGTGCTATGGGATATCATTGACACCAAATATTGCTTTGTGGCAGAGAAAGGAGTGGATTGGGACGCTGTGCGTAATACCTATGTTGCCAAGGCTGCTACTATTCCGCAGGGCGATCCAGTGGCTCTGTTCGACCTTTGTGCATCTATGTTGGACAGTCTGCATGATGGACACGTGAATATATACACATCCTTTGACGTATCGCGCAATGCCGCCTGGTACGATTCCTACCCGCGCGATTTCTACCCCATCCAGCAATCGCTTTATCTGCACGATTATCGTATCGCAGGTGGCTTACAATACGACACGATTGACAACGGCAAGATCGGTTATGTCTATTGTCCGTCGTTCTCTACAACGATTAGCGCTGCCAATATCCATTGGGTGATTAAGGCGTTCATGGGCTGCAAAGGGCTTATTCTGGATGTCCGTGACAACGGAGGAGGTGACCTGTCCAACGCCTATCGCCTGGCAGCTGCTTTCTTTGATAAGGATACGCATGTCGGCTACTGGAATCATAAATCCGGTACCGGCCATTTTGACTATTCGTCGGCCGAGCGACTGACGGTGAAGGCAGACGATAGTCCCAGCAAGTGGTTACGTCCTGTGGTGGTATTGGCAAATCGACGCACCTATTCTGCCGCCAATTTCTTCCTAGATTGCATGACGCAAGCCGGCAATGCTGTTATCATCGGTGGAGTCAGTGGCGGTGGTGGCGGTATGCCGCTTAGCTACGAGATGCCGTGCGGTTGGACGGTACGCTTTTCGTCGGTAAAGATGTACAATACCAACATGCAATCCATCGAGGAAGGTATCGCGCCTCACCTGGTGGTCACCACCAAACAAACGGATACCAAAGACCAAATCATCGAAAAGGCTATACAAATCATTCAAGCAACGACAGATTGATTATGATTGAAGTTCAAAACATACACAAATCCTTCGGCCAATTGGAGGTTCTCAAGGGTATTGATTTCTCGGTCAATAAAGGGGAAATCGTTAGTATCATAGGCAAAAGCGGTGCCGGCAAGACCACCCTTCTGCAAATCATCGGAACGTTGGACAGACCCGATTCGGGCAAGATCCTCATTGACAACACCGATGTCTTTGCACTGGGCGAAAAACAACTGTCGGCTTTCCGCAACCGCCATATCGGTTTTATCTTCCAGTTCCATCAGCTCTTGCCCGAATTTACGGCATTGGAGAATGTGATGATGCCTGCTCTCATCGCCGGGCAGAGTCGTCATCAGGCCGAAGAGAAAGCCAAGGACCTACTCTGCCAATTGGGATTAAGCGAACGAATGACGCATAAACCCAACCAACTCTCCGGTGGTGAGAAACAGCGCGTAGCGGCAGCACGCGCTATGATGATGTCGCCGGATATCATCCTGGCCGACGAACCCAGCGGAAGCCTGGACGAACAGAATAAAAACGAACTGCACCAGCTGCTCATGCGGCTCAAACAGCAGTTTGGCCAAACGATTCTTATCGTCACCCACGACAAAGAACTGGCACAAATAAGCGACCGAATCATCGAAATACAAGACGGCAAAATCCT
>Ga0310696_10007957_pt1 | contig 12403 bp, 12 predicted proteins | sample AusTroGonzalo_MG_4_FD_203885 | JGI IMG/M metagenome (GOLD analysis project Ga0310696, IMG submission 203885) | Bovine rumen microbial communities from tropical cattle in Woodstock, Queensland, Australia - Gonzalo_02 (v2) (version 2) | ecosystem: Host-associated > Mammals > Digestive system >... | reverse complement strand
CTTTGGACTTGTTCTCAAGCACTTCCGAAGCGGAGAATGCCAGCTCGACTTCGCCTTCGGCCGCGTCGATCTGGTCATACAGGTGCGAGAGCATGTCCAGGGTATAGCGTGTCGCCTCGTCCGGTGCCAGGCCGGGCGGGCAGTACAGAGCAAAAATGGAAGCGTCGACTCCCCCGGCCCTCAGCTTAGGGAAATCGACGTGCCCCCAGGGATTGTCCTTGGTAAAATCGCGCGCGCGCATCATCTGGGACGGCGCGTCGCAATGCGAGTCGAGTACCAGCATCGGTTTATCTCCTTGAGTTGGAATAGCGCTGGATGGTGGAAGACTTGACACTGATGATGTCGAATACGGGCGAACCGTCGAACACGAGCGTGGAATTGCCGGTCAGGTCTACATGGACTTTCTCCGTGGCGGCCTCGTACACCTTGCTGCTGTTCGAAAGGGTGACGGAGCACTCGGATGTCTTGAGATCGAGCGCATCCACGGAGGACGAACCGGAGCCCGTGACATCGAGCCCGTTGGTCTTGCCCCGCAGCACAATCTTGGACGAACCGGACGAAGTGACCTGAACATCAAGCGTTTCGCCCTCGATGTCGATCTGCGTGCTGCCCCCGGCGACGATCTCCATACGCTGCGTATCCTGCTCGAGGGTGACCTTGGAATTGCCTGCTGAGTTGAGCTTGAAGTTGTCGGCATAGACGATGAAGTCCGCTTCGCTCTTGCCCGCCATGGTGACCGTGACATTGTCTGCATCCACCAGAAGCTTGGTGACGCGGGCATTCTCCGCAAGGTCGAGCACGAAGCTCCGGCCTTCGATGTCATCCGCCACGGCGAGGGTGGCCCCGCCGGACAATTTCACGGAAGCGAGGGGCTCGGCCATATAGACGGTCGCATCGAGCGTGGGAGACGAGGCACGGCGTCCGCGATACTTCTTCTTTATATCCGAAGGCATGGACTTTTCGTCAAGCTTGAGATAAAGCGTATGGTTCTTCACATAGGCCTGGATATAGTCCTTAATGTCGTTCTCGACGTTCATCGAGATCGAGTAATCCCTCGACTGCTCCACGCGGATGTTGAAGTCGTAGTCGGCTTCCAGCGCGTCGAAAGCGGAGAAGTCGTGAGAACTCTGACTGCTTCTCTGGGCCTGGGCAAAGGAAGCCGAAGCACATAAAGCGACAATACAAGTGAATAAGGTTATCAGTCTATTTTTCATATAATTATGTATTACTATCCGTCCATTAATTCTGCCCATTCGTCAGTCTTGGCATCAAGGTCGCGCTTCAACTCGAGGTACTCCCGGGTCAGCTCCATGATGTCGTCGGAAGGCCCCGGTGCGGCCAGTACGGCTTCGATGGCCTTCATGCGCGCCTCGTCCTTGCCGATCTCGCTTTCCAGGAAAGCGATGCGGCTGCGGACCTTGCGCGCCTCCTTCGAGACGCTCCGCCTGGCCTCGAAGTCCTCGCGGGCCACGGCCTTCTTCGGCTCGGCGGCGGGAGCCGCCGCAGCGCCTGGGGCGCTGCCGAAGCGGCGCTCGAGCTCGCTGAGATTCTCGATACGGCGCTTCTCGAGGAACTCCGAGACGCTGCCGAGATGCTCCTTCACACGGCCGTCGCGGAACTCGTAGAGCTTATCCACGAGCCCGTCGAGGAAATCCCTGTCGTGAGACACAACAATCAACGTGCCGTCAAACGCCTTGAGGGCTGATTTCAATATATCTTTCGACCTGATGTCCATATGGTTGGTCGGCTCGTCCAGCGCCAGGACATTATGGCTCTGGAGCATGAGCTTCGCCATGCCGAGCCTGGCGCGCTCGCCGCCGCTCAGCACCGACACCTTCTTGTCTATGTCCTCACCCTTGAAGAGGAAGGCGCCGAGGATGTCGCGGAGCTTGGTGCGGATCTCCCCCACCGCCACGCGGTCCAGAGTGTCGAACACGGTGATACTGTTGTCCAGCACATCTTCCTGATTCTGAGCGAAATAACCTATATTGACATTGTGCCCGACCTTCGACTCTCCGGAGAAAGGCTCCAGCTCGCCCATTATCACGCGCATCAGCGTGGTCTTGCCTTCGCCGTTGCGGCCGACCAGCGCCACCTTCTCGCCCCGCTTGATCTCGATGTCCGCATCGCGGAACACCACCTTCTGCGGATATCCGACGGTGATGCCTGTGGCCTTGTAGACCACGTCGCCGGAACGCGCCGCCGGCGGAAAGCGCAGATGCATGGACGAACGGTCCTCCACGTCTATCTCAATGCGGTCCAGGCGCTCCAGCGCCTTGATGCGCGACTGGACCTGGTTGGACTTGGTGGGCTTGTAGCGGAAGCGGTTGATGAAATCCTCCGTCTTCTCTATCATCCTCTGCTGGTTCTCGTATGCGGCAGTCTGCTGAGCCATGCGTTCCTTGCGCAGTTCGACGTACTGGCTGTACGGTACCTTATAATCATATACGCGGCCGAGCATGATCTCGACCGTGCGGTTCGTCACGTTGTCCAGGAACTTGCGGTCGTGCGAAACGAGCAGGAGCGAACCGCGGAAAGCCTTGAGGTAGGCTTCGAGCCACTCGATGGACTCGATGTCGAGATGGTTCGTGGGCTCGTCGAGCAGCAGGACGTCCGGAGCGCCCAGAAGGATCTTGGCGAGCTCGATGCGCATGTTCCAGCCCTGGCTGAAGGTCTCGGTATTGCGCGAGAGTTCGTCGTCCTTGAAGCCCAGCCCCATAAGGATACGCGTGGCCTGGACCTCCGGAGGCTCGGAATGACTGATGGCCAGGTGGTCGTTCAAGTCATTCAACCTTGAGATCAAGTCGGCATACTCAGCCGACTCGTAATCAGTCCTTTCCGAAAGCTGCAGAGTAATGTCTTCCATCTCCCGCTCCATCTCCTTGAAGGCATCGAAGACGGTCATGGCCTCCTCCAGGACGGTGCGTCCGCGGTTGTGCTCCATGAGCTGTGGAAGGTAGCCTATACTGATATGCGCGGGCTTGTCGACCGAGCCCGAAGTGGGATTCTGCTCGCCGCAGATGAGCTTCATCACGGTGGTCTTCCCAGCCCCGTTCTTGCCCACGAGGCCTATCTTGTCGCTCTCGCTGATGTGGAAGCTGATGTGGTCCAGGAGATTCCAGCTGCCGTACGAGACGGTAAGGTCGCTAATCGAGATCATCTCTCACCTCCTCCGGGACGGCCGGCTTGCAGATCAGGATGCTGAACTCGTAGAGCAGATAGAGCGGGCAGGCAACCACCAGCATCGTGAAAGGATCGCCGGTGGGAGTAAGGATGGCCGCAAGGATAAGTATCACCATCACGGCATACCTGCGCGACTTCTTCATGGTGTCGCGCGTGATGACGCCGAAATGTGACAGCACGGCCAGCACTGACGGGAACTCGAAGAGCAGCCCCATCACGAAGACCATGGCCATGAACATGGAAATATATGAGGTCAGGGCGAAAGTATTCTCGATGCTCGCGCTCACCTGGTAGCCGTTGAAGAAGACCAGGATCACCGGCATCACGATGAAATAGCCCACGGCTACGCCCAAATAAAAAAGGCCGGCGCCGAGCCCGAAAGCCTTGCGCATGACCTTCTTCTCCTTTTCATACAGGCCGGGAGCTATGAACTTCCAGGCCTCGTAACATATCAGGGGGAAACTCACGACCAGCGCGCAGATGAAAGTCACCTTGATATGGGTGAAGAACTGCGCAGCGACGTCGATGTTGATGAGATTGATGGAAAGGTCAACCCCGAGCAGACGGTACAGCCAGAAGTCCGGCCGGGTGGGCCTGAGGACTACCCCGTCGAAGAGGATTTCCTTCAGGAAGAAGCCGACGGTGAAGAAGGCCAAAATGATGAGAACCGAGCGGATAAGAGTACCCCTCAGCTCTTCGAGATGGTCCCAGAAGGACATCTCCTTCATGCCTTTTCCACTGTCTGAGGCCACAGCCTACTTCTTTTCTTCCGGCCCCTGGTTGGACTCGAAATCCTTGGTGGCTTGCTTGATTTCGTCCTCGACTTCATTCATGCCCTGACGGAAGCTTTTCATTCCTTTCCCTAAGCCATGCATGAGTTCGGGAATTTTCTTGCCGCCGAAGAGCAGGAGAAACACCAGGACGATGCCGAAGATCTCCCAGAAGCCCAGGGAGCCAAGAAACAAAGGATAAAACAGCATAATTAGTTCAAATTATATGGTTAACAAAAATGTTATCAGAATAAACAAAAGTGTTTTATTTATTGCCCTTCAGCGAATTAAGCTGAGACTCGAGACTTTCGATCCTCGAGAGGGCATCAGCCTCCTTCTTGCGCTCCACAGCGACGATTTTCTCAGGAGCATGGGCTACGAACGACTCGTTGGCGAGCTTGCGGCGCACTCCTTCGAGGAATTTGCGCTGGTAAGCGAGGTCTGTTTCGACCTTGGCGATCTCCTCCTCGACGTTCACCAGGCCGGTGAGCGGCACGAAGAATTCGACGGTGCCGATGATGAACGGCACGCCTGCTCCGGTGTCGCCGAAGTCGTCGGTCAGCTCGACCGAGGTGACACCGGCGAGCTTCTCCACGACCGGCGCGGTCTCCATCGGGAAGCCGGACTTGACCTTGAGCGCGAGCGGCTCCTTGGGCGGGATGTTCTTCTGGTTGCGGACCGAACGGATGGACACGACGGCTTCGCGCGCGAGGTCGAACTCGCGGATGCAAGCCTCGTCATACTCCCCTGCCACGGGCGTACGCGCGAACATGATGCTGGCGCCTGCAGGGCGCTCCTCGATGTTCTGCCACAGCTCCTCGGTGATGAACGGCATGATGGGATGGATCATCTTGATCAGGGCCTCGAAGAATCCGAGCGTGGCGTCGTAGGTAGACTTGTCGACGGCGGCACCATACGCGGGCTTTACGATCTCGAGGTACCAGCTGCAATAGTCGTCCCAGAAGAGCTTGTAGATGGTCATCAGGGCATCGGAAATGCGGAACTTACTGTAGTGGTCCTCAACCACTTCGATGGTCTGACTTAATCTGTTTCCGAACCACTTCACGGCAGCTGCGGAAGCAGCCGGCACGGGAGCGTCGGCATCGACCTTCCAGCCCTTTACCAGACGGAATGAGTTCCATATCTTGCCGCAGAAGTTGCGTCCCTGCTCTATCATGGCCTCATCGTAGAGGATGTCGTTGCCTGCGGAGGAGCAGAGCAGCATGCCGAGGCGCACGGCGTCGGCGCCGTACTTGGCTATGAGCTCGAGGGGATCCGGGGAGTTGCCCAGGGTCTTGCTCATCTTGCGGCCGAGCTTGTCGCGGACTATGCCGGTGAAATATACATTGTGGAAAGGCACGTCGTTCATGAACTCGCCGCCGGCCATGATCATCCTGGCCACCCAGAAGAAGATGATGTCCGGGGCGGTCACCAGGTCGTTGGTAGGATAGTAGTATGCGAGGTCGGCGTTGGGCTTGTGGTCGGGATTGCCGGGCATCTCGGGGTCAAAGACCGAGATGGGCCACAGCCAGCTGGAGAACCAGGTGTCCAGCACGTCCTCATCCTGCTTGAGATCCTCGGGGCGGATGGACGGGTCGATGGCCTGCGCCGCCTTAAAGGCTTTCTCGAAGCAATTCTCCACAACAATCTGTCCGTCAGGGAGATAATATGCAGGAATACGCTGTCCCCACCAGAGCTGGCGGCTGATGCACCAGTCGCGGGCGTTCTCCATCCAGTGGCGGTAGGTATTGCGGTACTTGTCCGGGATGAACTTGATGAAGCCGTCCTCCACCGAAGCCAGGGCGCGCGGTGCCAGCTCGCCCATCTTGAGGAACCACTGGGCGCTGAGGCGCGGCTCGATGACGGCATTGGTGCGCTCGCTGTATCCGACAGGCGAGGTGTAGTCCTCGACCTTCTCCATGTTGCCGGCATCGATGAGCATCTTGACTATCTTCTCGCGGGCGACGAAGCGGTCCTCGCCCACCAGAATCTGCGCCTCCTCGGTCAGGCGGCCGCGGTCGTCGATGATGTCGAGGATGGGGAGGTTGTGGCGAAGGCCGATCTCGTAGTCGTGGGCGTCGTGCGCAGGCGTGACCTTGAGGCAGCCCGTACCGAAATCCATTTCGACGTAGTCGTCTTCGATGATAGGTATCTCCTTGTTGATCAGAGGGATGAGCACCTTCTTGCCCTTCATCCAGAAATGCCGCTCGTCGTTGGGGTTGACGCAGATGGCGGCATCGGCCATGATGGTCTCGGGACGGGTGGTGGCCACGACGATGTACTTGTCGGTGGGATGGCCCTGTCCGTCGGAGATGAAGTAGCGCATATGGTAGAAGTGGCTCTGGGTGTCCTTGTGGACGACCTCGTCGTCGCTGACGGCGGTGTGGCCCTCAGGATCCCAGTTGACCATACGTACGCCTCGATAGATCCAGCCCTTCTTATAGAAATAAACGAAGGTATTGATGACGGCCTCGGAGAGCGCGGGCTCCATGGTGAAGCGGGTGCGGTCCCAGTCGCAGGAAGCGCCGAGCTTGCGTAACTGCTTGAGTATGATGCCGCCGTGCTCTTCCTTCCATTCCCAGGCGTACTTGAGGAACTCCTCGCGGGTGAGGTCCTCCTTGGCTATGCCCATGCCCTTGAGCTTGGCGACGACCTTGTTCTCGGTGGCGATGGAGGCGTGGTCGGTGCCGGGGACCCAGCAGGCATTCTTGCCGTCCATGCGGGCCTTGCGGATCAGTACGTCGTTGAGGGTATTGTTGAGCACGTGGCCCATATGGAGGATGCCCGTCACGTTAGGCGGAGGTATCACGATGGTATAAGGCTCCCTGCCGTCGGGTTCGGAGTGGAAACACTTGTTCTCAAGCCAATAGGCATACCACTTGTCCTCCACTTCGGAGGCGTTGTATTTTGCCGATAATTCCATTATTACAGATTTTGTTTTATAGTCGCTTTATCGTACAAATATACTCTTTTTTTGTTAACTTTGCTTTCATGAGAAAGATGTTTTCACTCCTCGCGGTCCTGCTGCCGCTGATTCTGTCCTCCTGCGGAGGGGACAGTGACTGGCTGACGATGTATGTCGGCACATACTCCGACGGTTTTTACGCCTACCTGCTCAACCAGCGCAGCGGTAAGTCAGGCGACACCCCTTTTGCCAAGGCTCCGATGCCCAATCCTTCATATCTGGCGCTCGACGGCGACAGGGTCTATGCCGTGAGCGAAATGCCGGACTCCACTGCATCGGTTTATGCCTGGCACCTTTACACGCGCATCTTCGAAAAACTGGGGTCGCAGCTTACCGGCATGCCCTCGGGCGGCGAGGATCCGTGCTACGTCGCTGTCGGTGACGGGCTGCTGGCCGTCGCCAACTACAGCGGCGGCACGCTGGCGCTGTACCGCCTGCTGTCGGGCGGCGGCATCGCCCCCCTCGACTCGCTCCTCCGCTCCTGCGCTGGTGGTCCCGACATCTCGCGCCAGGCCGATCCGCACGTCCACTGCGCCGTCTTCACTCCAGACGGCAAGCACCTGCTGTTCAGCGAGTTCAGCGCCGACCGCATAGGCATCGTGGACATTGACGGGCAGAGCGCATCCGGCTACCGCTGCGCGGCCCAGCTTCATCCCGACTACGGCCCGAGACACCTTCTCTTCGACGCCTCCGGCACTCACCTGTACGTCATCGGCGAGCTCTCCGGCGACGTCACCGTCTTCGATTATGATGACGGCCTGCTGACCGAGAAGCAGACGATAAGGGCCGACCGCGTCGATGCGCGCGGGGCCGCAGACATCCACCTCTCCCCTGACGGGCGCTTCCTGTATGCAAGCCTCAGGCTCCAGAACGACGGCATAGCCGTCTTCAAGGTCGCGGACGACGGCACGCTCACAGACGTCGGTTACCAGAATACAGGCAGGCATCCCCGCAACTTCAACATCACTCCCAACGGACGTTTCGTATTCGTGGCCTGCCGCGATGAGAACGCCATTGAGATTTACCGCCGCAACGCCCGCACCGGACTCCTTGATGACACGAAAAGACGGATCCATACCGAGAAGCCTGTCTTCGTCGGCTGGGTTCCCAATAAATACACCGTTCATTAGACTCACTATTATGGATAACAACGAAAAGAAACCGTTCAGCCTCGACCTCAAGCCCGAGGTCGCCAAGGGCTCATACTCCAACCTCGCCATCATCTCGCACTCCCCCAGCGAGTTCGTCATCGATTTCGCGACTATGCTCCCCGGGCTCCAGAAGCCGGAGATTTCCAACCGCATAGTCATGAACCCCGAGCACGCCAAGCGCCTGCTCAACGCCCTGGCCGAGAACATCACGAAGTACGAGGCGCAGTTCGGGACCATCGCCCTGCGGTCGCAGCAGCCCAAGGGCACCATCAACCTCAGCGACTTCATGAACGGCAACGGAGCGAAGTCATGAGCATTCTGATCGGGAAGAAACAGTTGGAGCGCATTCGGGCGATAGCCTTCGACATCGACGGCGTCATGACTGACGGCGGCATCCTCGCCATGCCCGACGGGGACCTGCTGCGCGTCTTCGACGCCAAGGACTCCTTCGGCGTAAGGATGGCCAAGATGAACGGCCTTCACACCGGCATCATCACGGGCGGAAGTTCGGAGAGCATAGTCAAGCGTTTCAGTGTCTGCGGCGTGGACCCGGATGATATCTATCTTCATTCAAGGATTAAACTCGACGACTTCAACAAATTCTGCCACAAGCATTCGCTACTTGCAGAAGAAGTCCTGTTCATAGGTGACGACCTGCCCGATTTACCCGTAATGAAAGCTTGCGGGATAGGATTTGCACCGGCAGATGCTGTAAAGGAAGTCATTGATGCCGCCGACTATGTCTCGAGCTGCAACGGCGGCCACGGCTGCGTCCGCCAGGCAGTGGAGCTGGTCCTCAAGGCCCAGGGCAGATGGCATCTCGACGACGCCCTTTACAAGAAGATGTTCTGAGATGGACCTGCACGGGAAGAAGATCATATTGGGGAGCGGATCGCCCAGGCGGCGCGAGCTCCTCGCCGGAATGAACGTTGAGTTCACCGTGGATACCGGCAACACTTTCGAAGAATACTGCGACCCGGCTACGCCGCACGAGCAGGTGCCGGCATTGATGTCGGAGGGCAAGTCACTGGGCTTCCACAGGCCCCTGGAAGCGGACGAGGTCCTGATCACTTCAGACACCATGGTGCTCTGCCACGGCGACCAAGGGCACTCCCCCATCCTCGGGAAGCCGCATTCGCGGGAGGATGCGGTGCGGATGCTCCGGCTGCTGTCAGGCCGTGAGCACGAAGTGGTCACGGCCGTGACGCTCCGGAGCAGTGACCGCATGGAGACCCGCTCCGACTCCACAATCGTCGTATTCAAGGACTTGACCGACAGCGAGATAGACTACTATGTCGACAATTGTAAGCCCTACGACAAGGCCGGTGCCTACGGCATCCAGGAGTGGATAGGCCTCATAGGCATCACGGCGGTCAGGGGCTCGTACTTCAACGTAGTAGGCTTCCCCACCCACCTGGTCTATGAGATGCTGATGTCATTCTGCTAAGTTTTTTTTGCAGTTTCGAGAAAACTGCTTATCTTTGCACCCACAAAACACGAAGCTTTAGCTCAGCTGGTTTAGAGCGCTTGCTTGACAGGCAAGAGGTCAGCAGTTCAAATCTGCTAAGCTTCACCAAAAAGGACAGCCAGACGACTGTCCTTTTTTCTTTTTTGCGTATTTTTGTGATCGGCAGCAAAACGCTCGTTATGAAAAAGCACATCATTCTCCTCCTTTCCCTTGCCCTTGTCTTTACGGCCTGTTCCACCCTTTGCAGCCAGAAATCACGCCTGGCCAATACCCGATGGACCTGCAGCGTCGAGGAATTCGTCGCGGATGTCGGAACCGCGACGACCACTTATACTCTGGAATTCACTTCCGCCAAAACCTTTGCCCTGGAGTCGGAGCACGTCCTGCCAGCCCACCCTGCCACGTATGTAAACGCCGACGGGACCATCGACCGCATCCCAGGCGCCACCTCGCAGTACGTCCGGCGCGGCACGTACAAGGCAAAAAAGGGCACCGTCGTCCTGAGCGAAGAAGACGGCACCGTATACACACTCCGCCTCGTCCAGGACCGGCTTGAATCCGACGACCTGTCCTACTCGCCTCTAGTCTTCACCCGCGACACCGCGTCTGAATAAGCATTTGGGGGCTTTGGGGCGACGATGCTGTCCGCGTTGCAGCGCTTCGCGCACGGCGGACCCTATCCGGGCAAAAGCATCGCCGCCCCAAAGCCCCCAGAAATAGATTCCTATCCCATGACCTTGATGGTGTAGGTGAAGGTGTATCTGCCGCCGGGGGCGATGCGGTGGATGAGGTCGCGGCCGGAGATGTCGCCGTCATAGCCCTTGCGGTCGCAGATGCCGCACCAGGGTTCGAGGCAGATGAAGGGACAGCCGGGCTTGTAAGGCGCCCAGATGCCGTAGGCCTCGGCCTGCGGACACTCGACGCTGAGCACCGGCCTGCCCTGCTTGTCGCAGAGCACGGCCGTCGCCACCTGCCCGCCCTCGAAGATCAGGGCATCGTGGGCGAAGGAATCGCCCGTGACGGGCATGTCCGCCGGAATGCTGACCGGCTCGGCCAGGGGGACACGGTTCCCGCCGTCGAGGCCGGACACCATCACAGGGCTGACCGGGCGGCCTTCCTTGTCGAAATACCTCACATAGCCGTGTACCGCGTCGGAAGCGTCATAGTCCGGCAGCATGAAGCCGGGATGAGCGCCTATCTGCGCATACATGTCGCAGCTGTCGAGATTCTCGACAGTCCAGGCGACCGACACGCAGTCTCCTTCGATACTGTACTGAGCCTCAAGCATATAGCGATATGGATAATTGTCCTGACGGCCTTCGCCGGCCATCCTCATAAGGCCTTCTCCGACTTCCTCGAACTCACAGTCGCGGGCGAATCCGTGCTGCTTCATCGTGAAAGCCTTGCCGCCGATATGGATCTCGTCGCCGCACGGCCTGCCCACTGCCGGGAAAAGTATCGGAGCCCTGCGGCCCCAGAATCGTGCATCGCCGCTCCACATGTATTCGCGGCCTCCCTTGACCAGGCTTGACAGCTCCGCGCCATGCCCGGCCACCTCGATGGTTATGTTTCCGTTTGATAGTTTCATACGGCGAATATACGATTTTTCAAGCCCTTGCGATACTCAAATACGGTCTTTTTTTACGCAAATGGCGTATTTATACATAAATGGGCCGAAGCATCGGGGCGAAATGAAGAATCATCATTATATTTGTACACAGGCTATTATTTATAAAGACCATGGAAATCAACGTTTATTCGCAATACTTCGAGGCGGAGGGGACTTTCTCCGGCGTGGAGCGCCGGGGAGCGCTGGTGCTGCTGATATCCGACTCGGAAGCAGGGACTATATCCTACAGGGCGGCCGTATCGTTCTTCCCGCACAGGGATGAGGAAGATTTCGCCGTGTCGTACGACGCATATTTCGAGAAGGAGCTCTACCGGGCGGCCGGGCGCAGGTCGCGCAAGCGCGAGGCCGCGATGCTCGAGTCGCTCCGCGACGAGATCGACGCCCTCGCCTCCGCGCACGGCGCCTCCGTCATCTGGTCCAATCCCCTGACTGAAGCAAGATTAGGATAAATGGACAGGACCTTGCCTTTCTCACAGAGGAATGCAGCCATAGACATGCTGCGGGCACTGACGATGTGCCTTATGATATTCGTCAACCACCTCTGGACCATAAGCGATGTGCCGCACTGGATGGAGCACGCCAGGACCATGGAGGACTTCCTCGGCCTGGCCGACTTCGTGTATCCGTCGTTCCTTTTCGCGATGGGAATGTCCATCCCCTATTCGATCGAGAACCGTTTCCGTAAGGGGGACGATGCCGCTTCCATACTATGGCACATTCTGAAAAGAGGCTTCTCGCTGGTGCTGATGGGCGTTTTCATGGTAAACGAAGGAAAGGGACTGAACCTCGGCCCCCACTCCGAGGAACTCTACCTCATCATAATGGTAGCGGGCTTTTTCCTGCTCTGGAACGACTACGGCGGCGTCAGGCCCGCCGTACGCAAGCTGCTGCAGGTCCTGGGCGCAGTTATTCTGATCTGGATGGTAGTACGCTTCCGCACCTCACACGGCGGCATCATGCAGGCACGATGGTGGGGCATACTCGGACTGATAGGCTGGGCCTATATGGCCTGCGCCCTGCTGTATCTCCTTGTCCGTGACCGGCTTGAAGTGCATTTCCCGGCCTGGGTTTTCTTCATCGCCCTGTGCATCCTGTTCACTGGCACCCGTGACGGGGAGCCGCTGCTGGACCTCGGCCGGGGCAATTTCCTGGACAGTCTGCGCGACACCTTCCATTTCGGCAACGGCTCGGACCAGGCCATGGCGATGGGCGGGATGATCCTCTCCATCGTCAGCG
>Ga0310696_10007956_pt1 | contig 12404 bp, 10 predicted proteins | sample AusTroGonzalo_MG_4_FD_203885 | JGI IMG/M metagenome (GOLD analysis project Ga0310696, IMG submission 203885) | Bovine rumen microbial communities from tropical cattle in Woodstock, Queensland, Australia - Gonzalo_02 (v2) (version 2) | ecosystem: Host-associated > Mammals > Digestive system >... | reverse complement strand
CCTCGTCGTCTCAGCAAGGCAGTACGGACAGAAGCCCGCAAGGGAGTTCTCCAAGGCAATCGGAGCACCCGCATTCGCAGGCCGTTTCGTCCCCGGAACCCTGACCAACCCCCTGAACCCCGCGTTCATCGAGCCCGAGGTCCTGGTCGTTACCGACCCCGCAGCCGACAAGCAGGCCCTCAACGAGGCCCTGAACCTCGGAATCCCCATCGTCGCTCTGTGCGATGCCAACAACGAGACCAGGAACGTCGATCTCGTCATCCCCACCAACAACAAGGGAAGGCGCGCACTCGCATGTGTCTACTGGATCCTTTCCAGGGAGATCCTCACCAAGCGCGGCGACCTCAAGGACCCCAACGACTTCCAGTTGTCCATCGACGACTTCGAAGCCAAGCTCATCTGAGTCTGAAAATCACTTACCCCCTTCGGGGGGTTTCTATTGTTTTATTGATTCACCGGCACTACCGACAGGTCCGTCCTGTCCCATGTGCCAGCTTATGAAAAATAAGAAATGTGCGGGGGCTGTCCCCCGCGGATCAAATACGTTTGAGGTATCTGAGGTTGGGCTCGTAGACGAGTCCCTTGTCCATCAGGATGTTGGTGACCTCTTCGAGCTCGATGCTGCTTATGCCTTCGCTCTCGGCCCTTCTCTCCAGCTCCTCCCTGGGTGCTCCCTTGCCGTCGGTGTCCAGCTCCTCCAGGAGGTTCAGTATGAGGTCCTCCATCTGGGCGCTGTTGTTGGCGTTGGAACCCTCGGGCAGCTCTATCTCGTCCGGCTCGTCGGAGAGGTCCTCGGGGAATCCGAGGTCCACGTCCCTGTCCGGAAGGAGCATCCTGAGCGCTGCCTGGATGGTCTTCAGGTAAAGCGCGGAGTCGGGCATCTGGCCGTAGTTGTCCAGAGCGTATGTTATTCCGAAGGCCTCGGTGGGGCTCATTCCCGCTTTCACCAGGTCCTGTTCCGTGGCGTCGCCCATGCCCAGCACCTTCTTGGTGTCGGTCAGTCTCTTCCAGGTGGACTTGGCGGTCTCGAGGATCCATTCGTTGCGCACGGTCTCGCTGATCGGGATTATGTGCTCGGGCCTGACAGAAACGAATACCCTCTGGTCGTCGGTGGTGTATGTCCTCACCCTTCCGACGGCTGCAACGAAGCTGGGGATCTCGATGTCGGCTATCGCCGCAGAGGCCTCCGGCTGGAACTTGCCCACGTTGATGTAGAAGCTGCCTGACACATCCTGTATCCTGGCCTTCCACATGGGCTCCTCCTCGCTTCCGATGTTCTCTTTCTCCGTCATCACTCCGGCGATGAGCACCCTGTTGATCTTGGCGCCCAGAGGCGTCACGATGTACGAAGGCGCCTTCTCCTCGGCGGCCTTGATCTCCAGCGTGGTGGAGTTCAGCTCGGTGGCGAACACCCTCCATGCGGTCTCCCTGGCGTTCATATCGCCGCCTCCACTTCGTCGAGGAGCTTGCTAGCTTCAGCCTCCAGATCGAATTCGACCTTCTCTATCGATTTCACGATGATGCTGGGCCCGTAGTCGTCGCTCATGACGTTGCCGGTCACCCTGACCCTCTTCATGAGGGCCTTGCTTGTGATCTCCCTTCCCACGACGGCCTCTCCCTTCACTGCGGCGAGGCCCTGTGCGGCCTGGAGGGTCACTCCCGTGAGCTTCTCGGTGTCCGCACGGTTGATTATGGCGCCGATGGCCCCCGTGCCGTCGTCTATGACGACCTTCAGCCTGAGGTCCATGATGCCTTCCACCATTCCGTGGGTGGTGCAGGCTCCGTTGAGCATGGAACGGTTGCACTGGGGGCATCTCCTGATGATCCCGCTCCCCTGGCGGACATCCACTATCAGTCCTTCTAGGGTTATGTCGAGCCCTCCGCCGATCCTGCTGATCTCGTCGACGGTCTTCCTGTTCTCGGAGGTGTCCACGACGTTGTCGATGGCATCTACACGGCTGATCTCGCATCTGTCGCCCATGTTGAGCTGGGGGATGCCCTTCCAAGACCTGATGTAGGCGTTGGCGATGCAGAGCGATTCCCCTTCCTTGATCCCGAAGTCGCTCCAGGCCGAGAACTGTATCTTTCCGGTGTCATCGGCGATTATTCCCGAGAACACGGTCTTCGGCTCTCCCCTGGCGACTATCTCCTTGGACTCGATGGACATGACCTTTCCGGTCACTGTGACGCTGCCCATCCCGTCCTTGATGTTGCCGATCTTGATCTCGGTGGGCGATGCCGCGGTGATCTGCCTCTCGGGCAGTTCTATCTTGACGCCCTCTGCGGCCTCCACCTTACCGCGGTTCCCGATGTGCACCTGGGCCTTGTCGTTCCAGAGCTTGCAGTAGCAGTTCCTGAACACGTAGACGGATCCCTTGGTGAGGACCATCGACCCCGGCTCCCATACGGTGAACGACACTGTGCCAGTCTCGTCCCCGATGATTCCCGATATTATCTTCTTCGGCAGTCCCTTGACTGTGATTTCCTTGTTGTCGACGAAAACTACCTTGGCGGTTATGTCGACATTCTGCTCGGTGCCTGAAAGGTCCGCGATCTTCTTCACGAGCGAGTTACCTGTCACGAAGGTGCTGGTGTCGGAACCTCCGTACTTCCTTATGATGCTCCTCTTGGCGGCATCGATGTTCACATGGTACTCGTTGAGATATTTGTCCAGTTCAGCCCTGAGCTGTTCTTCGTCGATCTTGTCTCCGAGCACCCTTTGTATTTCCTCGATATGGGGTGTTAGTTCTTCTATTTCCATAGTATCGACTCCCTCTCTTCAGAGAGATGGACATTGATTCGCGTATTCGTATTAAAGCATTTGAGGGGGGTGTCCGAAAGTGGCGAAAGTGATCAGAAATGTATATTCAGGTGTCCCAGACCGACCTATACTTTTTAATAGATAACAACATTGAAACGTAATGGTACCCAAAGACAAGATTGACAAAATCCTTGACGGATACGATCCCAAGGACATAACGATCGCGACCCTTTGTTCCCACTCCTCGCTGCAGATTTTCCACGGGGCGAAGAAGCTGGGATTCAAGACTTTGGGTCTGACCATATCGCACAGCACCAAGTACTACGATGCTTTCCCTCTCGGAAAGCCGGACGAGATCATCAAGTACAAGGATTTCGAGGACATGGAGTCCCGCGTGGGCGAGCTCTACGAGAGGAACGCCATCATCATCCCCCACGGGTCGTTCGTGGAGTACATGGGATCGGAGAGGTTCTCCGAGTATCCCGTCCCCTCCTACGGTAACCGTGAGGTCCTGAACTGGGAGTCCAGCAGGGAGAAGCAGAGGGAGTGGATCTCCGGTGCGGGCGTGTCCATGCCGGAGATCATCACCGATCCCAAGAGCATCGACAGGCCGGTGATGGTCAAGTACAACGGGGCAAAAGGCGGAAAGGGTTACTTCATCGCCATGGATTACAACGGCTTCAAGATGGCCATAGATCCCGACGAGTCCTACAACATCCAGGAATACTGCCTCGGTACCAGGTACTACATGCATTTCTTCTACGATCCCCTGAAGAAGGACGGATACAAGTGCGCCCAGGGAGGCTCCCTCGAGCTCATGTCCATGGACCGCAGGGACGAGTCCAACATCGACGAGCTGTACAAGCTGGGGGACATCGACGAGCTGAAGAGGGTCGGAATGTATCCCTCCTTCGTCGTCACCGGGAACACCCCGGTCGTCCTGAGGGAGTCCTTGCTTCCCAAGGCGTTCGACATGGCCGAGAAGGTCGTGGACAAGTCCTACGAGCTGTTCGGAGGCATGTGGGGGCCGTTCTGTCTGGAGACCGTCGTCAACGACAAGCTCCAGTTCAAGACCTTCGAGATATCCACCAGGATAGTCGCAGGTACCAACCCGTTCATCTCCGGTTCGCCCTATGCCGATCTGATCTATCCCGGCATGAGCACCGGTGCCAGGATGGCAATGCACATCAGGGATGCGGCCGAGAACGGCAAGCTGAAGGATATCATATCCTGAGCCCTCCGGGCGGTCGCTGACATGTTCAGAGAGGTTGCCAGGAAGAAGCAGGCGATCCCCCGCGAGGAGTGCATACAGATCCTCAAGGATACCAAGAGGGGAGTGCTCTCGGTCAACGGCGACGGCGGATACCCGTACGGGATGCCCATCAACCATTATTACAACGAAGATGACGGTCTGATCTACTTCCACAGCGGGAAGAAGGGCCACAGGACCGATTCGTTCCGTGCAGACGGCAGGGCATCGTACTGCGTCTACGACGACGGGGTCAGCGAGGACGGGAGCTGGGTGCTGCATTTCAGGTCGGTCATCGTGTTCGGCCGCATCGAGGAGATAACGGACACAGAGAGCATCTATGACATCTCGCGCAAGTTATGTTACAAGTTCACCGACGATGAGGATTTCATCGAGCATCACATCGAGACCTACGGTCCTGCCACCCTGATGTTCGTCCTCAGGCCGGAGCACATAACCGGCAAGAAGGTCAAAGAGGAATAAGTGCCAGCGTTCTTTTTTTTTACCGCCGGTCAGAGATAGATGACATGAGGTTTTCCCTATATCTCTGAGACGCAGGATTCCACTCCGAAAACCTCTCTGATGTTCTCCGGAGTGATGATGTCGGCGGCCGGTCCGGAATCGACCACGTATCCGTCCTTCATCAGGACGATATTGTCGCAGAAGCGCATGGCCAGATTGAGGTCGTGGATCACCGCGCATGCACTGCATCCCTTTGTGTGCACGATGTTCTTAACCGTGTTCATGACATCCAGCTGGTATTTCACATCCAGGTTCGATGTGGGTTCATCCAGCAGGAGGACCTTGGCCTCTTGGGCCAACGCCCTGGCGAGTAGTACCCTTTGGCTCTGTCCGCTGCTGAGCCTGTCGAAGCTGCAGGAGGCCAGTTCCTTGACGCTCATCTCCTCCATGCAGTCCCATATTATCTCCTCGTCCGCCTGTCCGTACTGCCAGGTGATGTGAGGCCTCCTTCCCATCTTGACTATCTCGTATACCGATGGTGCGCACATCTCCAGTTTGGCATTCTGGGGAACATATGCGATATTCCTAGATATGTCCCCGTGACTCATCTCGATGATATCCTTCTCATCGATGGCTACAGACCCCTGATAAGGGGTAAGGATCCTATTGATGCATCTAAGCAGAGTGGTCTTTCCGGAACCGTTCGGTCCTAGTATGCCGAGGATTTCCTGATCCCCTAAGCTTGCAGAAACACCCTTCAGTATGTCATCTTTGTCGAATGCGAACTTGATATCCGATATGTTCAGGGTCATTCTGAGCCCGATTAGTGTTACGAATATAAGAAACGTATGCGTATAGTAACACTTTTTTCAAAAACGTATTAATAATCCACAATAATTGGACCTGTCATGGACAAGAAAATCATTGTCGTGCTTGTCGTTGCCGTACTAGTGGTAGCGGGAGTAGCCGTGTTCTTGCTCCTTCCCCAGTCTAGCAAGGCTCCATCGAACATCGATGTCGAGCTCGAGATATTCGGAAATGCGAATAAGGACGGGAAGATCGATGACGCGGATGCGAAACTTGTTTCAGATTACATAAAAGCGAAAGAGAATAACGATCAGGCAGCTCTGTCCGATATCGAACCCAAGATCAGCGTAAGGTTCGCCGATGCGAACTGTGACGGATCCATCAACCAGACAGATGTCGATCAGATCAATGATATCATAAAGGGCAAAGAGAAATACCTATGGCTCCTCGACGGTTTCGGAAACGAGAAGAAGATCAAGGCAGGCGCCAGCAAGATCGGTTGCGAGTACTTCGCGAACACCGAGCTTTGTCTCATCCTCGGTCTTGTCGACAAGATCTACGCTGTCGACTACGCACCTTACATGTACAAGGACTTCTACTTCGACAAGGAGAAGGCCGCGACGGTCAAGTCTCTGGGCAACATGAACGACCCTAGCTATGATGACGTCAACAAGGTAGGAATCGATATCCTGCTCACATTCTACAACAAACAGTATGATGTCAAGCAGGACAAGATCTACAACTGTGATGTCCTTTACCTCGGATGCTACCTTCCGGACATAACCAACACCGAGAAGTCATCCTTCGTCCAGGGTGTCCTCAAGGCGGGATACGTCTTCAATGTCGTCGACAGGGCCACAGATTACGTCAACTGGCTCTTGGACTACAGGGACCAGCTCTTGAAGATCGCGAACTCTATCCCCGAGGCAGACAAGCCCACCATCATGGCGGCCACATACGGTTCTGCATATTTCGTCGACGGATCCAACACCACCGTCACCGCGTACAAGCTCACTGATCCCATCGGACAGGGAATCAAGCTCGGAGGCGGACACAACGTCACCGACGATGTCGCTGAGAAGGATATCACGAAGAACGGAACCAACGGAATTACGGTCAGCATCGACACCGTCCTTGGAACCAACACCACCGTGGATTACATCCTCCTCCACATGGTCAAGTACACCTACGGAGGTTCTGAGCAGGTATCTACGCCCCATCACGGACACGTGTACTCCGCTGCCGACGAGGCGAAGAGCGGAGAGCTCCGGGCTGCTCTGCAGCAGATGGAGGCCTTGGATCTGGTAGAGGACGATATGACCGTTTACCTCATCGCAGGAGAGTTCAGGAACGGATGTACCGCCGGAGTTCTTCTGGGAGCATACATCGGATCCATAGTCAACCCCGATGCATACAAGAATATCGATCCCGAGAAGATGACCCAGGAATACTATGATTGGATGGGTATCAAGGGCAAGACGCCCAAAGATAACGCCATCTACTTCTATCCTCAGGCATGAAAACACTTTGAAAGAAGGGAATTGAATGTTGGGATGGAAGAAGAACGAAGCGGATATGACCGATGTCGACAGACAGAGCGTGAGGAAGCTTGAGAAAAAGGGTGTACTCTACATCGTCGTCGTTGCGGTCGTCACTCTAGCTGTCGCTATGTACTCCATCACATTCAATTCCTCAGGGGTGACCATAGTCGAGGTCTATGGCACCCTTGTAAACCAATTGTTCCCGGGGACCTTCGACATCCCCGAGAAGACACAGTTCATAGTCATGAAGGTCTACGCTCCGCGCGTGATGATGGCGATAATAGTCGGTGCCATTTTGGCGCTATGCGGATGCATAACACAGACAATATTGAAGAATCCCCTGGCCACCCCTTACACCCTGGGCGTCTCAGCGAGCGCATCGTTCGGAGCGGGATTGGCAATCATAGCCGGTTTCACGACGATAGCCGGGAGCATGGGATTGGTCCTGAATGCCTTCATATTCTCTTTGATTCCCGCCGCAGTCATTTTACTAATTGCGGCGAGGAAGAACATAATGACCACCACGATGATCCTCATCGGTATATCGATCTCCTACATGTTCAGCGCGGCCAACACTCTGATGCAGTATTTCGGGAATGCCGATGCCGTCAAGACGGCCATGTTCTGGTCCGTCGGAGATCTGAATGCCGCAATGCTTTCCCAGATACCTTACGTCCTGGTGACCCTAATCGCGACGGCGATACTCGCGTTATTCCTGCTGAAGGACATTGACATCATGAGGATGGGGGACGATACGGCAGCCTCACTGGGAGTCAACGTCAGATTCGTACGTACGGGCTCCATCATCCTGGCATGTTTCGCTACGGCGGCGGCCGTCAGTTTCGTCGGTGCCATCGGATTCATCTGTCTGCTGGGGCCCCAGATTTCGAGGATGATAATCGGCGGCAACCTGAAGTATCTACTTCCTGCCTCGGCCGTGACCGGAGCACTTCTTCTGACGCTGGCTGATCTCGCAGCCAAGAGCGTTGTGGCCCCCGTCATATTGCCTGTGGGAGCGATCACCGCCCTAGTAGGTTCTCCGGTCCTGATCTACCTGCTTGTAAAGAATAAGAACATGGTGGTAGGCTGAACACTGATACCAAGACCATCTGCGACAGATGGACCGCGGAGAGGATCAGACATCCGTCCTTCGGAGAAGGGGTGGATGAGAAGGGTATGCAGGCGATTTGGGATGGAGCGTCTGAGACGTACACCGACAACACCTATTCCGATATTGCGGATTCTATCGTGAAGGACCTGAGAGCGGATGGAACCTTCTGCAAGGACGTTTCTGTGATGGATATCGGCTGTGGCCCTGGCACATATGCATTCCGCATAAGTCCCCACGTCAGGAAGATGGTCTGCATCGACGGCAGTCAGAGGATGATCGACAGGCTCATGAGGGAGGCTGCTGAGAGGAATATCAGCAACATCGAAACCCTTGTCTGCGATTGCAGACTCCTGCCGGGAGACCTCGTATGTGATGTCGTCTTCACGTCCCTTTGCCCTCCCATGAACTATCCTGAGATGATTCTGGAGATGGAGAAGCATGCGGACCGTAAGTGCGCCTACGTTTCATCATCGAACGTCGGGACGAGCATCGAGCTGGAGATCTGGGATGAACTGGGATGTGATTATTCCTATACCGGATACAACACGAACTACCCGAACGATTTCCTGCGTTCCCTGGGACGGAAGACACAGCTGCGTTTCTACGAGCAGGGATATGAGGAGACGATCTCCGTGGAGAAATGCATCGATAGGTTCCTGGGTAAGTTCTCCAAATACCGGACGGTGACGGAGAAGGAGCGCGATGCCATCACGAAGGTCGTGAGGAGCCACGATGAGGACGGTTTGGTCCATATCTCGTCGAAGAACCGCTTCGGTCTTCTGACCTGGATGCCGGAATGATCCCGGAACGGCCATTGATGTCAAACACCGCCCTTTCCGATAGATTTTATTAATGGGCTTTCGATGAACGGCAATAATCAGGGGTAGCATGGTATCTCAGAGATTGCAGTCAATTCCGGCATCGGGAACGATCGCCATATCGAATTTGGTCAGTCAGATGAAGGCAGACGGCATAGACATCGTCTCATTCTCCATGGGGGAGCCGGACTTCACGACACCTTCCAACGTCATCGACGCGGCATGCGATTCTCTTCGCAAGGGATTCACGCACTACACCCCTTCGATGGGTATCCCCGAGCTCAGAAAGGCCGTGGCAGAGTACACCAGGAAGACCGACAACGTTCCATGCGAGGCCTCCAACGTGCTCATCACCCCTGCGAAGCAGGCCATATTCATGACATGCCTGGCCTACATCGATCCCGGGGACGAGGTAATCCTGCCCGACCCCTCCTGGGTATCCTACGAGGCATGCGTCCGTCTCGCCGGCGGAGTGCCAGTCTACATCCCTACGAGGTTCGAGGACGAGTTCGTAGTCGACCCCAGGCTCATCGAGGCCGCGGTCACGCCCAGGACCAAGATGATCATCCTCAACACCCCCACGAACCCCACCGGATGCGTCATCCCGAAGGAGACCCTGGAGCAGATAGCCGAGATCGCCCTGAAGCATAACCTCAAGGTCATGTCGGATGAGATCTACAGCGCCATCATCTACGAGGGGAAGCACACTTCCATCGCGTCCCTGCCCGGAATGTTCGACCACACTATCATAATCTCCGGATTATCCAAATCGTTCGCAATGACCGGCTGGAGGATGGGATGGGCGATCGCATCGGAAGAGGACATAAAGAACATCAACAAGCTCCAGTCCCACTCGATCTCATGCGCCGTATCGTTCGCTCAGGCCGCATCCGTGGAGGCCCTCACCGGACCTCAGGAATCCAAGTACGAGATGGTCAAGGCGTTCAAGAAAAGGCGCGATCTGGCACTTGATCTCATCAGGGACATTCCGGGCATGGAGTGCACCACTCCGAAGGGAGCATTCTACCTTTTCCCCAAGTACAACAAGGACATCCCTTCCGCCAAGCTCGCCGAGATCCTCCTCAGGGAGAGCCACGTCGCTGTCACCCCCGGTACCGCCTTCGGTCCCTGCGGCGAGGGATTCTTCAGGATCTCCTACGCTACCTCCGAGGATCAGATTCAGGAAGGAATCGCGAGGATCAAGAAGGGATTGTCGAGCCTTTGAGACTCCGATAGACAAATCCGTACATTCACGGGACTACGCGTATGCGTGTGCATGCGTCCTTATTTTATAGGACGTTCAGGTTACACTCAATGTCGCTTACGCGATCGAGGGATTTCATTTGAGTAGAACGTTGTTTACGGTCGGACCCGTCCATGTAGAGGCGGCGACCCTTCAGGCTATGACCAAACCTATGATTACACACCGCTGTCCGGAGTACAAGGAGCTCCACGCCGGCATCGTCGAGAAGATCCAGAAGGCTCTCGGCACCGACATGGACGTGTTCCTCGTCGGAGGATCCGCCACCGTAATGCTGGAGGCGGCCATAAGGAACGGTGTAGACAAGAACAGCCTGGGGCTGACCAACGGTTCATTCGGAAACAGATCCATCGAACTCGGCGAGCTCAACGGCAAGAACGTCACCAAGGTGCAGGTGCCCTGGGGACAGGCCATCAAGCCCGAGCACATCGCCGGAAAGGTCACCAAGGACATCGAAGCGGTCCACTGGGTGAGCAACGAGTCCTCCACCGGAGTATTCAGCGACTCCTTGGCATTGGCCAAGGAGGTCAGGGCCCAGAACCCCGACACGCTCACCATGATCGACGCGGTCACATCCGCGTTCGCAATGGACCTCAAGGTCAAGGATCTGGACGCCGACTCGATCGTCTTCGGTACGCAGAAGGCCCTCGCTCTGCCCCCCGGACTCGCGATCATGCTCTGCTCCGAGAGGCTCCTGGCAAAGGCCAAGACGGTCCCCAACCGCGGATTCTACGGGGATCTGCTCAAGATCAAGAAGCAGGCGGACGTCGATTACGCTCTCACGACCCCGCCCGTATCGCTCATGTACGCCCTCGACTACCAGCTGGACAAGGCGCTGGCTGAGGGAATGCAGACAAGGTACAGAAGGCACCAGGAGATGGCCGACATGGTCAGGACCTGGGCCGACAGGAAGCTCCACGGCATCTTCCCCGAGAAGGGATACCAGTCCAACTCTATCGGTGTCCTGAACAAGGGAGACATGGACTTTGACTCTTTCAATTCAAAGCTCAAGGCCAAGGGATTCGAGATCTCCAACGGCTACGGCGATGTCAAGGATACCACATTCAGGATCGGACACATGGGAGACACGACACCCGAGATGATCAAGGGACTCCTGTCCGCGATGGATGAGATTTTGGAGGAATGAAGATGGCAACAAAGATTCTGGTTTCCGACCCCCTGGATGCAGAGGGTCTCGAGATACTCAAGAACTCGGGATTCCCCGTGGACGAGGTTTCCGGGCTCTCAGAGGACGAACTGTGCGAGAAGATCGGCGATTATGACGCTCTCATCATAAGGTCCGGTACCAAGGTGACCAAGAAGGTCATCGACGCCGGAAAGAAGCTCCGCGTCATCGGACGCGCGGGTGTCGGAGTCGACAACATCGACGTGCCTTACGCAACAGACAAGGGAATCCTCGTCATGAACACCCCCTCCGCGAACATCCTGTCCGCCGCAGAGCACTCCTGCGCCATGCTCCTCGCAGTCGCAAGGAACATCCCCTTCGCCCACGAGTCCATGCACAAGGGCGAGTGGAAGAGATCCAAATACACCGGCGTCGAGCTCAATGGAAAGGTCCTGGGAATCATCGGAGTGGGCCGTGTCGGAGGAGAGGTCGCCAAGCGCATGAAGGCGTTCAACATGACCATGATCGGATACGATCCCTTCCTGCCCAAGGAGGTCGCCGACTCCCTCGGAGTCAGGCTCACGACCCTGGAGGAGGTCATCACAACCGCCGACTTCATGACCATCCACACCCCTCTTCTCCCCGAGACGAGGAACATGATCTCGCTGCCCCAGTTCAAGATGATGAAGCCCAACGCGAGAATCGCCAACGTGGCCCGCGGAGGAATCGTCAACGAGGACGACCTCTACACGGCGCTGAAGGAGAAGATCATCGCAGGAGCAGCATTCGACGTATGGTGCAACGAGCCCCTGACAGACGACGAGAAGAAGCTCCTGGAGCTGGACAACCTCGTCACCACGCCCCACCTCGGAGCCTCCACCGTGGAGGCACAGGAGAGGGTCGCTATCGAGGTCGCCGAGCACGCCGTCATGTATCTCAAGGACGGGGTCGTCTCCAACGCCATCAACGCACCCCGCGGATCGCTGGATGCCGATACGGAACCCTACATCCCCCTCGTGAAGAGCATGGGATCGATGATCCAGCAGATCGTAGGCAACCACCCGCTCAACAAGCTCGAGATCTCTTACTGCGGCAACCTGGCGAAGAAGCAGACCAAGCTGCTCACCGTCACAACCGTCATTGGATACCTGGAGGGAGTCATCGGCTCCGCCAACATCATCAACGCGCTCCCCGTCGCCAAATCGAAGGGAATCGAGATCTTCGAGTCCAGCAACGAAGCGTCCAAGGATTACGCCGGATACGTCGAG
>Ga0310696_10007955_pt1 | contig 12406 bp, 8 predicted proteins | sample AusTroGonzalo_MG_4_FD_203885 | JGI IMG/M metagenome (GOLD analysis project Ga0310696, IMG submission 203885) | Bovine rumen microbial communities from tropical cattle in Woodstock, Queensland, Australia - Gonzalo_02 (v2) (version 2) | ecosystem: Host-associated > Mammals > Digestive system >... | reverse complement strand
ACCGTACTCCATGCAGAAATAGGCCACGGAAGGATCCCTGCGCTGGGCCTTGGCGGCCATGTATTCGTCAAATTCGTCCAGGACCTTCTTCATGCGGGCCAGGAAGTCCTGGTCCTCGGACAGTTGCTGGAAGCGCTTGATACTTACGGTATCCAGTACCACCAGCGGGTTGTGGCCGCTCTTGTGCCACACCACGGGGTCGATGCTCTTGAACAGTTCCTTAGCGCTTTCGTTCCAGCACCACCACAGGTTCTTGGACATCTTTTCCAGACGGGCAAGCTTTTCCGGGAGGTGACGGGTGACCAGGATGCTTCTCCAGCTGGGGTTGGTAACGTCGGCTTTAAAATATTGCATAGTCTTCTTCTTGGTTTTGTAGGAGTCCAGCCCGTCCTTGATCTTGGCCAAGGCAATGGAATAGGCCTCCTGATAATATACGATTTGATTCTCCCACAGGGCAATCTGGGCCACTTCGCGGGCATTTTCCCGGTATTCCTTGCGGTGCTCCTTATCCAGGGCGGCCAGTTCGCGGATGCGGGCCACCGTACCGTCTACGACCTCGTCGTAATTGGCGTCGTCACGGGTGAGCACGGTGATGCCGGGGTGTTTTTTCTTGTAATGGGTCTGGACCCACAGGCCGAAACCGGCCAGGCTTGTAGTAAGGGTGGGTACCCGGAAGGCCAGGGCCTCCAGCGGAGTGTACCCCCAAGGTTCATAGTAAGACGGGAACAGCGCCAGGTCCATGCCGCACAGAAGGTCGTAATAGGGCATGTTGAAGACGCCGTCGTCTCCGTTCAGATAGGAAGGGATGAAATACACCTTCACTTTGTCTCCCAGGGAATTGGTCAGGCCCACTTCCTGCAGCCGATGCGTGATGGTGTCATAATCGGCGTTCATCAGGACGTGGGACGTCTGGGTCTGGTAGTTGGGGTCACCGTCTCCGGCGAGCTTGGCTACCACTTCGCGGTCGGGACCGTGATGGCCCGACGGAATCATGATGAAGGCCTGGATGCTGCGGCCGTCATAGTCGGAACGGTTCAGGCGGTCCAGGGCGTCGATGAACACGTCGATTCCCTTGTTGCGGAATTCGTAACGGCCGCCGATGCCGATGAAAAGGGCGTTGTTGGGGACTTCCTCGGCGCTCATGGCCGTGGCTACCTCTACCAGGCGCTGGCGGGCGGCGTCGTGCAGGCGCTCATATTCTTCGTCGGAGGCAGGCGTGAAGCTGTTCTCGAAACCGTTGGGCGTAACTACGTCTACGGGACGCTCCAGGAACTGGGCACACTCCTTGGCCGTGATGTCGCTCACGGTGGTGAAGGCGTCGGCGTTCTGGGCGCTCTTCTTCTCCAGGGAGTAAATGGCCGTCACGTTGAAGTGGCGGGCCATCTCGTCCCCGTTATAAGTAGTGATGTCATTGTACAGCGGCAGGTTGTTGCCGGCCAGGCATCGGCCCATCATGGTAGCGTGGGTGGTGAAGGCCGTAGCCACGGGAATGCCCGAACTCTTCAGGTGCAGGATACCGGCACCCGTTTGCCACTCGTGGAACTGCGCCACCACCTTCTCTCCCCCGTGAAGGTTGTAATTCCAGAAACTCTCGATCACGCGGCCGGCCATCACGCCGAACACCGCGCTCTCCTTATAATCCCAGTTGCCGGTGAGGGAATCCACCCCGTAGTCTCTCCAGAGGGTGGCAAGGATGTCATCGGCCTGGGGCAGGAACTGCTTGTAGTCTACCAGGATAGCCACCGGCTTTCCGGGAATATTCCATCGGCCCACGCGGAAACGGAGACCCTCGGAGAGGGCCTGCGCTTTCCACGAACGGTACAGCATGGGATCTTCCAGGAAATCCGGGTTCCCGGCACGGTGCATCCACACATCGGGGCCGATGAAAATGTGACGTCGGCCCAGTTGTCCCTGCAAATGAAGTGCTTTGGTGGCAATCACGGTATAGATACCGCCCACCTTGTTACACACTTCCCAACTTACTTCGAACAGATAGTCCGGCTGCAGAATCTCTTTCTTTGCCATCGGTTATTTCTTCTTCGCCACTTTCTTCCTCACCGTCTTGGCAGGAGCCTTGAATTCCTGCGCAGCCGTCTCACGGACATCCAGAGCCGCACGTTTTTCGTCCAGGCGGATCTGGAAATCGGAAATCACGTTCATATAGTTGATAAAGGCCTCGTACGGAGTGTCGTACGGGTTGAAATACTTGTGAACTTCTCCATCGCTGAAGAACTTGGTGCACATATAGTAGAAGTGGTCGCTCTCCTGGAGATGACCCCAGTCTTCGTACAGGTCTGCGTCGTTCACGATGGCCAGTTTCTCGGTCATGGCGTACACCTTCTTGAAGGCCTCGCTCTGGAGCTCGTTGCCCAGCCAGGCGGTGACGTCACGCTCTTCGTCGGCCCAGGAGATGGGATCCTCGACGTCGATGGAAGCGACGGGATTGTACTTCTTGACGGCCTCGGCCGGCGTCACGAAGTTGAAGGTGCCGTCCTTGAGCACGGCGCCGGGCAGGGCGCGCAGGAACTCGAAGATGCCGGTAGTGGCGCTCTGGTGTTCACCGAAGGTCTCGTAATCCATAAACAGGTTCACGATGTCGCCTTCCTTGGCATTCTCCTTCATCCAGCCCACGTACTGTTCGGCCGTCACCTTGTTCTGGGCAAAGCGGAAAGCGATGTCGTCGGACAGGGTGTAGTTGCGGAGCAGGAGCTTGAGTTTGGGCTGGGTTTCGCCGGTGTACACATAGTTGGGGCTCTGCCAGCCCATGATGTGACGGGCGCCCTCGGTGAGCATGGTCTTGTACCCCATCTCATACACCATTTCACCGATGCCGTTGGAATAGATGAGCTCGGTGTTGCGGAACGTGACGGGCTTTACGCCGAAGAGTTCTTCAATCTTGGCGGCGTGCTTGGCCACCTGATGACGGAACTCGGTATCGCTGCCCAGGGAAGCCAGGGAATGGAAGTAGGTCTCGGCCAGGAATTCCACGCGGCCGGTGGCGGCCAGGGCCTTGAAGCTGTCGATAACCTCCGGGCAGAAGCGCTGGAACTGCTCCAGGGCGCTGCCGGAGATGGAATAGGCAATCTTGAATTTGCCCTTGTTCTTATTGATGAGTTCCAGCATGAGCTGGTTGGCGGGCAGATAGCACTTCTGTGCTACCCGGCGCAGGATGGTGCGGTTGGCAAAGTCGTCATAGTAATGGGAATCCTTGCCGATATCGAAAAATCTGTACAGGCGGAGCCGGGTAGGCTGATGGACCTGGAAATACAGGCAGATGCTCTTGGTTGCCATAATATCTTATTTTACTACTGATTCATAAACTTTCTTGAGTTTGGCGCAGGCGCCGTTCCATTTGAGGGCGTTCACCTCGTCGTATCCCATCTTGGCGCTGAACTGGGCCAGGGCGGGATAGCTGAGGAGGGCGTAGATGTCATCGGCCATGGCGTCCACATCCCAGAAGTCTACCTTGAACGCGTAGTTCAGGATTTCGGCGGCGCCGGACTGCTTGGAGATGATGGAAGGAACGCCGGTGCGCATAGCCTCCAGGGGCGAAATGCCGAAGGGTTCCGAGATGGACGGCATGATGTACACATCCGACAGGGCGAACATCTTCTGGACGTCGGCCCCGCGCAGGAAGCCGGTGAAGTGGAAGCGGTCGCTGATGCCCAGACGGGCGGCGTGATGGATGGCGCGGTTCATCATGTCTCCGCTGCCGGCCATCACGAAGCGTACGTTCTTGGTGCGCTTGAGAACCTTGGCGGCAGCCTCGATGAAGTACTCGGGGCCTTTCTGGTAGGTGATACGGCCCAGGAAGGTAACCACGGGCTCCTTCACGCCGCGCTCCACCACCATGTTCTCACGGCCGCTGAAGTCTACGGCGTTGTGTACGGTGACCACCTTGGCGGGGTCGATTCCGTAGCGGGAAATGACGATGTTGCGGGTGAGGTCGCTCACGGTAACCACGCGGTCGGCCATCTGCATACCTTTCTGTTCGATGGCGAACACGCGGGTATCGATGTTGTCTACGCTGCCGCGGTCGAAGGAGGTGGCGTGCACGTGGATGACCAGCGGCTTGCCGGTGAGCTCCTTGGCGGCGATGCCGGCATAGTAGCACAGCCAGTCGTGGGCGTGGATCACATCGAACTCATCCTTTTTCTGCATGGCGATGGTACCGCCCACCATGGCGTAGCGGGCTACCTCCTCCATGAGGTTGGAGCCGTACTTGCCGGAGAACTTGAACTTTTGGCCGTAGCTGATGGAGAAGTCTTTCACCTGGCGGCGCTTTTCTTCCTCGATGAGCTTGCCAAACTCTTCCGGATTGGCGTAGGGAACCATGTTGGAGCCGATGTGGATGAACTTGACCTTGTCCAGGTATTCTTCCACGGTCTCGGACACGGTGTCTACGGGCACATCCGAAGCGTTGATGATGGTAGTGGCACTCTGGTCTTCGTCACCGGAGGCCGACGGCATCACGAACAGGGTTTCCACGCCGTTGTAGGCGAGACCCTTGACGATGCCTTCGCAAGCAGTACCCAGACCGCCTGCGATATGGGGAGGGAACTCCCAGCCAAACATAAGTACGCGCATAGTCTACTCCTCCCTGTATTTAGCGATGAGCCAATTGATGTTCAGAAGGGCGGCCGTGGTCATGGCCGATGAAACGGCGCCGTGGGGCTCGTGCGGCGGGTCTCCGTCGTAGAGTTCCGAGAAGGCGCCCACGCCGTGCTTGGAAAGGTCTTCGTAGAAGCCCTCGGTGAGCCATTCGGCGCGCTTGATGAAGGCGCTGCCCATCATGTTGAAGCTGGTGTAGCAGTATTGGGCCAGCAGGAAAGGCCAGGCGCAGCCGTTCATATAGGCTTCGTCACGTTCGAGCTGGTTGCCCTCGTACACGCCCTTGTAACGGACGTCGCGGGGACTCAGGGTGCGGATACCGCGGCGGGTGACCAGTTCGGCGTTCACGACGCGCATGACCGAGCTGATGACTTCGTCGCTTACGCAGATATGGTCCAGGGAAACGGCCCACAGCTGGTTGGGGCGAAGCTCCAGATGCTGTCCTCCGTTATCCACATAATCGGCCAGGAAGCCCAGCTGGGCATTCCAGAAGGTGGGCTGGAAGTTTTCTTCGATCAGCTCCTTGATGGCCGTCCATTTCTTGTAGAAGGCGGTGCCCTTCTTCTCGTGCTCCAGGGCGAAGCAGATGGCGTTATACCAGAGGGCGTTGGTCTCTACCTGATAACCGGCACGTTCGGTAACCGCACGGCCGTGGATGTAGGCGTTCATCCAGGTAAGGGCCACGCCGTCCATCTGGGCCCAGAGCAGGCCGTTGGGCTGCATGGCAACCTCCTGACGCACACCCGGCAGGTAGCTTTCCAGGATTTTCTTGATAACGGGACCGTATTTGGCCCAGACGGCTTTGTCCGAGGCGCCCCAGGCGATGTACTGCTGCAGGGTGACCGCCATGAACAGGGGCGATTCCACCTGCGTGGTGCGCTTGGTGAGACGCTCCTGGTTGTCCTCGATGAGGTTGTCCAGGATTTCCTCGAACTCCTTGGCGTCGTCCTTGGCGTAGATAGTGAGGCCGGCCAGCGAACCCAGGGTTTCACGCAGCAGGCCGGTAAACAGCCAGCTGTAACCCGCCACGATGCGCTTGCGGCCGCCGTCGTTGCGGATGAGGGAATCGGCCTGACGCACCAGTTGGTCGTGGAAGGAAGTGATGGGGCCGATCTTCTCTACCGTGGTGTTGAAGCGGCGCTTGAGCGTGGTGGCGTTCACTACACCGCTGGCCGAAGCCGAGAAGACGATGGAGTCCCCGCTGTGAAGCTCTACTTCGAAGGTACCGGGCACCCAGAGGTCTTCCTTGCAGTCGAAGCCGCGGCGCATTTCGTCGGAATAGACCACGCCTTTGTACCACACCGGGTTGTACTTGAAGGCCGATGTCGAGGCGCTGAGCTGGAGGTTCAGCTCCGGGAAGCCTTCGTACATGCAGAAGGCGGCACCGTTCTGGATGGGCTTGAAGTCCGTGCGGGCGGCGGCGTTCTCGGAGGTGAGGGCGTGGAAGTTGCGAAAAGCCAGGAAAGGCTTCAGCTCCAGCTTGACCTTGGCGGGGGCGTTCACCAGCTCGTAGCTGATGAGCACCTGGTTCTGGTCCGGGGTGAGCGCGATGCGCTTGCGGAAAATGATTTCGCCAATCTTGTAGGTGATGCAGGGTACAGGGTCTGCATCGAAGTCTACAATGTACTTGTGGCCGCGGGGCTCGTAGATCTCTCCGTAGCAGTGAATGCCCAGATTGAACCGCTTGCCGCGCAGGGTGAGGCTCTCGTCCAGCGAACTTAGCAGCACGTGCCGGAATCCGCCGAACTCGGCTACCGGTACGGCCAGGAGGCCGTGGTAGCGCCGGGTATTGCACGTCACGATGGACGTATCGCAATAGGCACCGGTCTTGTTCGCCAACACAATCTCCCTGTTCAGGGAATAGGACAGGTTGACGAGTTCAGACTTGTTGAATTTCAAAAAAGCCATAAATATGTGTTTATACTTGCTTCAAAACCAGGGCGGTCCGGGCCGGAAGATACACCTTGAGCGTATGGTCGAAGGCCTGGTTGCCGTTGGGACATCTCTCGGGGAGCGCTACGTGCCGTTCTACGGATGCAAGGCGGCCAAAACCGTCAAATTGCGGCTGGTCGCTGTCCAAAACGTTCTCGTATTCTCCCGCCGGGGCTGCAAAGCCATAATCGGCAAAGGAGCCGGTGGGCGAGAAATTCAGTGCAAAGATACAGTTTTTCCGTAGGAAAACCAAGATTTTCTTCTGCTCGTCGGCCACCAGCAGCACGGGTCTGTGGGCCAGCAGATTTTCCTTGCGGATCAGGTGCACCATGGCCTCGTCAAAATTGCGGAGGTCTCCATAGCGCAGCTGGGGGTTGTCTTCCAGGGACCACTGGCGGCGGGCATACTTGAAGGACCAGCCGTTCCCCTCCCGGGGGAAGTCGATCCATTCCGGATGACCGAATTCGTTGCCCATGAAGTTGAGATAGCCGTCTCCGGCGGTGGCGGCCGTTACCAGACGGATCATCTTGTGCAGGGCTATACCCCTGTCTACCAATCCGTTCTGCGAACCCTTGTTCATGGCAAAGTACATTTCCTTGTCCATGAGCCGGAAGATGATGGTCTTGTCTCCCACCAGCGCCTGGTCGTGGCACTCGGCATAGGAGATGGTCTGTTCGTCGGCCCGCTTGTTGGTGAGTTCCCACCAGATTTCTCCCATGGACCACTGTTCGTCGCTGCGTTCCTTGATCCACTTGATCCAGTGGTCGGCCACACCCATGCTCATGCGGAAGTCGAAACCCACGCCGAAAGCCTCGAAGGGGGCGGCCAGGCCGGCCATGCCGGAGACGTCCTCGGCGATGGTGAAGCCGTTGGGATTCATTTCTTTCACCAGGCGGGTGGCCAGGGACAGGTAGATGACGGCATCTTCGTCCACGCCGCCGTCGAAGTACAGGGAATAGTTGCCGAAGTCCTTGCCCAGGCCGTGGTCCCAGTACAGCATGGAGGTGACGCCGTCAAAGCGGAAACCATCGATGTGGTATTCCTCCATCCAGTACTTGACGTTGGAGAGCAGGAAGTAGCGGGTTTCGTCCTTGCCGTAGTCGAAGCAGCGGGAGCCCCAGGCGGGATGGCGTCCCTGCGGACCGCTGTAGAAATACAGGTTGTCGCGGCCGTCGAACGCGCTTAAGCCTTCGGCCACGTTGTCCACGCTGTGGCTGTGGACGATATCCATGATGACGGCGATGCCCTTGCCGTGGGCGTCGTCCACCAGGGCCTTGAATTCCTCGGGAGTACCGAAACGGGAACTGAGGGCGAAGAAATTACTTACCTGATAGCCGAAGGAGCCGTAGTAAGGGTGCTCCTGCAGGGCCATGATCTGGATGGTGTCGTAGCCCAGTTTCTTGATGCGGGGCAGCACCTCCTTGCGGAATTCCTCGAAGCTGCCCACCTTCTCCTTTTCGGCCGCCATGCCAATGTGGCATTCGTAAATCATGGGATGGGCCCGCTTGCCGGCGAAACCGTGCTTCCACTGATAGGGCTTGGGAGCCCACACCTGGGCGCTGTACACCTTGGTCACGGGATCCTGGACAACACGGGTGGCATAGGAAGGCAGGCGCTCCCCGCCCCCGCCGGGCCACTCGATGTACAGTTTGAACAGCTGGCCGTGCTGCAGGAACATTTCGGGAATCTTGAGTTCCCAGTTGCCGCTGCCCAGGGGTTTCAGGGCATAGGCGTCGGTGCGTTTCCAATTGTTGAAATCCCCGATGAGGAAGATCTTGTTGGCGTTGGGCGCGAACTCGCGGAATACCCAGCTGCCGTCCTCACACCTGTGCAGGCCATAGTACATATGGTTGTTCACGGCATCCTTGAGAAGGCCGTCTCCGGCAATGTGTTTGAGGGTTTGCCAGATGCGTTCGTGACGGGCGTCGATGGCATCCTTGTGCGGCGCCAACCACGGGTCGGTTTCGTATATCTTTTTCATTGGCTGTTAGTTTTATTCTTCGATGGAGTCTATCCTTTCCTTTACGGTGCGCAGATAGTCCCGGCACTGTTTGAGCAGGTCCTTGCTGCGGGCGACCAAGGCGTCGATGTCGTCCAGTTTGGTTTCCGGATTCTCTACCTTTTTGGCAATCTCTTCCAGTTCGGCGATTGCCTTCGCATAATCAAACTTCTCACTCATGCTGTTTGGGATTTATCTGTTCTTTCACTGAAAACTTCGTCTACTTTGGCCAGCAGGGAGCCATCCTGGAAACGGACTCCGATGCGGTCCCCTACGGCCACTTTGTCTACGGTCTTGAGCACTTTGTTGTCCTTGCCGGTGACCAGCACATAGCCCAGGCCCAGGATCTTGCGAGGGTCCGAGCCGTTGATGAGGGCCTCTTTCAGGGCCAGGAAGGAGACGGCTTCCCCGCACCGGGCGCTGGCGGCGAATTTGATCCGATGGGCGGCACGGTCGGACAGGCGGGCGACATCGGCATACTTCTGCGTAAGGCCCCGGGAGATGCGGCCGATGCTTTTCTGCAGGGCCATCTCCAGGGCACCGATCCGGTTCTGGATGGCGCTGCGGATGGAAGATTCGGCACTTTTCAGGCGAAGTTCCTGCCGGGAAACCAACTGCAGCAAGGCGGCCGATATCCTACCCGCCAGGCGGTCCAGCAGGGCATCCTGAGCCTCGTAGGCTTCCAGGAAAACGTCGGCCAGCGCCGTGGGTGTTTTGACGGCCTGGTGCGCCACCATATCGGCAATGTGCACGTCTTTGTCGTGGCCGATGGCGGTGACCACCGGGATGGGGCAGGTGGCGATGGCGATGGCCAGTTCGTAATGGTCGAAACACTGGAGGTCCAGTTCGCTGCCGCCGCCGCGGAGGATGAGGATGGCGTCGTAATCCTTGTTGCCGGCTTCCTCCAGGGCCTCCATGATGGAGGCGGGGGCCTGTTCTCCCTGCATCAGGGCCTCGAAGAGGTCCAGCTGGAAGGCATAGCCCTCGGGGTTATTCAGCAGATGATTGCAGAAGTCCTGGTAACCGGCGGCCGTCTTGGAGGTGATGACGGCCAAGCGGTACGGAAGATCCGGCAGCGCCAGTTCCTTCTGCATCTCCATATAGCCGCCCTTTTGCAGGCGCTCGATGTTGCGCTTGCGTTCCAGGGCCTGCTGGCCCAGGGTGAAGGCGGTGTCTATGTCGTCGATGTACAGCGACATGCCGTACAACTCACTGAAGGCCACCTGCACGCGTACCAGCACGGTAATGCCGGCCTGCAGTTTCTGGCCCGTGGTTTCTTCGAAGAATTGGGTGAGCTGGGGATAATGCCACTTCCAGATCATGGCGCGGGATTCGGCCACCGATTTGCCGCCCCGGGTTTGCACCAGGCTCAAGTAGCAATGGCCATTGGACCGCGGGCTCCAGGAGGCAATTTCGGCTTTGACCCAATATCTTCCGGGAAAGGCGTCCTGAACGCTCTCCTTAATCCTGGCTTGGAGCTCCAGGAGGTCTATGAAATCCCGCTCTCCCATAGTTCTACAAATATAACAAAAAAACCCCGGCAAAACAACCAGGGTCTCAGAAGAAATCTTATATCACTTAGATTTCGGGCTCGAAGTGCGGAATGGGCTTGAGTTTGAACTCGTTAGCCACGTGCTTGCGGTCAATAAGCGCCTTGGTGGCGGCGTCTTCGCACACGCCCGTGCGGATGTACTTGTCCAGCACGGCGTAGGTGAAGCCCAGATTGTCTTCGTCGGTCTTTCCGCAAAGGCCGTCCGAAGGGGCCTTGTCCACCAACTCGACGGGCAGACCAAGCACCTTGCCGATGGCCTTCACCTCCTGTACGGTGAGACCGCCCAGGGGCGAAAAGTCGCCGGCAGCATCTCCGTAACGGGTGCTGTAACCCACCCAGTCTTCGGACAGGTTGCAGGTGTTCACCACACGGCCGTTGTTGCTCTGGGAAACGGCATAGAGAGCAGTCATTCGCAGGCGCGGGGCCATGTTGATGCGGGTCTGGGCGCTGGCTTCATGGCCCAGTTTGGCCTCGACCTCGGCCATCAGGGCCTGGAAACAACTGCCGATATTCACCTCGTAGTGACGGATGCCCAGATGGGAAATCAGGTGGTTGGAATCGGCGATGTCGGGCTGTACGCCGTTGGGCATGGTAACGCCGATGACACGGTCCACGCCCAGTGCCTCAACGCACAGGGCTGCACAGACACTGCTGTCCTTTCCTCCGGAAATGCCCAGCACGGCATTGCACCCGGGGCCATTCTCTTCGAACCAGTCGCGTATCCACTGCACGCACTGGTCCTTCACTTTTACTGCATCAAACATATTCGTCATTTCTTTATTCTAAGAACGGCTATTGAACATAACTAAGGGTTGTAAAACTTTGGAACAGGTCTTCTGGTGCGTAGTAAAGATGGACACCGTCTTCCTTTGTAATATACTGAACTTCGGCCGAAATGTTAAAATAATAGGTTCTTCCACCATCCAGGCCCGTCAACTCCGCTTTCCAGGCTCCATATTCCTGGGATGCCGAAGCTTTTACCTGGCGATCCGGCTTACCGTTTATGATCCCGTAACGCAGATAGACATCATAACTATTAGGCTTTGCAGAACCATACTGCAGAGACTTTCCCTCCAGGGAAACATCAAAAAAGATTGTCGCCGTAGTCCGGGTCACCTGTACCGGCGTAGCCAAGGAATACGAAACGTTCAGGGTTCCTGTTTCGAAGGTTACGACATCCCCCTTTACCTTTTCGTCTCCCAGGGAGGCACAAGCGATGTATGAGTACTTGGTCAGGGGCTTGATATTGTGCAGTCGCCTCCAAAAGACATTCTCGCTATCTATGCCTTCGGACGGAGTATAGGTACCTTCTCTCAAGAGTTCAGAAGCCGACTTAACTCCTTCCGAGTAAAAGAAACCGGTTTTTATATCCCGTACAGCCGTTCCCGTAACGAAATACCGACCCCGTATCATGGCCTGCACTTCCAAAACACGGGCAGGGTCCCAGAGAGTAAACGACAGTTCTCCCTGTTTGGTGGTAAAAGACTTTACCTCGCCCGTCTTGTAAACGCCATCATAGAACTGGTAGGCCCTGTAATAGTACTTTGCGTCGGCGTAAAGATTATTTGCCGTCACCTTGAAGTGATTCCGTTCGTCAAGGTCCTTTCCTTCCAGCAAAGTACTGTTGCTGCTGGACGGTTCCTCCTCCACAGACAACATGATGCCGAATTTGACACCTGTTGTGAGAGATGTATTCGAAAAGCCCGACAATACGGCGCTATTAATCCCTATGGCTTCGGCCGAATCAGTAACGACGGGATCAGAATTCAACGCCTCTGGCGAACATGCAAAAAGCATCATCGCGAAGATGATGCAATTGGGGATGATAAGATGCTTGTTCATTTTGTTATTTCGCTCGTGTATATACCTGGATGGGGCAGCCTTCGAAGTCGAAGTGCTCGCGAAGTTTGTTCTCCAGAAAGCGCTTGTAGGGTTCCTTGACCCACTGGGGAAGGTTGCAGAAGAAGGCGAACTGCGGCGTGCGGGTGGGCAGCTGGGTTACATACTTGATCTTGATGTACTTGCCCTTCCATGCCGGCGGCGGATAGTTCTCGATCTCCGGCAGCATGGCGTCGTTCAACTGCGATGTGGGGATCTTGCGGGCCATGTTATCGGCCACGCGGGCGGCGGCGTCCAGGACGTCCAGGATGCGCTGCTTGTTAAGCACGGAAGTAAAGATGACGGGGATGTCGTTGAAGGGGGCCAGGCGGGCTTTCAGGGCCTCGGTGTACTCCTTCATGGTGTTCACGTCCTTCTCGAAGAGGTCCCACTTGTTCACTACGATCACGCAGCCCTTGCGGTTCTTCTGGATT
>Ga0310696_10007954_pt1 | contig 12406 bp, 9 predicted proteins | sample AusTroGonzalo_MG_4_FD_203885 | JGI IMG/M metagenome (GOLD analysis project Ga0310696, IMG submission 203885) | Bovine rumen microbial communities from tropical cattle in Woodstock, Queensland, Australia - Gonzalo_02 (v2) (version 2) | ecosystem: Host-associated > Mammals > Digestive system >... | reverse complement strand
CGACTTTTCTTTCTTTTCCTCCGGGTACTAAGATGTTTCAGTTCCCCGGGTTCGCCCCATCTCACGATGGTACTGGATCTTCAATCCAGTGGGTTGCCCCATTCAGACATCCGCGGATCAAATCCTGTTTGCAGATCCCCGCGGCTTTTCGCAGCTTACCACGTCTTTCATCGCCTCCGGATAGCCTAGGCATCCTCCGTTCGCTCTTCGTTCCTTTCTCTTTCTTGCGTCAGCCACTCACGCAGCCTCCGCAAAGTGTGAATCACGAATCTTTCGACTCGTTTTGCTCTTGCCTATTGAAATTGTAGTCCACAATCTATTACGAAAAAATCCGTATTAGTTTACAGACTAAATTCTATCTTTTGCTTTACCTCTAATCTATTCTCTCAGTATTGTCAATGAACTTGAAATTCCCTTTTTTGAAACCGCCTTTTTACGTGCTCGTTTCATTTGGGACTGCAAAGGTAGTAACTTTTTTTGACCTGACAAATTTTTTTCACATTTTTTTGAACAATATTTTTTTTGTAGCTTTGTACACTATTAAAATGTAATACTAAGACCAACTAATATCTATTTCATTTCTATGAAAAAAATCTTCATTAGCCTTTTGTGCCTGGCTGCCGTCTTCTCTGCAGCCGCACAGGAAAAAGACAAAGGCGAAATCGTCAAGACCGGCATTAACTTCGGCCCCCTTCCGGCCATCGGCTATTCTTCCGACCTGGGCTGGCACTACGGTGCCCTTACCGATATCTATTGGTACGGAGACGGCTCGGTGTATCCGGACTATGTATGGAAAGCCAACGTAGAGGCCTCCTGGTACTCCAAGGGTAATTCCGTCTACCACGCCTTCTTCGACAGCAAATACCTCATCCCCGGCATCCGCGTATCGGCCGACCTCACTTACCTGGGCAACAAGACCAGCAACTTCTACGGTTTCGACGGCGCTGCGTCCAAATACATCAAGGACCTGGATAAGATTGTGGAGGGCCAGGGCCTGTACCTGATGCGCCGGGACAACTTCCGCGTGGAGCTCACCGCCCAGGGCAAGATTGGAGATAGCCACTGGGGCTGGGTAGGAGGACTGGCCTATAATTATTATAGGACCGGCCACGCCGTCAACAAGAGCCTGGACCCCGATGCCACCAAAGACATCTCCCTCTACGACGTCTACGTAAACCACGACATCATCCCCTCCCAGGAGGCTGCCGGCGGCCGCCATCTGGAATTCAAGGCCGGTGTGGTATACGATACCCGTGACCATGAGAACAACCCCAGCCGGGGCTCCAACCTGGAATTCTTCTTCTTCGGCTCGCCCGATATCCTCAACGGTGACCGCGGCGGTTATCACAACCACTACCTGAAGATGGCCGTCCACTACAAGCAGTTCTTCACGCTGGTACAGGACCGACTGGTCTTCGGCGGCCACGTGGCCTACCAGGGTCTCATCGCCGGCAATTCGCCCTTCTATACCCTGCAGACCATCATGCCCATCAACCGCAAGAACATCATCACCGACGGCCTGGGCACCACCAACACCATCCGCGGTACCGTCATCAACCGTTTCCTGGGTAACGGATATGTCTGGGGCAACTTTGAACTGCGCTGGAGCTTCGCCCGCTTTAAACTCTTCAATCAGAACTTCATCCTGGCCACCAATCCGTTCTTCGACCTGGGTATGGTGGTCCAGCCCTACCGCCAGGATCAGTTGAAGGCGCTCGCCGCAGATAACACCCAGATTGCAACCCGTCCCGACGGCACGCCCGTCCTGGTCAGCGACCTGTATACCGGCCAGGCCGAAAAACTGCACATGAGCGCCGGCGCCGGCCTGCACATCATCATGAACCAGAACTTCAACATCAACTTCGAGTTCGGCAAGTGCTTCGACAAGAACGATGGCGAAGGTCTGGGTATCAACATCGGCCTTAATTATATTTTCTAGTATGAAGAAAATTCTGCGTATTGCATCCCTCGGCCTGGCCATCCTTTCCCTCCATGCCTGCATGGCCGGTAAGTACATGTCCAATTATGCCCTCAAGCCTGCCGTACACGGCGTGGATGATATCGAGCGCACCCGCCACAAGGCCGATTCCCTGCTGCCCGGCAGCACCGCCTGGTATGACGACCTCAAGGCCCAGGGCATCCTGAAAGACCACTGGATTACCAACGATGACGGCCTCAAGCTGCACGCCTGCTCTGTGCCCGCCGCCAATCCGGCCGAAGCCCAGGGTACCGCTATCGTGGTGCACGGCTACGGGGACAACCACTTCGTATTCCTGTATCTGGTGCGCATGTACCGGGACCAGTTCAACTACAACGTCCTGTTCCCGGACCTCCAATACCACGGGTACTCGGAGGGTGACGAGATTCAGATGGGCTGGAAAGACCGTCTGGACATGCTCAAGTGGATTGAAGTGGCCCACGACCTGTTCAAGGACGACTTTATGGTACTCCACGGCGTATCCATGGGTGCCGCCACGGTCATGATGACCAGCGGGGAAAACACGCCGGACTATGTGAAGTGCTTTGTCGAAGATTGCGGCTATGCCTCTGTGGTTATCCAGTTCAACAACAACCGCAAGCAGAGCTTCGGCTTCATCCCTCCGGACGTACTGCAGAGTGCCAGCCTGGTGACCAAGAAGAATTACGGTTGGAGTTTCTGGGAAGCCTCTTCCGTGAACCAAGTTGCCAAGTGCGAAAAGCCCATGCTGTTCATCCATGGAGATGCCGACGACTTCGTGCCCTTCGACAACCTCCAGATGGTCTATGACGCCAAGGTCAAAGGATACAAGGAAAAGTATGTGTGCCACGGCGCCGTCCATGCCAATTCCTATCAGAAAGACCCGGAAGAATACATCCACCGGGTATCCAACTTCCTGAAGACTGTCAAAAACATGATTAAGTACGGAAGTATTTATGACTAATAAGTATATCTTAGCCCTGGACCAAGGTACAAGCTCGTCCAGGGCTATTGTTTTCGACCACGACGGAAACATCTGCTCCGTGGCGCAACAGGAATTCACCCAGTACTTCCCCCAGCCCGGCTGGGTAGAGCACGACCCCATGGAAATCTGGGCGTCGGAGGCCGCGGTCATCGCCGAGGCCATCACCCGGGTGGGCATCAGCGGCAGGGACCTTGCCGCCATCGGCATCACCAACCAGCGGGAAACCACCATCGTCTGGGATGCCGAAACCGGCATGCCGGTGTACAAGGCCATCGTGTGGCAGGACCGCCGCACATCGGCCTACTGCGATGAGCTAAAAGAACAGGGCCTGGTGGAGAAAATCCGCCGCAAGACGGGCCTCATCATCGACGCTTACTTCTCCGGCACCAAGATCAAGTGGATCCTGGATAACGTTCCGGGGGCAAGGGAAAAGGCCGAAGCCGGCAAACTGCGCTTCGGCACCGTGGACAGCTGGCTGGTATGGCAGCTCACCCGCGGCACGGTCCACGTGACCGACGTCACCAACGCCTCCCGCACCATGCTGTTCAACATCAACACCCTGGAATGGGACTCTGAGCTGTTGGAGCTGCTGGGCGTCCCCGCCTCCATGATGCCGGCCGTCAAATCCTCCTCGGAGGTTTACGGCCACACCAAGACCACCATCTTCGCCCACGAGGTTCCCATCGCCGGCATCGCCGGAGACCAGCAGGCCGCTCTCTTCGGCCAGATGTGCACAGAACCCGGTTCTGTCAAGAACACGTACGGGACGGGCTGCTTCCTGCTCATGAATACGGGCACCGAGCCCATCCTTTCCATGAACAACCTGCTCACCACCGTAGCCTGGAAGATTGGCAACACCGTGAACTACGCCCTGGAAGGTTCCATCTTCGTGGGCGGTTCCGTGGTACAGTGGCTGCGGGACGGGCTGGGCATCATCCGCTCATCGGCCGAGATTGAGGCCCTGGCGGCCACGGTTCCCGACAACGGCGGCGTTTACTTCGTGCCCGCCCTCACCGGCATGGGCGCCCCCTACTGGGACCAGTACGCCCACGGTGTCATCTGCGGCATCACCCGCGGCACCACCGCCGCCCATATCGCCCGTGCCGCCCTGGAAGGCATCGCTTTCCAGACCATGGACATCGTCCGGGCCATGGAGCGCGACGCCGGCGTCAAGCTTTCAGAGTTGAAAGTGGACGGAGGCGCCTCCCGCAACAACCTGATGATGCAGTTCCAGGCCGATATCCTGGACACCGCCGTCATCCGTCCGCAGGTCACGGAAACCACCGCCATGGGCGCCTGCTACCTGGCCGGCCTGGCTGTAGGATTCTGGAAGTCCCTGGACGAAATCAAGCAGCAGTGGAAGGCCGAACGTTCCTTCACGCCCTCCGGCAACGACGTCACCGCCGTCAAGGACGGCTGGGCCGATGCCATCAACAGAACCATAAACAAATAATAATGTGTAGGGAGAACAGTCCGGGGGGCTTGTCCACCCCCGGACAAGTATAGGGGGAGGGGCCCGCTGGATACAAGCCCCGAAGGGGCGCAGGAGACAGTGGGAGGGGCCGGAGAGAGCGAAGCGAACGGAGTCCCCCCGGGCTGTTCTCCCTACACAAAAAAAGAACTATGAATCAGTATATTTTTGAATTTATCGGTACTTTAGTATTAGTACTGTTCGGTGACGGCGTTTGCGCCGCCTGTTCGTTGAACAAATCCAAGGCACAGGGCGGCGGATGGGTAGTCATCTCCCTGGCCTGGGGCCTGGCCGTGATGATGGGCGTGCTGGTGGCCGGTCCGGTCTCCGGCGCTCACCTGAACCCGGCCGTGACGCTGGGCCTGGCCATCGCCGGCAAGTTTGCCTGGAATATGGTGTTTGGTTATATCGTGGCCCAGATGCTGGGCGGCTTCGTGGGAGCCGTGCTGGTATGGGTTTTCTACAAGGATCACTACAAGGCTACCGCCGACCAGCCGGACACTATGCTGGGCACGTTCTGCACCATGCCGGCCATCTGGAATCCTTGGCGTAACTTCCTGAGCGAGTTCATCGCCACCTGCCTGCTGGTGTTCCTTATCCTGGCCATCGGCACGCAGGGCAATGCCTTCCAGGTGGGTCCTGTATCGGCCAGCACCGGTGCCATCGGCGCATGGCCCGTCACCTGCGTCATCATGGCCCTGGGTATGTCCCTGGGCGGAACCACCGGCTACGCCATGAACCCGGCCCGCGACCTTTCTCCGCGCTGCGCCCATGCCGTGCTGCCCATCGAGGGCAAACGGGACAGCGGCTGGAATTACAGCTGGGTGCCCGTAGCAGGCCCTATGCTTGGTGCCTGCCTGGCCGCAGGAATCTTCCTGCTGGTGTTCTAAAAGGTAGGGCTGGGTACTTTTTGCAAGTACCTCTGGATAAGCCCATTACAATTCACTTCCAGCCCGAGCCCCCAAAATAAAGGGGTTCGGGCTGGAACTATTACTGTAACAAGCTTAATATAAAAAACTTAACACTTCTGCCAAAGCCTGGCTCAATGTTGCTCCTCTTTCAGGGTGAGTCCCATGAAGAAGATGGCCAGCAGGCAGGAGGCTATCAGCAGGAGGAAGGTCCAGTTCCAGCCGAAGTTCTGCGCCACCCAGCCAATCACGGTGTTGGCCAGGATGAAGGTGCCCAGGAAGTAGCCGAAGAAGCCGGTGAGGCCGGCGGCGGTACCGGCGGCGTTCTTGGGAGCCAGGTCCAGGGCCTGTACGCCGATGAGCATCACGGGGCCGTATATGAAGAAGCCGATGCCGATGAGGCTGATGATAACCATGGTAAGGTTATCGATAAACTGCCAGTACAGCACGATGAAAATGAGCACCAGGGCCATGAACAGCATGGTAGGCAGGGCGCGCTTGCCGTGGAATAGCTTGTCTGACAGCCAGCCGCAAAGGAGCGTTCCCGGGATGGCGGCGAACTCGTAGGCGAAGTAGGCCCAGCCGGCGCTCTTGAGGTCGATGCCCTTCTCCGTGAGAATGGTGGGAGCCCAGTCCAGGCAGCCATACCTTACCATATATACAAAGGCGTTGGCCAGGGCGATAAACCACAGGAACTTGTTGTTGAGAACGTACTGGAAGAAGATTTCCTTGGTGGTGAGGGTCTGCTCGTGTTTCTCGGAGTAGTTCTTGGGATAGTCGTTGCGCCAGGCCTCAACCGAAGGAAGACCGCAGGACTGCGGCGTATCCCGCAGCAGGATGTAGGCCAGCAGGGCGATGAAAATGGCCACGGCTGCCGGGAAGGCGAAGGTGCCGATGAGGAAGTACAGTTCCGTATGAGCGCCATAGAACCAGCTGCCGAACCACACCGCACCGTAAGTGGCCATCGGCCCCACCAGGGCGCCGCCCACATTGTGCGCGCAGTTCCAGATACTCATCATGGTGCCGCGCTCTCCGGGACTGAACCAGTGCGTCATCACGCGGCCGCAAGGAGGCCAGCCCATGCCGTTAAACCAACCCACGGCGGCATTGAGCACGCCCATCACCAGGATGGCCAGGGCCTTGTGGTCGGCCCCGATGAACTGGATGGGCACTATCATGAAGCACATGGAGATGGCCGTAAGGATCAGGCCCAGGGGCAGGAACACGCGGGCGTTGGAACGGTCGCTCACACTGCCCATCAGGAATTTGGACAGGGCGTAGGCCGCGGCGTTCAGACCCAGCACAAAGCCCAGCTCGGTTTTGTCAAAACCCAGGGGCTCCATAGCGGGAATGGCCATGGACAGATTCTTACGCACCAGGTAGAATCCGGCATACCCGATGAAGGCACCGATGAATACCTGTAGGCGCAGGCGTTTGTACTTGGCATCGGCCTCGGGGCCGGTCTGTGCCGGCAGGTAGGGCGGTTGTTGGAGGAATTTCTGCATAGTTTATTCAATTGCTTCGGCCAGGATGGAGATGGGGTTCATCACCGTGTAGCCGGTACTCATTTCGATTTGCCATTTGCAGGTTTCGCAGTCGCAGGCCACTACGTCGGGGTTCACGGAACGGATTTGCGCAAAAAGGGGTTCGCCGATGGCCTGGGACACCTCGTAGTTCTCCTTCTTGAAGCCGTAGGTGCCGGAGATGCCGCAGCAGTTGGAGTCCAGCAGGATGAATTCCACCCCCGGAATCATGCGCAGGAGTTTCTCCGAGAAAATGGCCCAGCCCATCTTCTCCAGGTGGCAGGGAGTATGGTAGGCTATCTTCTTATGATAGCCGGCCTTGAACTTCAGGGTTGCTCCCTTTTCCAGCTTCTCGAAGATGAAACGGGTGGCCAGCAGCAGGGATTCGCGAACATCGGCATTGTCCACGCCCAGCAGGTTGGGGTACTCGTCCCGCATGGTGAGGGCACAGGTGCTGGAAGTGGTGACCACTTTGAGGCCCTTGTCCAGCACCGCCTGGCGCAGCTGGGCCACGTTGTGGATGGCGTGCTTGCGGGCTTCGGCCGACATGCCGTTGGTGATGAGGGCGATGCCGCAGCACTTTTCCTTGTCCAGCAGCTGCACGCCCACGCCCAACGCATTGAGCACCTTTACCAGGTCCTTGCCCAGCTGGGGATAGTTGTAATTGACGTAGCAGCCGTGGAAATAGGCCACCTGCTCCGGGAAAGCCGCCTGCTCCTTCTTACGGCGCTTGAGCCAAAACTCGAAACTGGTTCCGCTGTACTTGGGGAAAGTGCGGTGACGGTCAATCTTCATGGTGACGTCCAGCACGGTTTTGGTGACGCCCAGCCCGGTGACGCCGTTCACCACAGGGGCAAAGGGACGCGCCAGCTTGCCCATAAAATCGGTGGAAGCCAGGATGCGGTCCCGCAGCTTGGGCGGCGTGTGGTCGTACTTGATGCGGGCGCTCTGGATGAGGTCGGCCACGTTCACGCCGGAAGGGCAGGCCACCTCGCAGCGTTTGCAATTAAGGCAGTACTTGAGGGCCTGGTTAAAGAAATAAGGATCCTTGAGCCGGAGGCGTTCACCGTCGGGGCCGGCCTGCTTGGGGCCGGGGTACAGCGGATTGGCCTGGAGCACGGGGCAGTATGCCGTGCACACCGTGCACTTCATGCACTCCTCAAAGTTATGGTGGGACTCTGTGTATTCTTGTAACTTCATTTCTTCAATATTTGGTCGGCGGCATGGAGGGCGGTGCGGATGGCCTGGCCGGCGGCGGTACCGAATTCGGGACGGGTGTCTCCCAGGACAGAACCGGCCACATACAGGTTCTGCAGCGGTTTGCCGTCCTGCAGGGCGTGGAGGTTTTCATCGGCCTTGACGCCGAAGTGCATGTAGGGCTGGTCTTCCTTGAAGGCGGGGTTGTACCACTGGTTACGGTCCTCTTTGTATTCCACATCCAGGCCGAAAACGGGCTCGTACACCTGGAAAGGATTGGATATCAGGCCCTTGGAGAAGTATCCGCCGGTGGACAGGATAAAGTTGGCGGCCTCCAGGTAATGGCTGTCCAGGTTCTTGGTGGCCACCGAGTGCACCACGCCGTCGTGGACATGGGCGCGCACCACCTCATCTCCCATCATGTAGGTGCCGCCCAGCAGCTGATAACGCTGTTTCAGCAGGATCTGGGTGCGGATGCCGGGGACGGACGGCGGTAGGGTGCCCGCAAAGATCACGCGGGCCGGGATACCTTGGCGGATGCGTCCGGGAACAGCAGTATCCTGCAGGCCGAAGACCTGCGGCAGCACCACGGCATCCTCGTCCTTGAGGAGTACGCGCACCTCCTGCACCACTTTCTCCCACAGGCGGTCCATGGTGCGGGCAATCTGGACCGAGCGCATCTCGCTGGGGCTCTGCTCCAGTTTTTCCAACTCCGGCAGGTTCAGGAAACGCACGCGGCAGCTCATCCCCTGCTTCTCCAGGCCTTCGGCCAGGAAAGAGGAGAAAAAGTCGTGGTAACCCAGGAAGTTCACGATGAGCACCTTCCGCGCAAATTTGCGCTCCGGGAACAGGTCGATGTCTTCCAGCGACAGGGCCGATTCCTTATAGGTGCCCAGCGGCGTGAGCCACAGGCCGGGGCTGTAGTGCAGGCGCACGCCGGCCTCGGCAAAGAGGTCCAGGATGCGCTGGCCGGGTTCTTTGAGGGATTCGAAGGAGCCCGAGAAGAAGTGCAGGGCGTTTTGCCCGGTGCTGATGATGGCGGTGTTCTGCCCCGCTTTCTGCAGGGTGATGCCGGCCACCATGCCGGAAAGTCCGCCACCTATAATAACGCTGTCAAATTTCATAGGCCCAGTACATGTTTATAGACCCACTGTGTATATTCGGCCTCCCTTAAGGTATCTCCCCAGCCGATGGGGAAATTGCCCTTCCAGCGTTCCTGGAGGAAGTCTTCGAGGTCGGCCCTTTCCCTTTCCACGCAGCCATGGGCCTTGGCCAGCAGGGCGGCGGCGCGGCAGGCGCAGAACTCTCCCTGGCAAGTGCCCATACCCACGCGGGTGCGGCGTCTTAAATCCGTGAGCGTACTCACTTCCAGGCGGTCGATGGCGGCGTTGATCTCTCCCACCGACACTTCCTCGCACTCGCAGATGAGGGCGTCGTCACGTTTGTTGCCGGTGCGGATGCGTGCGGCACGGGTGCCCATGCGGGACACGGCCGCTTTCTGTGCCATGGTGGGATTCTCCCATATCTTCTGGGCCACGGCCTCGAAGGATTTTTCCTCGGAGCCGGGAAGGGGAATCTCGGCCGTCTGGCAGGCCTTCTCCACGCCCAGCTTGCGGCATACGGCGTCGGTGGCCATCTCGGCCATCAGGCGATAGGTCATGAGCTTGCCGCCGGTGATGGTGATGAAGCCTTTGAGGCCGTCCCGGGTCTCGTGGTCCAGGCACACGATGCCGCGGGAGATGTTGCGGCCGGTAGGGTCGTCATCGGCACTCACCAGCGGACGCACGCCGGCATAGGCGCGCAGGATGCGGGTAGAGGAAAGCGACGGGGCCAGCTTGGCGCCCTCGGTGATGAGAAGCGTTACCTCGTCCGGGGTTACGGCCACGCTGTCACATTCCTCGAAGGGAATGCGCGTAGAAGTGGTGCCGATGACACAGACCGTGTCCCCGGGCACCAGGATATCGGCATTGGAAGGCTTGCGGCAACGGTTGATGACCACGTTGTTCACACGGTGGGCGAAGATAAGGAGGGCCCCCTTGGCAGGATACATGCCCACCTTCACGCCAGCCAGTTCGGCGATGTGCTGTCCCCAGATACCGCAGGCGTTCACGGTGACGGGAGCGTAATAATCGGCCGTCTCACCGGTCTGGTGATTGAGTGTATGCACGCCCTTGATTACGTTGCCTTCCCGGATAAAGCCCGTCACTTCCGTCTGCAGGCGCACCTGGCCACCGCGGAGCTTGGCGTCCAGCATGTTGGCGGCGCACAGGCGGAAGGGATCCACACTGCCGTCAGGCACTTTCACGGCGCCAATCAGTTCCGGATTCACGGACGGTTCCATGCGCCGGGCCAGGTCCGGGTCGATGATCTCGGCATTGATGCCGGCTTTACGGCAGGCTTCCACAAAGGTTTGCTGGTAGCCCAGGTCGTCTTCCGGCAGGGTGATGAACAGGCCGTCGGTTTCGTCGATGCAGTGGGAAGCGATACGTCGCAGGATCATGTTCTCACGGATGCATTCCTCGGCACTTTCGGGGTCGTTCACGGCATAGCGCGCACCGCTGTGCAGCAGACCGTGGTTGCGGCCGGTGGCGCCGGTGGCAATGTCGGAACGTTCTATCAGCAGGGTCCTGAGGCCGCGCATGGCACAGTCCCGCTGCGTCCCGGCCCCCGTAATGCCTCCGCCGATGATGATGACGTCAAATTCGTTTGCGTTCACAGTTATTGTTTTAGCGTGGATTTACAAATTTACGAAATTTTTTGACAAGGTGTGCGTGATGTGTAAATGTTTTATTTACAGCGATTTACAAGAATCCTCCGGAGTAGATTTGCCCCGGAGGATTCATATAACATACTAACGTTCAATTATTTGCACATCACGCGCTATTTTTTCTCCGGGCGCATGGAAGCCCAAATCATATACGCTATGATGCACAGGAAGGGCACGATGGCGATGGCCTCGCCGTAGTTGGCCGCCCAGTCTGTCAAGAACAGGTCTACGTTGGCGAACTTCAGGATAGCGCTCACCACACCCATGAGGGCGCCGCCGGCAATGAAACCGGAAGCGATCAGAGTGCCTTTCTCCATGCGGGCGGTATTCACCGCGGCGTCGGAGGAACGCGTGGAAACATACCAGGAGATGGCACCGCCCACCAGCAGGGGCAGGTTGAGGTCGATGGGGATGAACATACCCAGGGCGAACGGCAGGGCGGGCACCTTGCAGAAGTTAAGGACCAGGGCAATCAATGCGCCGATCCCGTAGAGCAGCCAGGGAGCGCCGCCGCCGCTGAACATGGGCTGGATTACAGCCGCCATGGCATTGGCCTGCGGGGCCACCAGGGCCTGGTCTCCCACAAAACCGTAAGTCTTGTTAAGCACCAGCATCACGCCGCACACAGTGACGGCCGATACTGCCACACCCAGGAACTTCCAGCCTTCCTGCACCTTGGGTGTAGAGCCGATCCAGTAACCGATTTTCAGGTCGGTGATGAACGAACCCGCCACGGAAAGCGCCGTGCATACCACGCCACCGATCACCAGCGCCGCGGCCATGCCGGTGTTGCCTTTCAGGCCCACCGCCACAAGGACCAGCGATGCGATAATCAGCGTCATCAGGGTCATGCCGCTCACCGGGTTGGAACCCACGATGGCAATGGCATTGGCCGCCACGGTGGTGAACAGGAAGCTCACCACGGCCACAATCACCAGGCCCACCAGGGCTTGCCAGACGTTATTCACCACGCCGCCGAAAGCAAAGAAAGCGAAGATGGCCAGCAGGGCGATCACCACGCCGAAGACAACGGTCTTCATGGGCAGGTCTTCCTCTGTGCGCAGGGCTTTCTCGTCCAGCGTGCCGGGCTTACGCTTAAACTCTTTCACGGCCAGACCGGCAGCGCTTTTGATGACGCCGAAGCTCTTGACGATGCCGATGATACCGGCCGTAGCGATGCCGCCGATGCCGATATGGCGTGCATAAGTCTTGAAAATCTCCTCCGGTGCCATCTGGCCGATGGTGGTGGAAATACCGGTGCCCATCAGATCCAGGACATCGGCCCCCCAGATGAGGTTCATCAGCGGGATGATGACCAGCCACACCAGCAGGGAGCCGCAGCAGATGATGAAGGAGTATTTGAGGCCGATAATATAACCCAGGCCCAGCACGGCTGCGCCGGTGTTCATCTTCAGGACCACTTTGGCTTTATCGGCCACAACTGCGCCCCAGCCCATGACGGTGGTGGAGATGGTCTCGGCCCAGGTGCCGAAAGTGGCTACGCAGAAGTCGTAAAGACCGCCGATGAGGCCGGCGGTGATGAGCGTCTTGGCACTGGAGCCGCCGCTTTCACCGCTGATGAGCACCTGCGTGGTGGC
>Ga0310696_10007953_pt1 | contig 12406 bp, 9 predicted proteins | sample AusTroGonzalo_MG_4_FD_203885 | JGI IMG/M metagenome (GOLD analysis project Ga0310696, IMG submission 203885) | Bovine rumen microbial communities from tropical cattle in Woodstock, Queensland, Australia - Gonzalo_02 (v2) (version 2) | ecosystem: Host-associated > Mammals > Digestive system >... | reverse complement strand
GCTACTACCGGCTTCCCGGCGACGGCAGCCATGTCTGGGAGCCGATGATGACAGTTGGCGACGCTGTAGTCCACTCCTCGAACATCGTCGTCGGCAAGATTGGCAGCGACATGGGGCCAAAGAACCTCTGGACGTACATGGTGCGCTTCGGCTTCGGCGCGAAGACAGGCATCGAGCTCCCCGGTGAGGAGTTCGGCATCCTTCCCCCCTGGCAGAAGTGGGACAAGGTGAAGTGGTCGCGCGCGCCGATCGGGCAGGGCGTGTCGGTGACGGCGATTCAGCTCTGTTCCGCCTATCAGGCCATAGCGAACAACGGCCTCAGGATGAAGCCGTACATCGTCGAGAAGATCCTGAACCACAAGGGCGAGGAAGTGTACAGGCATACGCCGACTCCGGCGGGCCGCCCCATAAAGGAGTCTACCGCCCGCGAGATGAGGAAGATCATGCTTGGCGTCGCATCGCCCGCTGGAACTGCGAGAAGGGCGGCAATTCGCGGCTATTCCGTCGCGGGCAAGACGGGCACTGCGCAGAAGGTGGTCAACGGCCACTATTCGGATTCGCTTTTCCGCGCGACGTTCTGCGGCATGGTTCCCGCGTCCGATCCGAAGCTTGTCATCCTCGTTACGCTTGACTTCGACGAGAAGCGCAAGTTTCACCAGGGCGGCAATTCTTCAGGCCCTGTGTTCAGGCGCATCGCGACGGGGCTTCTTCGCTATCTCATGATTCCGCCGGACAGGCCCGAGGAACTTTCCGATTTTGACGATGACGATGAATACGACCGGATCATGGAGGAGCGCGCGCAAAAAATCGGCAACGCGGCGCAGTGATATTTGGTATAATACACAACCAACGCGACTGTAGCTCAATTGGATAGAGCGTTGGCCTCCGAAGCCGAAGGTTGCTGGTTCGATCCCAGTCAGTCGCACCATGTTTCCCCCACTGAATTTCTGATCTATCGTCGCGCTGCTTTGATTGATAGTGGCGGCGCGTACGCGGAGGGGATGTTTCGGCTCAGGGCTCGCTAGCTTTGCCGCGGATACGCGGCAAAGCTCCGGCGAAAAAGCCGGTGGCGACATCGATTTCGCGGTCTTTTACATTTTGCCAGTGCCGTCGAGCCTCTCGGCAAAATGGCGACGCGTCGAAATCGGGTCGCTTCCGTCTTTTTCCCCGTCGCTTCGCATTTCGCCGAAACACCCCCTCCACTCCCGCGCAATTCGACATTAACAGGGAAAGCCGCCATCTTGGCGGCGTTTCTGAATCTGGTCTTTTCGCCGCGTTTGATTTTACAGCGGCAAATCCGCCGCGCCGCCTTAGGTTCCGTGCGCACCGCTTTTCGCGGCAAATTCGCCGCGCCGCAATCTCCCGTCGTTTAATGAGTAGTATTTGATATAATATACGCATGAAAGGCAATGCCGAATGACCGCGAACGGAAACCAGATTGTCGTCTATCAACCGACGGGAGAATTGGTACGTGGATCAACTACCGAGGATTTCTCGGTAGTTCGCATGGCGACGTCAGAAAGTGTTGCCTATCCAACGGACAAATCCGCCGCATCAAGAAGTCGGCGTTTGGGACGGATGGAAAATCGGTAAGAATGGTATAATATTGTCGTGGAAATGATGATTGAGCAACGCACAAAAGGGATAAGCGGTTTTGACCGCGACATTCTGGAATGGAACGTTCCAGAAGAGGCGTTTTTCGTATGTCATTTGAAAGGGTGGGAAGAGCTTGAGTATGAGAAGGCAGTATAAAACTGTACGTGCGCCTAAAGCCGCAATGGGGATCTTTGCCGAGTTCAAAGATGACCCCGACCCAGAGGTCCGGCAGCGAGCGAGCAATTGGAGCGTCGCCATCGGCTTGCAGGATGTCGATCATTTGAGCGTGTCGCAGTTCTTGATTGATACGGCCAAGCGAAACATTCGGGGCGAGATCACGCAAGAGGAGGTCGAGCGGCTGATTGAGGAATATCATTCAATGCGCGGACGGAGGAAAGTTGCCGCGGATATTGACAAGCTGCCAAGTGGGGGCAGGTAAGAATGATGACAAAGAGAAAGCCGATTGCAAAGACACTTGTCCCCGACTTTGAACGGGATATCAAGGAATGGTATATCCGTGAGCGGATGCCCGAAGTGCTGGACGTCCTTTTGATTGATCGGACCACCGGCAAGAACATCATGTGGGGGACGAAGGATTACGAAAGTCGTGGCAAGGGCTTTGGCGAATGGGATGAGATAAAGGCCGACTTGATTGCGAATGAGAATGACAAGGTCATAGTCCCGCGCGTGTGCAAAAGTAAGGACGAGCAGCGTCGTCGCGTTCAGGAGAAGGGCGAGGTGTTTACTCCAGCGTGGGTGTGCAATGCGATGAATAACCTTGTGGACAATGCCTGGTTTGAACGCAAGAACGCTGGATTCAACAAGGAAAAGACAAAGGGTTGGAAGGCAACGCTCAAACCGATTTCTTTCCCGAAGAAACTCAAGAAAACCTGGCAGGATTATGTTTCAGAGGTCCGTCTTGAGATAACCTGCGGTGAAGCACCGTATTTGGTGAGCCGCTATGATATGGCGGTGTCGGTCGATGATAAAGGCCTGATTCCCGTTGACGAGCGCATCGGCTTGTTGGATCGCAAGTTGCGCGTGGTGACTGAAAACTGCCACGACATTGTGGCTTGGGTCGAATGGGCAAAGAAAGCCGTGCAATCGGTCCTGGGCTTTGATTGGCAAGGCGATAATGTCTTTCTCGCACGTGAGAATGTGCTTTGGACGGTGCTGGAGACAGTGCATCATGAGTTTAACGGAGCGACACTCTCTCCTAAGGCGATCAAGGAGTTTGCTGAGATTATCAGCTGGAATATCTGGCAGATGGATGGACTGAAGTTCGTGATTCCCTGTACATGCCATTCGACGCCTATCGTGCGGGAAGTTCCGAAGATGCATCAGGATGACCTTTTTGCCGTCAAGGAAGAGCCGGCGAAGCGCAAAGTGAAACAACTGCCTCTTGAAGCTCCGTGTCCCGGCTGCGCGAAGAAGAACCTAATAGACGGTGCGCATCTTCACAACGGCACCTATTGCCAGGTCATGAACTGGGAAACGGGCGAACCGGAGTTTTTCCATGAATTGGTTGGGAATCGGGAGGTGAAGTGATGTTGGATAAAAGTGTGATAGATGCCATTGTTCATGGTCGTGTCGAGCCGCACATCTATGCTTTCTTGACGCGAAATACACCTCGCTTCGTCAAGGTGGGAGATACTTATCGTCCTGTCAGGGTGCGAATTCAGGAGTGGCGTGACAAAGGATTCAAAATCAAAGAGGAGGATGTTAAGTGGTGGAGTGCGATGCTCAAGGACGGCGTTTTCTTCCGTGACTATTCGGTGCATCACTACCTTGAAAAAGTTGCGCACATGGAAAGATTGTCGCCCGGGCAACTGAAAATGCTGCCTCGTGACGACGAGGAAAAGGCAAGTGCGAGTCCTTATTCTAATGAGTTTTTTAGATATGTGCCTGACACAAAGCCGGAAGAGAGCATTGATTTCGCTTCGAAAAATGTTGGTTGTGCGGTGGATGACATTAGACGTTATTACGGGCACAAGGAAAAATCGCAGCTTCAGTATACGGTTTACGACTTGACGACCGCACAAAAGTCTGATGGCAGTAAGCCTGTAGAAAAGAAACCTCGGGAGCTGCAAGATAGGGCTATCAAAAAGTTTGTCGCAGCGACGAAGGACATTCCGCGAAAGGGCAAGAAGCTTCTGATGTACGCTGTGATGCGGTTTGGAAAAACTTTCACTTCGCTTTGTTGCGCTGTTAAGATGGATGCGCGGCTTGTTGTTGTCGTTTCCGCGAAAAAGGACGTGGGACGCGAGTGGGAAGACGAAGTGAACGGAACAAGCAATTTCGCTCAATATGAATATCTCAATGCTGTTGATCTTAAACGTAATGATTCGGTCATTGGGCAGATTAAGACAAAGAAGAAGCGGTTTGTAGTTTTTTTGACCCTGCATTCCTTCCTTCGTAAAAAAGACTGGTTGGAGCAATTGTTTAAACGGAAAATTGACCTTCTCCTTGTTGATGAGACGCATTTTGGAGCGTGGTCAGATAAACTTGGGCATGTAGTCAAGGGTGTGCCAAAGGTTGATAAGAAAATCAACTCCGACATTGATACGGATGATGATGCGGGCGAGCGTGATAGTTCGGAGAAGGAGAAAGCTGCTCTTGATCAACTTTCACTTGATGCGCGAGTGACACTTCACCTCTCAGGAACGCCTTACAGGATTCTGATGAAAGGCGAGTTCCCCAAACAGGACATCATTGCCTTTTGTCAGTATACTGATATCATTGATGCGCAAACGTCGTGGGATCGTGCGCATTTGGGAAAAGTCGATCCACGGACAAAAGAGGAATGGGCGGAATGGGATAATCCATATTTTGGATTCCCGCAAATGGTTCGGTTCGCATTTAATCCGAATCCCGCAGCAAAGGTACTTCTTAAATCGATTCGCGCAAGCGGGAAGACTTGTTCGTTTTCTGAAATCTTTAAGCCCGAGATCGGCAAGAACGGTATGTTTACTGGACAGTTTGTCCATCGTGCGGAAGTCGAGGAATTCGTACGTATTCTCGATGGTTCGGACGAGGGCGAATCCGAAGGCGTGTTGAGCCTGTTGGCTTATCCCGGAATTCAGGAAAAGAAACTTTGCCAGCACGTTGTAATCGTCCTTCCTTTCTGTGCATCGTGTGACGCGTTTGCGAATCTTTTGTCATCGGGTAAGTATAAAACGCTTGAGTCCTACCATGTGCTCAATATTTCCGGGCACAATCGTGCTGCAAAATACGATGACCCGAATGCGGTGAAAAAGGATATCCGTGAATTTGCGGCAAAAGGTGAGAAGACTATTACGTTGACGGTCAATCGTCTTCTGACGGGTAGCACGGTGCCAGAATGGGACACGATGATCTTTTTGAAGGAAACCAAGTCCCCTCAGGAATATGACCAGGCGATTTTCAGGTTGCAGAATCCATATGTGCAGACCGTCTCCAGCCAAAAGGACGACGCTGGTATAGTGCGTGTCGTCAAACGCAATCTTAAACCGCAGACTTTGCTGGTCGATTTCAATCCGGAAAGAATGTTTCGGATGCAGGAACTTCGCGGCGTTGTCTACAACACGAACGTGGGTGACAATGGACTGGCGATGCTAAGGTCGCGAATTAAAAAGGAATTGGAGATATCGCCTGTTATCTTTTGTAACAAGGACAAGTTAAAACAAGCCGAGGCGCAGGATCTGATCAACCTGTTGGTCGCATACTCTGGAACGCGTGGTGTATCGGAGGAGGTATTGGAACTGGCTGTGGATCTTGACTCTTTGGACCAGTACCCCAAACTTTTGGCTTTGATTGAGCATGAAAACAAACTTGATTCAAAGAATGGGCTGGAAGCAGCTGCGAATAAGGGGCCGGGCGATGACTATAAAGGTGCCGAAGATAACTCGTCGGATAAGAAGAAAGATGACGAAGATGACGACAGAGGCGGTGAGGATGAAGAGGACGCTGTAAATAAGGAAATGGCGAGCCGATTCCGTGCCTATTATCGGCGTATTTTATTTTATGTGTTTTTGGCCAAAAAGAAGCTCGGCACGGAGATCGAGACTGTTGATGATGTAATCGCGAGTATTTCTGGTGTGGAGAACGAACGGATTGCGCGAAATATGAAAGTCCGTGTTCAAGACTTGCGATTACTTAAGAAGATCAAAAACAGTGTACTTCTTCAGTTCGAGTGCTCCATTCGTCGGATGAGCATGCTTTCACATGACGCGAACATGAACGATCCGTTAGAACGTGCGTCGATTGCCATGCGCAAGTTTGACCGCTTGGGACCGGCTGAAATCAAGACACCGGAAAATATTGCCGACGATATGGTGGCGCTGTTGCCGGAAAAAGAACTCAAGCGAATTGCCGCGAGCGGAGAAAAGATACTTGACATCTCCGGTAAGGTTGGTGAGTTCGCCATTGCGCTTTACAAGCGTTACCAAAAGATCGATCCGAAGATCAATGTCAGCGACCTCATTCTCACCATTCCTACCTCGTCCCACGCCTACGAATTCACGCGCAAAGTCTATGAGGCGTTGAGACTCAATCCCGACAACATCGCCGAACAGTTCACGGCATACGATCTGATTGACGTCAAGAACAAGAACGGCGAGATCGATTACGAACTCATCAAGAATCTTCTTACGCAGAAAAAGTCTTTCAACAAAATCACCATGAACGATAAGGTCACATCCAAGGGTAAGCATATGAAAATCACAGCAGTCATCGGCAATCCTCCGTATCAGTTGAAGGGGGCGTCAGGAGGGACAAATGACGCGCCGATTTATCAAGAGTTCAGTCGGATAGCTTCTACAGTTGGAACGGATTTTTCGTCACTGATTATTCGTGCAAATTGGTTTACTGGTGGTCGAGAGAATCTGCTGGGATCCTTCCGAAATGAAATGTTGGGAAGCGGTGAAGTCCAGATTCTCCATGCGTTTCCCAATGGAGGGGATGTATTCCCCAATGCAGTTGAAATCAAAGCGGGGGTATGCTACTACTTGCGCAGACCCCATCGGTCTGGGTTGTGCGATTATTACTTACATCAAGGCGAAAATGTCATGGAATGTCCTGGTAGAGACCTTTCCGAGTCTGACATCCTCATTCGCGATCCTCGACTTGCGAAGATCGTAGCAAAGGTTCTGACGTGTGCAAAAAGGCTCGGTCAAGAGCATTTTGTCTCGGAGATTCTTTCTGGCGATACACCCTTTGGTATTCCAACGAATCCAGCAAAAAGCAGTAAGACGCCATTCCCCACCAGCAAGACTTGCAATAAGGTTTTCAATATTAGGCTCGACTTGTTGGACGACAGGTTGAAACGCATTGTAGCGTATGTTCGCCGTTCAGACATTAAGAAGAATTCCCAGGATATTGACGCTTATAAGGTCTATGTTCCTGCAGCAGGTGGGTCTGGTAATGATCCTAATGTCCTCAGTAGCCCTGTCGTTGCTCCGAAATCTTCCGTGTGTTCACAGACGTTTATATACGGTAAATTTGATACTAAGAGGGAAGCTGAGAATTTTGCAGGGTATCTGAAGACTAGATTTTTCCGGATATTGGTCTCGGCTCGGAAGATAGATCAGCATGCCCCCTCAAAAGTTTATTCATTTGTCCCCCTACAGGACTTTACGCAAGAGTGGACGGACGCTAAGCTGTATGCGAAATACGGCATCACGAAAGAGGAGCAGAAGTTCATCGAGTCGATGATCAAGCCGATGGAGTGAGGAGGAAATGTAATGTCACAAGAAATTGGAACGTTGAAAAAAGTCAGTATAAAGAGCGTCTGGCCGAATGAAGAACGCGACTTCACACCATGGTTGAAGGAGCACGGACTCCCGGCTTTGCTAGAGAGACTTGGCGTTGATGATATGATGGGTGCCGAAAGTGAGGTCCGGTGTGGCGACGGAAGCAAGTCGGAAGCCGATCTTGTGGTCTCCTATCAAGACGGAGAAGAACGTAAGACTATGGTCATCGAGAATCAGTATGGGAAGAGCGATGCTGATCATCTCGGCCGGTTGCTGATGTATTCTGCTCACCAGGGAGCGTCTACGGTTGTCTGGATCACAGAAGAGGAAAAACCGGAGTATGTCACAACGATTAATTGGTTGAACGAAAACTGTTCGACAGCCCTCTCATTTTATCTTGTCAGAATTGCGTTGTACGCGATTGGCAATTCGCTGCCTGCTCCCATGTTTGAGGTTCTGGCGAAACCCAATGAGGAGGGTGAGAAAATTACCAAGGAGAAAGAACGCTCCGAGTCCATGGATATTTGTTACGGATTCTGGCAGTCGTGTTTCAATGATAAATCGTTTCTTCAAGCTCTTGCCGATGCGGGGCTTAGGCAGAGAAAGGCCAATGCTGATCGATGGAAAGATTACTCGATCGGATCGAGTGATGTTTGGCTTTGTGCATCCATAACTACTAAGGAAGGTCGAATCAAAGTCTGTTTCACTGTCAAGAATGGCAGCGCAGCATATGCCAAGTTGATGGGCGACGATCTTTTAGAGAAGATGGAGACTTGCTTTGGCGAGAGGCCGATGAGTGGGCAAACGGAGACGAAGACGTACTCGACAATCAACTTTTATCACGATGTTGACGTTGCAGCTGGAGCCGACCAGCAAGCCGTAGCTAGAAAGTGGTTTGGAGAGATGTTGCCGAAGATGAAATGCTTCCTTAAAACGGAAGGATTGATCTAATTGCTGCCTATTATAGTTGCGGATGAAAAAACAAAGATTTTTGGCGTCGCGTCGGTTCTTGCGCAGAAGAGCGAGAAGAAAAACGAGATTGTCGCCGATCAGTCGGACGAGATAATACGGCTGGAAGTCCGCGTCTTGGATGACGAGGGGGGCCACTGACATGACTTCAATCAAAGATTTTCCTCGATACATAGACGTACATGGTTTTGCCGAAATCACGGTGGATGATTTCGGCAAGTGGATGAGCTTTGTTGGTAGTCTAGAGGAGAAGTCAAAAACGATTAGTTCAAATGATGGCTTCGAGTTTTGCGGCGGGAAGTGGGTGTATAGAGGTCAGGCCGATGCTGCATGGCCTATTATGAGCACATTTGAACGGGAGTATTTAGAGTGGTTTAAGCAGTTGCGAAATGTGCCAGATAGGTTGCGTGCCCACGAGCTTTCCATGCTTGATGTATTTCGACAGAAGGCGTGTGGTTATGTTGAGCGTTCTTCTATGTCTAATTTGGAATGGTTGGCTCTTATGCGACATTATGGAGTGCCAACGCGTTTTGTTGATTTTTCTGAATCTCCACTTGTTGCTGCGCATTTTGCAATGCAACCAACAAAAGGGATTTTGCCGAATGAGTTTGCGGTTTGGGCTGTCATGCGAGATAATCATAATAACTGGTATCATGAATGTAAAAATGCGGAGGCGCAACTGTACTTTACTGAGATAGTGAGAAAATATAAGAAGGAGGATATAAACAGGGTGATTAATGATCCTGATACGATTGATAGTCTTGTGCAAAAATTTCAGAAATGCTCTAATACCTGTACGATATCCCCGGCAAATTTTTCTCGAGCTGTCGTTTATAATAGGGAGTGTGCTGAGATGGTTTTGTCAGATAGGCCATCAGCGGATGCAATTGAGAGGATAAAAACACCTATGGTATATGTCTATCCACGGTTGCCAAATGCGAGGATGAGGGCACAATCAGGATTATTCTTAATGCCTATGGACGTATCAGTGCCTTTTATGGAGTCGCTATACAAATGGGAGCAATGTCCAAAACAAGAAAATGTGAGCCGGTATATGATTGGCGAGGCTTTGGACAAGGATGTGTTTTATGCGCTATCGTCCCAGTGCAGTATTTTGAAATTTGTTTTTCGAGGGGATTTGCGACATGACATGGAAGTGATATTAGGAATGGCGAATGTCAATGCCCAAACTATCGCGCCTGATCTCGAAGGTGTGGCTGAATATGTAAGACATGAATTTGAAAGAAGTGGCAAGGAGATTTACGACAATCCGATCAAGATACGTGTGTCATAGGATTCGTCGGGGGCTACATGGTTGCCACAGTAGATTACCACAGTAGCGGGAGGGTATGAGAACCTACGAGGGGCGAACCCCGTTGGTGGAGTAGAGTCTATGGCGATGCCGCAGAGAGACGATACGATTGAGGCGATCAAGCGACTTGATTTGCTGCTTGAGTATGCCGTCATGCATGGAGACGAGGAAGAGGCCGAGCGCATCCGCAAGGAGCTTCGCAAGCTGACGGACGAGGTTTGACGGCGGAGCGGCGCATTTGCCGCGGAGTCGTCTGTCAGCTGTGATAGCGCCGGCGAGACGCCGTCTTTTCCAGTTGTGGTGATTGGGTCAATTAGAGACGGATAGAGTCGCGGTTAGAGTCGATTTGCATCGGATAGAAGCGTGGCTGCGCCCACGAGTGGCTAAGCGAGCCGACGGAACGGTGGCGAGCGCAAAGGCTACGAAAAGAAACGCGCCATAGCGGAAGGTCGGGCTAACGGCGCATGTGTGAGGAATGAGCGCAGGGGAACGGCGCGACGACAGTTCGCGTGATGCGCCAGCGGACGCAAGCGAGACGAGAAGGCGGTATTCCGCCGACGAAGTATCGCGCTGCGGACGGTGGATGCAGCGCGCGGGAGGAGTCGAGCTTTTCCCCGGAGCGAGAGACGAACGCATGCGACGTTAGCCCAGCTCCCGAGGGTGCCAAGCGTGGCTTTGTTTTGGGCCGCAGCCGAGCGGAACCCTTTTAGGCGAGGCGGATTGCACAGGACTCGGCCCCGAAGCCGTATATGTATACGGCGAGCGGGTCGAAGGACGGGCAAGCCGCCCGCCTCAAAGGGCGAGCACGGTTGCCCGAAACAAAGCCGCACACTGGAAGGCAAACCAGCGCACGGCAAGTAGTTAAAACACAACACAGGCCACGGTGTTTTTTGGTAAAATATAGCACATGAGCGAGAACTCTCTTGCAAACATGATACTGAAGTCCGCCGGAATCTACTCCGACGAACAACTTCAGCGCATTGCCGAAAACCGCGCGGCGAACCCTGGAATGGGGCTCGCGGAGGCCGCCGTCAAGTTCGGCGGTGCGAAGGAAATCGAGTTCCTTTCGGCGGTCGGGAAGTCGCTAGGCCTCGATACGGTCGACCTCGAGCGCCAGCAGCCGAACCCAGACGCGCTCACGAGACTCCCCGCGTCGGCAGTCTACCAGTATAACGTCCTCCCGTTCAAGACCGACGGCACTTCGCTTACAATCGTCACCTCCGACCCGTTTGACACCTCGGCGGCGGACGGCCTGCGGCTCGTCGCGGGATGCCCCGTAAAGACGGCGCTCGCCCCGAAGGAAGAAGTCGAGAAGGCCGTAAAGAAATATTACGGCGTCGGCGCGGACGCGATCGAAAAGATGATCGAGGACGGCCGCTATTCCGTCGACGAAGACATCGGCGCGATGACGAAGATCGACGTCAACGAGATGGGTGAAGAGGCGTCGATCGTCAAGTTCGTCAACCAGATCATCGCGGAAGCCGACCGCCAGGGCGCGACTGATATCCACATCGAGCCGCAGGAGACGGAACTCCGAATCCGCTACCGTATCGACGGCATGCTCCACAAGGTCGACGTTCCGCCCCAGCTGAACCGACTCAAGAGCGCGATCATCTCTCGTATCAAGGTCATGGCGAACCTCGATATCGCCGAGAAGCGACTCCCGATGGACGGCCGTATCGGCATCCGCATCGCGGGCCAAGACATAGACATCCGCGTCTCGACCATGCCCGCCGCGTACGGCGAGTCGATCTCGCTCCGACTTCTCGCGAAGAGCGGCAACTTCGTCAAGATGGACGACCTCGGCTTCAACGAGCGCGACTACGCGGTCGTCAGCAAGATCATCCACCGTCCGAACGGCATCTTCCTCGTGACGGGACCTACGGGCTCCGGCAAGTCGACGTCGCTCTACTCGTTCCTTTCGGAAGTCAACAAGATCGACGTCCGCATCATGACGGCCGAGGACCCGATAGAATACCACATGGCCGGCATCAACCAGGTGCAGATGCAGTCGGAGATCGGCATGACGTTTGCGAGGGCCCTGCGCGCGTTCCTGCGTCAGGACCCCGACATCATCATGGTCGGCGAAATCCGCGACCGCGAGACGGCCGAAATAGCGATCAACGCGTCGCTCACGGGCCACATGGTGTTCTCGACCTTGCACACGAACGACGCCGCAGGCGCGTTCCCGCGTCTTATCGATATGGGTGTCGAGCCGTTCCTTATTGCTTCGGCCGTCGCGGGCGTGATGGGCCAGCGTCTCTGCCGCCGCCTCTGCCCGCAGTGCAAGAAGGAAGTCCCGCTCGACATGAAGTACTACTCGCTCGATACGCCCCCCGAGAGGAACACGGTGTTCGAGCCCGCTGGCTGCGACGCCTGCACCAGGACCGGCTACAAGGGCCGTCGCGCGCTTTTCGAGGTGCTGGAAGTCGACGAAGACATCGAGGGCGCGATTGTTCGCCGCGAGAACGCGACTCAGATACGCAACATCTCGCTCTCGAAGGGCATGAAGACGCTGCGCGAGGATGGCTGGGCGAAGGTGTTCGCAGGCGTCACTAGCGTCAAGGAAATCTTGCGCGTCACGGAAGATCAGTGATGCCAGGTCTTTCAGGCGAGCTACGGCAGAAACTTACGCAGAGCCAGACTCTTGCTCCGCAGATGCGGCAAGGGCTCGAGCTTCTTGCGATGAGTCTCCCAGAGCTCCGCCAGCGGCTCCACGAGGAGATGAGCCGCAATCCCTGCATCGAGGACATCGAGGCGACGCTCGAGAAGACGACCGTCTCGGAGAAGGTGCGCGAGA
>Ga0310696_10007952_pt1 | contig 12406 bp, 14 predicted proteins | sample AusTroGonzalo_MG_4_FD_203885 | JGI IMG/M metagenome (GOLD analysis project Ga0310696, IMG submission 203885) | Bovine rumen microbial communities from tropical cattle in Woodstock, Queensland, Australia - Gonzalo_02 (v2) (version 2) | ecosystem: Host-associated > Mammals > Digestive system >... | reverse complement strand
ACGATTTCGCACGAGACGCAGATCGTGCAGATGCTCATCTGCGGCCTCATCTCCCTCGTGAGCTGGACGCTCTATCGTAGAAAAATGAAATCACAATCATTATGAAATCGATCCTCGGCATCGGCAATGCACTGACCGACATCCTGGCCGTCCTTCCCGACGACACGCTCCTCAAGAAATACAACCTGCCCCTGGGCAGTATGCAGCACGTGGATGCCAGGACGGGCAATACCATCTGGGCCGACCTCAAGGAGATCGGCGTACAGTACGTAGCCGGTGGTTCGGCGGCCAATACCGTGTCGGCCACGGCCATCCTTGGGATGCCGTCCGGCTATATCGGCAAGGTGGGTGACGACGAACTGGGTTCCCTGTTCCGCCAGTCGCAGCTGCAGATCGGCATCAAGTCGCACCTGCTGGTGGGCACCGTTTCTTCGGGGCGCGCGATGGTGTTCATCACCGCGCCGAATGCCGACCGCACCTTCGCCACCTATCTGGGCGCCGCGCTCCAGCTGGAGCCGGACGACCTGAAACCGGAGTATTTCGACGGATATGATTATCTGCATATCGAAGGCTATCTGGTCCAGAACCAGTATCTGGTGCGCCGGGCGGCCGAGATCGGCAAGTCGAAAGGGATGATCATCTCGCTCGATATGGCGTCGTACAACGTGGTGGAGTCGAACAACGTGTTCCTGCAGGACATCGTGAAGAACTATGTCAACATCGTCTTTGCCAACGAGACGGAGGCGGCGGCCTTTACGCACCGTTCCCCGCGCGAAGCCTTGCAGGCGATGTCGGAAATGGCGGACATCGCCGTGGTGAAGATCGGCAAGGACGGCTCGATGATCCAGCACGGAGACGAGTTCCATTTCGTGGATGCCTGGCCTGGTGAGGCGGTCGATGCCACGGGTGCGGGTGACACTTACGCGGCGGGTTTCCTATATGCGCACGCCAATGGTATGCCCTTGAAGGTTTGTGGCGAAGTGGGTTCCGCCCTCGCCGCCAAGGTGGTCGAGGTCATCGGCACGAAGATCGACATCCCCCGCTGGAAAGTCGCCAAGCAGGAGATCCGGCAATTGATGGGAGACGTTGAATAATTTAGATCAGAACAGACCGTTGATCTGGGCCTCGATCAGGTCGCAGATCGTGCTGAAGTCCTCGGGCTTTTCTTCGAAGTTGAGCTTGTCAACGTCGAGGATGAGCAGTTTGCCATCCTTGTAGTTCGTAACCCAGTCCTCATAGAGGGCATTGAGGCCCTTGAGGTAATCGAGGCGGATACTGCTCTCGTATTCCCGGCCGCGTTTCTGGATATTGCCCACCAGGTGGGGGATGGAGCTGCGGAGATAGATCAGCAGGTCGGGGGCCTTGACCAGCGACACCATCAGCGAGAAGAGCGACGCATAGTTCTCATAGTCGCGCGTGGACATCAAACCCATATTGTGGAGGTTGGGCGCGAAGATGCAGGCGTCTTCATAGATGCTGCGGTCCTGCACGATAATTTCATCGTGCTTGCGGATCTCCACTACGTCGAGGAAACGCTTGTTGAGAAAATAGATCTGGATATTGAACGACCAGCGCTCCATATCGTTATAGAAATCAGCCAGGTAGGGGTTGTAATCCACGGATTCGTACTTGGGGGTCCAGTGGAAATGGTCGACCAGCATCCGGGTGAGGGTGGTCTTGCCGCTGCCGATGTTTCCTGCGATCGCGATGTGCATAGTGCCGGGAGTTTTTGTTTCGTCCTTCAAAATTACAACATCTTTTCGTAATTTTGTATGTTTGAAGAAAAAATATGGAGATAAAGACTTTCTATTTCAACCCGCTGCGGGAGTGTTGCTACCTGGCCTGGGATGACACCCGGGAATGCGTGATCATCGACCCCGGCAACTACGGCGAGCGGGAGCTGCAGCGGATAAAGGACTTTGTGGCGGAGAGGCAGCTGACGCCCGTCAAGATCCTGCTGACCCACGCCCATTTCGACCACATCCTCGGCCTCGAAGAGGTGGCGCAGACCTGGCATCTGGAGGTCTGGATGCATCCAGCCGACCGGGACGTGATGGTTCATTCGGGCGAATGGTGCCAGCGGCTCGGCCTGGCCTTCCATCCCTACAGCGGCGTGATGCACGACATCGCCGACGGCGACCAGATCACCTTCGGCCACAGCGTGCTGAAAGTCCTTCACACCCCGGGCCATACCCAGGGCTGCGTCTGTTTCCTCTGCGAAGCGGACGACGTCCTTTTCACGGGTGACACCCTCTTCGCGGGCAGCATCGGCCGTACCGACCACGAAGGCGGCGACTACGACCAGTTGCTCGAAAGCATCGCCCGCCAGATCCTGCCGCTCGACGGCGACATCACCGTCCTGCCCGGCCACGGCGGCGGCAGTTCCATCGGATACGAGCGGGCCACCAATCCTTTCCTGCAGCCCGCATAACGAAATGGCGGAGAGCGAGAAGATAACGATTGCCGGCGCCCGGGTCCACAACCTCAAGAACATCGACCTGGAGATTCCGCGCGACAGCCTGGTGGTGGTCACCGGCCTGTCGGGCAGCGGCAAGAGTTCGCTCGCCTTCGATACCATCTGCGCCGAAGGGCAACGCCGCTATATGGATACGCTCTCGGCCTACGCCCGGCAGTTCATCGGCATCCTGGAACGCCCCGACATCGATGAGGTGAAGGGCCTCAGCCCGGTCATCTCCATCGAACAGAAGACCGTCGGCCGCAATCCCCGCTCCACGGTGGGCACCATCACCGAAATCTACGACTTTTTCCGCCTGCTCTACGCCCGCGCCTCCCAGGCCTTTTCGCCGGAGAGCGGCAAGGAGATGGTCCGCTATACCGACGAAGAGATCGTCAACCTGATTCTCGACCGCTATGAGGGCAAGAAGGTGATCCTGCTCGCACCACTGGTGCGGGGACGCAAGGGTCACTACCGCGAACTCTTCGTGCAGCTGCAGCGCCGCGGCTTCAGCCAGGTGCGCATCGACGGCCAGCTGACCGACCTGGCGGAAGCGGGTCCGCTCGACCGCTACAAGGTCCACTTCGTGGAACTGGTGGTGGACAAGCTGGTCCCCAGTGCAGAAGACCGCAAGCGCATCCGCGACTCCGTGACCGCCGCGCTGAACCAGGGCAAGGGCTCGCTGGCCATCCTCTCGATGGAAACGGGCGACCTGCAGCATTTCAGCCGCAACCTCGTCTGCCCCGACACGGGCCTTTCCTTCGAGGTGCCGGCACCCTATACCTTCTCGTTCAACTCGCCGCAGGGCGCCTGCCCGCATTGCCGCGGCCTGGGTCTGGTGGCCCGCGCCGATCTTGACAAGATCATCCCCGACCGCAGCCGCTCCATTGCGGACGGTGGCATTGAAAGTGTCGGCCCGATGCGCGGCAACACGATGTTCCGCTACCTGGAAGCCATCGCCCGGCGCTATCACTTCTCCCTCCATTCGCCCATCAGTGAAATCCCTCAGGAGGCGCTCCAGGTGATTCTCTACGGGTCGGACGAACTCCTGCGCATCGGAAGCGACAGCGATATGGAGATGTCTTCCTTCCCCGGCATCCTCGCCCAGCTGTCCAGCGACAGCGAGGAAGAAGAGAGTTCGTGGAAGCAGAAAAAGAAAGAACTCTTCCTGGAGGAAATGGTCTGCCCGGTCTGCCACGGCACCCGCCTGAAACCCGAAGCCCTGCACTTCAAGATCGACGGGAAAAACATCGCCGAAGTGGCCGATATGGACATCGCCCGGCTGTACGAATGGGTCTGCGAACTGCCGCAGCACCTGTCGAAGCGCCAGATGACCATCGGTGCGGATATCCTCAAGGAATTGAAAGCCCGCATCGGCTTCCTGATCGACGTGGGACTCGAATATCTCTCGCTGAGCCGGGCCACCCGGAGCCTCAGCGGTGGCGAGAGCCAGCGCATCCGCCTGGCCACGCAGATCGGCTCGAAGCTGGTCAACGTGCTCTACATCCTCGACGAGCCCAGCATCGGCCTGCACCAGCGCGACAACCGCAAGCTCATCGCGTCGCTCAAGGCCCTGCGCGACGAGGGCAACTCCGTGATGGTGGTGGAGCACGACGAGGAAATGATGCGGAGCGCCGACCACCTGATCGATCTCGGCCCGGGCGCCGGGGACAAGGGCGGCTGGCTGCTCTACAACGGAAAACCAGATGACATCGGCCAGGTGCCCGCCGGAAAGAGCCTGACCATCGATTACCTGCTCGGACGCGAGCGCATCGAGACCCCGTCCTTGCGCCGTCCCGGCAACGGAAAATACATCACCCTCAAGGGTGCTCGCGGCAACAACCTCAAAGATGTGACGCTCGATCTCCCGCTGGGCCTCTTCGTAGGCGTCAGCGGCGTGAGCGGCAGCGGCAAGAGCTCGCTCATCAACGAAACGCTGATGCCCATCATCAGCAACAAGCTCTACCGCTCGCTGTATCCCGTGCTTCCGTACGACAGCATCGACGGCATCGGGAACATCGACAAGATCATCGAAATAGACCAGGCGCCCATCGGCCGGTCGCCCCGCAGCAACCCCGCCACCTACACCGACGTGATGACCGACATCCGGCGGCTCTTCGAAGCCACGCCCGATGCCAAGATCCGCGGCTTCAAGGCCAACCGATTCTCCTTCAACGTGAAGGGAGGCCGCTGCGAAGCCTGCAAGGGTGCCGGACTGCAGCTCATCGAGATGCACTTCCTTCCCTCTGCCCAGGTCACTTGTAAGGAGTGCGGCGGACGCCGCTACAAACCCGATACGCTGGCGGTGAAATACAAGGGAAAGAACATCAGCGAGGTGCTCGATATGACCATCGCGCAGGCGTCCGTCTTCTTCGAAGCGATTCCCTCCATCGCGCAGAAACTGCGCACGCTGGAGGAAGTGGGCCTCGGCTACCTGACCCTCGGACAGCCCGCCACCACGCTCAGCGGCGGCGAAAGCCAGCGCCTGAAACTCTCCGCCGAGCTGGCCCGCAAAGACACCGGCAACACCCTCTACCTGCTCGACGAGCCCACCACCGGTCTCCACTTCGAAGACATCAAGGTACTCATCGGCGTGCTGCAGCGGCTGGTCGACAAAGGGAATACCGTCGTCATCATCGAACACAACCTGGACATCCTCAAGTCGGTGGACTGGCTCATCGACCTCGGGCCCGAAGGCGGCGAAGGCGGCGGAACGATCGTGGCGGCCGGAACCCCGGAGCAGGTGGCCGCCTGCCCCGCATCTTATACTGGACAATTCTTAAAGGAAATACTATGATCAAGGAGATGTCGATGTGGCGGAACTTGTTCCGCGAGAATAACGTAAGAACGCTCAACGAGGCCACTGCCTGTGGCAAAATCCGCTATGTGGTCAACCTGTCGGAAACGCTCCACGACCACCGCTATGCGGAAATCGCCAACGAGATCGCGGAACGCCCCGGGGTGAAACTCGTGCTGATCGCGGGGCCCTCGAGCAGCGGCAAGACCACTTCATCGAAGCGACTGGCGATGCATATGCGCGTCAATGGACTGAACCCCATCATCATCTCGCTGGACGACTATTTCCGCAACCGCATCGACACCCCGCGCGATGAGAACGGCGAATACGATTTTGAGTGTCTGGAAGCGCTCGACGTCCCCTTCCTCAACGATCAGCTTGAGGAACTGTTGAACGGGAAGCGGGTGGAGATTCCGAAATACGACTTTGCCTCGGGCTCCCGCAAGTTTGTCGGACAATTCCTTCAGTTGACGGAAAACGACGTGCTGATTATGGAAGGCATCCACGGCCTGAACCCGGCCCTGACGCCGCTGATTCCGGAAGAAGAGAAGTTCCAGCTGTACGTTTCCGTACTGACGCCCTTGTCCATCGACGAGAAGACCCGCCTGTCGGCTGCCGACTACCGCCTGCTGCGCCGTATGGTCCGCGACAACCAGTTCCGCGGAATGACGGCCGAAGAGACCATCCTGCGCTGGCCGAGCGTCCGGAGTGGCGAAGAAAAATACATCCTCCCCTTCAAGAAAAACGCGGACGCAACGTTCAACTCGATGCTCCAATACGAGATCCCGATGCTCAAATGCTATGCAGAACCGCTGTTGCAGATCATTCCGAAAGAATCACCTGCCTTCCAGGAGGCCCATCGCCTCATCGGCTTGATCCGCAGTGTCATCGCGATGACCCCCGCCGACGTCCGCCACATCCCCCCGACTTCCATCATCCGGGAGTTCATCGGCGGATCGAGTTTTCATTATTGATTTACGAGTATAAACCTCCGTTGATGGAGATGCATTCGCCGGTGATGTAGCCGGCGAGCGGGGAGGCGAGGAAGCCGATGAGCGCGGCGACCTCTTCAGGTTCACCGAAACGCTGCAGCGGAATGTCTTTCTTGAGGGCATCCTCGTCGAGACCGTCCACCATATCCGTTTTCACGAAACCCGGAGCGATGGCGTTGACCGTCACCTTCTTGCGGCCGACTTCCTGCGCCAGCGCCTTTGTGGCCGCGATCAGGCCACCTTTGGCCGCCGAGTAGTTCGTCTGGCCCGGCATTCCCTTGAGACCCGACAGCGAAGCCACGTTGATGATACGTCCCCGCTTCTTGAGCAGCATCTGCTGCAGCAGCGGACGCGTCACATTGTAGAAGCCGTCGAGGGTGATGTTTACCACGCGGTGCCAGTCTTCCGGCTCCGTCCAGATGAGCAGGCCGTCGCGGCGGATGCCGGCGTTGTTGATCAATACTTCGATGAAATCATCGGGGTGGCTCTCCAGCCAGCTGCCCAGAACGGCAGCCGTCTCCTCGGCATTGGCTACGTCGAAGCGCAGGAGTTCGGCGGTGCCGCCGGCAGCAGCGACAAGGTCGGCCGTTTCGCGGGCCTTCTGTTCGTTGGACACATAGTTGATGAGGATGGCGAAGCCCTGAGAAGCGAGTTGGAGGCAGGCCGCGCGGCCGATGCCCCGGCTTCCGCCGGTGACGAGTGCGTAGTTCATAGCAAGATGATGGAATTACAAGTATTGATGGCCGAGACAGAGGTTCCCAGAATGCCGTGCAGGCCTATGTTCTGTCCGGTCAGGAAGAGCCAGGGCAGCGGCGTATGAGGAGCCAGGAAATCGGCGTTGCTGTTTTTTCGGATGCCATAGGCGGAGCCGCCGGGCGTACCGGTGTAGCGCTCCCAGGTCTTCGGAGTGCTGGTCCAGTATTTCTCGATGGCTTCGGGCAGTTCAGGAAGCCTGCCTGCCGCTTTGCGGATGAGGTTCTCGGCGAACTCCTCGCGGGCCTGGCAGCAGGCATCCACCTGGTCCGGCTGGACGAAGGTGACGATGTCGAGCGAACAGGCATAGCCGTTCACGGCTTCGTCGCCGAAGTGGATCATATAGTCGTTGTTGACGAAGATGCTGTGCCGCAGGTGGCGGATCGATCCTGGTTTCAACTTGGCGTAAACGGTGAAGACGCCGGGTCCGTTGGTCAGGACTTCGAGGCGTTGCAGATAGGCGGGACGTACGTGGTCGCGGACCATCCGCAGGGTTACCAGCGGGTGGATGTCGGAAATGACGATGTCGCCCTGATAGCTGCTGCCGTCGGCGCAATGGACGGTCCGGTCCTCGATGGCCGTGACCTTCTTGCGAAGCAGAACCTGCTGGCCCAGCGTCAACGCGTCGATCAGGGTTTTTCCACCGCCTTTGAGGCGCCAGATATTGTGATGATACGGCTCCAGCACGTGTTTGCGCTCTTCCTCCCAGCCCGTGGAAAGGCGGAGGAAGGGCTCGTCGCAGCCGATGCATTCGTCGGCTTCCATCGGGAACCAGGGGAGGTCGCGCAGGCCGAGCTGACGCAGGATCAGGTCGAGCGGCTCGCCGCGCCTCAGTCCGCCGACGGAGTGGAATCCGGTGTCGAAGCGGATCCCGTCGCGTACGAAGGTCTGCAAAGCGCCGCCCGCTTGCGTGCTCTGTTCCAGGATGGTGACGCGGAAACCCCGGCGGGAGAGGATTCTTCCGCACACGAGGCCGCCCAGCCCGGCGCCGATGATGATGACGTGCCGCTCTGACATACTAGCGGATATCGCGGATGACCAGGGATGAGTTGGTGCCGCCGAATCCGAAGGAGTTCGAGAGGAAAGTGTCGAAGTGGCAGGAGATCCGCTCAGGCAGGATATACAGCTTCGCGGAATCTTCGTCCGGGTTTTCAAAGTTGATGTTGGCGCCGATGAAATCGTGTTTCATCATCAGGATCGAATAGACGATTTCACTGGCTCCGGCCATCCACATTTCGTGGCCGGTCTGGCTCTTGGTGCTGGTCACGGGGATGCGATGGTCGCCGATGACAGCATAGATGGCCTTGGCCTCGTTGGTGTCACCCACGTGCGTGGACGTAGCGTGTGCGTTGATGTAGCCGATCTGGTCGATGCCGATGCCGGCTTGCCGGATGGAGCGCTCCAGGGCCCGGCGGGGACCATCGACATTGGGGTTGGAGATGTGCTCGCCATTGCTCGAGAAACCGTAACCCAGCACTTCGGCAATGATGGGCGCGCCGCGGCGAACCGCCGATTCATAGCTCTCGAGGATGACCGTCGCGGCACCGCCGCCCGGCACGAGGCCGTCCCGGTCGCGGTCGAACGGGCGGCTGGCCTTCTGCGGTTCGTCTTCGCGGACGGAGAAGGCGGAAATGCCGTCGAAAGAGCCGGTGGCAGCTGCGTTGACTTCCTGGGCGCCGCCGCAGACCACGATGTCCTGCAGGCCGTTGCGGATGAGCAGGGCGCCGAGGCCGATGGCGTGGGAACCGCTGGCGCAGGCACCCGACACGGTGAGGTTGATGCCCTTGAGCTTGAAGATCACGCTCAGGTTCATCGTCACGGTGGAGTTCATCGACTGGAAGATGGCACCCGAGCCGCAGAGCATCGTATCTTTCTTCTCGTGGATGGTTGCGACCGACTTGTACACGGCGTCGGCGGTACTGTCGTTGCCGTAGAGGATACCGATCTCATTTGCGGCCAGAAAATCCGCATCGATGCCAGCTTGCAGCAGGGCATCGCGGGTGGCGCAGTATGCGTATTGGGCCGGTTCGGGCATATATACCCGCTGGGAGCGGGGGAGTTCTCCTTTCAATTCAGGCATAGGGACGGATCCGGTGAGACCGGAGCGGAAGCCCATTTCTTTTCGGGCGGGGTCGAGGATAATGCCGGATTTGCCGGTGTACAGGGAATCCCGAACCTCATCCAAGGTGGTTCCCAGACACGACCAGATGCCCATTCCTGTTATGACGACACGTTTGTCCATTCGCTATATCTTGTTGATTAATCGCGCAAAGATAAGCAATTTTCGGTTTTATAAATAATAATGAGTATCTTTGTCGCCTTAAAGAATACTGATTTATTGAAAATTATACTAAAATTCTAAATTTTTACGACAATGACTATTGAAGAGAGAATCAAGAATTTCTTGGTTGACGAGATGGAAATCAATCCCGCGAAAATCAGCCCTGACGCCCGTCTGAAGGAGGATATGGGCATCGACAGCCTGGAGGTTGTGGATACCGTGATCTTCGTGGAACGCGAGTTCGGTTTCAAGATGAAATCCGAAGAATTCAAAGATATCAAGACGTTCCAGCAGTTCGTTGACTATATCACGGAAAGAGTCGGTTAAGGGGGCTTGACGCAATACGAACATAGCAACTGGCAAGGTTCGACTGTCGGCACGTCGTGGATGCAGCGGGCGATGGTGAAGCTTTTCCGCTTCTTTCCCATCTCGCTGGCTTATGCCTGTATGGCCCCTGTCATCCCGTTCTTTATGCTGTTCGACCGTCGGGGTTACCGTGCTTCCTACAATTTTTTCCGCAAAAGGATAGGGCGAGGCCCGTTGCATTCGTTTTTCAGCGTCTATGCCAATGAATTCCGTCTGGGACAGATCGTGGTGGACCGATTCGCAGCCTATGCGGGCCGGTCTTTCCAGTTGTCGAATGAAGAAATGCCCGTGTTCACGCGACTGTCAGAAGCGGAACCGGGATTTCTGCAACTGGGTTCCCACGCTGGTAACTTCGAACTGGCGGGATATCTGCTTCATTCGGTCAAGAAGATGGGTACCCTCGTGTATTCCGGAGAGACCGAGACGGTGATGCAGCAGCGCGCCGCGATGTTTGCCCGTACCAACGTGGAGATGGTTCCCGTTGCCGACGATATGTCGCACCTGTTCACGCTCAATGCCATCCTTCGCGATGGCGGTATCGTGAGTATGCCGGGCGACCGCCTGTTCGGTTCCCAGAAGCGTTTCTCCTGTCCCTTTTTCGGTGATCCCGCCCCGTTTCCGGCCGGTCCTTTCACCCTGGCGGCCCAGCGTTCCGCTCCGATTGTCGCCGTTTTCGTGATGAAGGAAGGCATACGCCGTTACCGGATCTTCGTCCGGCGGATCGGTGAGAAACTCGACCAGGCGCTGCCTTCCCGCGTACGCGCCGAGGCGATGGCCCAGGAGTTCGCGGGTTGTTTGGAAAGCGTGGTTCGCCTGTATCCCACCCAATGGTTTAATTTTTATGATTTTTGGAAATGACAACACCCTTTGACCAGATTCCGATCGAGTACCTGCTTCCGCAGCGTCCGCCCTTCGTGTTCGTGGATCATCTTCTCCATTACGAGGAAGAGTTCACCCGCACGTCTTTCCGGATTCCCGAACAGGGCGTCTTCGTGGAGAACGGCCGCTTTGCGACCGGCGGCCTGGTGGAGCATATGGCCCAGTCCAGCGCGGCCCGGGTCGGTTACATCTCCCGCTATATCCTGCATATCCCCGTGACCATCGGCTATATCGGCAGTGTCCGCAAACTCAAGGTGTATCGTCATCCGCAGGTTGGCGAGCTCCTCGAAACCACGGTGATTTTCCGGGAAAACATCTTCGGCATCACGCTGACCGACGTGGAAGTCCGCTGCAACGGCGAACTCATCGCCACGGCTGCCATCAAGACGGCCGGCAGCGACAAGGAGATCGACGAGTGATGCCCTTACCATCCGTTAGAATCAACAAGAATAGCTATGAAAGAACTGATTGAAGAGATTAAAACTGAGATTATCAGTGCGCTGAACCTGGAAGAGATGACGCCGGCCGACATCGATGACAATGCTCCGCTTTTCGGAGATGAAGGTCTTGGCCTGGATTCGATTGATGTCCTGGAACTCATCGTGCTGATGGAGAAGAACTATGGAATCAAGCTTTCCAACCCCGCGGAAGGAAAGGCCGTGTTCCAGTCTGTGGCCGTGATGGCCGACTACGTGTCGAAGCACCGCACGAAATAAGACCGGACAGTCCTGCGGCACTTATGTGGAGAATCATACCGATAGCGTTGATCCAGAGCTTCTTCCTGGCCGGCGGCCAGGTGCTCCTGAAGCTGGGAATGGCCGCCTCAGGCCCGTTCAGCTGGTCCTGGTCGTTCTTCAAGAGCCAGTTGACCAACTGGTGGTTCCTGGGCTGCGGCATCTCTTTCTCCGTGGCTACCGTGCTGTGGCTGTACATCCTCAAGCATTTCCCTTTCAGCATCGCCTATCCGCTTTCCAGCATCAGTTATATTTTCGGCACGATTGCTGCGATCCTGGTCTTTCACGAACACGTCAGCGTCGGCCAGTGGTTGGGCGTCCTGCTCATTATGGCCGGTTCGGCGCTGATGGTCAGATAAGTTGCTATGAAAAGAATCTGCCTGATCCTGTTCCTCGGCCTGTGCTGTCTGCCGCTTTTCGCGCAGACCGCCCCGGAAGCGGCGCAGAAGCTGGAAGGTGCGGCCCGCGATCAGGCCATCGCCGCCATCCTGCAGGCCAATGACCTCAAGACCACCCTCCAGTTCCGCTTCGTGATGACCCGGCACAGTGCCCTGCTGACCGAAGATATGGTGAGCCGCGGCCGGGCCGCCTATGCCTATCCCGACAAAGTCCGCTGGGAAGTGGAGCAACCCCGTCCCAGCCTGTTCGTGATGAACGGACTGGACCCGGACAACCGCCGGCAGCAGAGCCTGATGCGCAATGTCGCGAAAATGGGGGAGAAAGGTCTGATCAACGAGACGGATTTCATCGTCACGGTCTATGCCTCGCCCCAGGTCTGGCAAGTGGATCTGGTGCCCCTGCGGCGAGATCTTGGCCAGCTTTTTACCTGCATCACCCTGCTGACCGCCCCCGGAACGGGCGCGTTGCGCTCCATCGTGCTTTCCGAGCAGGGCGGTGATACCACCCAGCTTGAACTCAGCTCGGTGATCCGGGGAGAAACCCTCGATCCCGGGCTTTTCCAGAAACCTTAGCATCCGCCTATGTTACAAGATTACCTCTATACCGTTCAATACATCTCGTCCACCTCGGCCCGGATCCACCTCCTTCCCGAGAGCCCCATCTATGCGGCCCATTTCAAAGGAATGCCCGTGACGCCCGGTGCCTGCGTGATCCAGATGGCTTGCGAATTGGTCGGTGCCAGCCTTGGCA
>Ga0310696_10007950_pt1 | contig 12408 bp, 10 predicted proteins | sample AusTroGonzalo_MG_4_FD_203885 | JGI IMG/M metagenome (GOLD analysis project Ga0310696, IMG submission 203885) | Bovine rumen microbial communities from tropical cattle in Woodstock, Queensland, Australia - Gonzalo_02 (v2) (version 2) | ecosystem: Host-associated > Mammals > Digestive system >... | reverse complement strand
AACAGCTGTTGTCCGATGAAGAACGCAGAGCCGAGGGTGTTGGCAGCCATGTCGCCCCACGAGAATCCCCATCCGCTTGAGAATCCGTCGAAGACCTCCACGGTGGTAAGGAAAACGAGACCTAAGGTGCCGCCCAGCCATATAGAGCGGTTCTCATCGAGACCGGCAGCGCGGAGCAGCGTGTAGCCGCCTGTTCCCACAAGATATGACGTGACTCCATGGCCGATCTTGTCCATCTGTAGCCATTCGGCGTTGTCGTTGTAGAAATGGAAACTCGATTGAGGATAATCGGCATACCAAGCGAAATATAAGCCTGTCATCGAAATGGCATAAAGAGCGGCTTCTGTTCCAAGCACGATTTTCACGTTGCGCCTTACTCTCACATCATCACGCAAGGTGTCCTGCGCGGAGATTGATAACACGCTGAAAATCAATAATATCGCTACAACGATTCGTTTCATAACCCCTCTAACCCAGTGCGGATATGGCATGCCTTATCACTACTGGTATTGACGAACAATATTTGTTACTGTTTCAATTGTCTCTTTTAATTTTTTCTCGTCTTTCGCTTCGCACAAGAACCTCAGATAAGGCTCGGTGTTCGAAGGACGGATGTTCAACCACCAGTCTTGATAATCAATGCGATAGCCGTCGAAATCGAGGAAACGCTCAGGTTTTGCGAGGCTCATGAAGTGGTCGCGAACGGCATCCATGGCTTCTTGTTTCTTTTCGATGGTGAAATTGATCTCGCCAGAGTTATGATAACCTGATATCTCTTTGATAATCATCGACATCGACTTGCCTTCCGCCTTGAATTTGGCCAACAGACGAAGCACCAGCAGTGCCGCCATTATGCCTGAATCGGAATAATAGAAATCGCGGAAGTAGTAATGTCCGGCTAGCTCTCCGCCGAAGCAGCCGTCTAATTCGCGCAGTTTCAAAGCGGCGTATGCACGACCGACACGCCAGGTCTCAACCTTTGCGTTATACAGCTTGCCGAGATATTCCTGGATGGCTCGTGATGACCTGATGTCTTGAAGCACAATGCCTTTCTGTTTTTTCTCGCCAAGGAAATAATTTCCGAGGAAAGCGATAATCAAGTCAGGGGAGATGAATTGGCCTTTCTCGTCGATGAAGGTGATTCTGTCGGCGTCACCGTCGAAGAGAAGACCGATGTCGCATCTCTGTTTCATCACCAGTTCCTTGATTTGTTCCTGGTTCTCGGCCTCCAATGGATTTGGCTCGTGACCTGGGAAACGACCGTCCAAGGTGTCATTAATATAATAAGGTGTATCGCCGAGCAGTTTCTTGATGAAGATGTTCGATGCGCCGTTGCTGCAGTCGACCGCGACCTTCAAATTGCTGATGTCGCCGAGATATTGTTTCTGATAATCAATATATTGTGCATAAACATCGATTTCTTTTGTGGTGCCTCTCTGTGCCGCCACCACCGGTTTTGCGTCGGATTCGACTAATGCTTCCAGTTTGTTCAAACCGGTATCATATCCGACAGGTTTTGCGTCTTTCGCACTGATTTTGAATCCGTTATGATTCGACGGGTTATGCGATGCGGTTATCATCACCGATGCCTCGTATCCGAATTTCGCTGTGGTCCAATAAATCAGCGGGGTGGTGGAGAGTCCTACGCTGTCCACGTTGACGCCACGGTCGTTCAAGCCTTTGGTGAGTTGTTCGTATGCTATGTCTGACGAAAGACGCATGTCGCGTCCAACCACATATGTCTTTGCCGGCAATACGTCAGGCAGGAAATAGCCGATTCTGTAAGCGATTTCTTCGTTGAGGTCTTTGCCCCAAACGCCTCTGATGTCGTATGCTTTGAATGCTTTCATTTGTATATTTTGTTTTTGTTTAATGCTTTTCTGTATCTCTCCGCGTTGCGGTTGTGTTCATTGATATTACTTGCAAACACATGGTATCCTGAGAGGTCATCCTTTGCGCAGAAATAGAAATAATTGTGTTTTTCCGCATTCAGGACGGCGTCGATGGCGGCTATCGACGGAATGCATATCGGTCCCGGCGGCAGCCCCGCGTATTTGTATGTGTTGTAAGGTGATTCGATTTTTTTATGTACGTCGAGAACGCGGCGGATGTTGTAGTCGCCGTGAGCGAAAACGAGCGTCGGGTCAGCCTGCAATGGCCAGCGTCTGTTCAGTCTGTTGATGTAAACGCCTGCAATTCTTGGCATCTCCGAGACTTTACGTGTCTCCTTGTCGACGATAGAGGCCAGAATGCTGACTTGTTTCGGGCTGAGTTTCAAGCTTTTTGCCTTGTTTAATCTTGTCTCATTCCAAAAACGCTCGTGTTCGGAAATCATTTTCTCCACGAAATCTTCCGCGTCGGTGTTCCAATAAAACTCGTAAGTGTTTGGAATAAAAGTGGTTGCGTCGACTTCTTCGTTGTTGTAAATCTCCTCGATGATTGATGTGGAATCGGCTTCAATTTGTTCGCTGATGCGTCCCGCAAGCTGCTCGACGGTTCTCATATTATTGAAAACGACCTTTACCGGAGTCTGATATCCCATGCGTAACATGTTGACTAACTGTTGGTTAGTCATGCCGTCGGTTAAGACATATCGTCCGGGATGCACGTTCTCGTCGTAATGTGAGCGCTTCGCCAGCCAGTTGAAAGCTTTTTGGCTTTTCAACACGTTCATCGAGAATAACTCGTTTTTGACATATTTATAATCGGAGTTCGTCGGGATGTAGAGCGATACATCTTTGCCATCGGCAGTTTTTACTATAGGTTTCGAGATGTAAAGATAGTTTCTTGCGAAAAAAGCGACCACAATGCCGATTGCAATGATGAAAATCAGAAACATGTTGCGTCGTCTGATTCTATCTTTTTTTCTTCGGTCTTTATATGATGTTCTGTAGCTGCTCATTTCTTGTTAATATATTGATACTCAACCTGGTCGATGAATCCGTCGGCTGTTTTATACCATTGTTTTCTAACACCGCATCTCTCGAATCCCAGCGACTCGAAAAGAAACATGCTTTCAACGTTTGTCGCCAATACTAAGACATATATCTGATTGAGTAACAATGTGTTAAAACAATAATCCGATAATAGTTTTATGGCGTTTTTGGCGTAACCTTGTCCGCGATATTTTTCATCAATGAGGATGCCGATGCCTGCTCTTGAGTTGAACTCGTCGTAGTCGTAGATGTCGATGCACCCGACTTCCGTGCCCTTCTTAGCGTCTTCAACCATCAGGCGGAGTTGTCTCTCGCTGACTAAATCGTTGTTGTTCAATAAAAACTGCTCAATCTGACGCATTGAGAACGGGACGCGTGTCTCGCTGTCGCGCCAAACCTGCATGTCGTTTTCCCAGCGGTAGATGTTTTCGGCATCGTTGGGTTCCGCCATACGCAAGGAGACTTTATCGTTTTTCGTGAACATCATTTTGCAAAGATATAAAATCCGTCGAAAACATGGGTCGCCGGACCGGATAAAACTATGTTTTTAATTGAATTTCCTGATTTCTCGAATCTCACGTTCAGTGTGGCGAGGGTGGTTCTGATGTTGATGTTGTCGCCACCGTACCACAAGGCAGCCGCTATCGCTGAAGCTGTCACTCCAGTGCCGCATGCCAATGTCTCATCTTCCACACCGCGCTCGAAAGTCCTGATATGATACTGATTGTCAATGATTTCCATGAAATCGACGTTCACTCCGTCTTTCGAAATGTTTTTATCGTTGCGGATGTCGGCACCGTGTTTTCTCACATCGTAAGCCTTGAGGTTCTGCACTCTTGTCACGTAATGTGGCGAGCCGGTGTTGATAAGCAGCCTTTCCTCTGTCAAATCATAGCTTTCGATGTCGCGCATGGTGATTGAAACCGTGAATTCATTGTCAGAATCTTTGGTCACAAGGGCTTTATGGATGCCGTCAATAGCTTCATACTCAATATGTTGAGGCGCTAATCCTTCCTCGACGGCGAATGCCGCTATGCATCTGCCGCCGTTTCCGCAGAAGGTGCTTTCATGTCCGTCGCAATTGTAATATTTCATCCTGAAAGTGTAGTTTTCGGACGGCAATATCATTATCAGGCCATCGGCTCCGACACCGGTTCGGCGGTCACAAATGGCTTTTACCTCATCATCGGTGAGGCTGACGGGCGTTTTGATGGCGTTTATCATGACAAAATCGTTTCCGGCGCCATGATATTTGCTAAATCTAAGACTATGATTATCAACGTTTTGCATAATTAATTAAAATAATCTGCCAAATCATGAAGTTTGGCAAGAAATTTGATGTAAAAATAATAAAAAATTGAATATTTTTTAAAATAGGAATAAGAATATTTATTTTTTTACGTTAAAGCAATAAGAGACTTAATCATTTTAGAATTATGAAAAAGACAGTTTTTTTAATTGGAGTTTTGTTTGTGGCTCTTACAAGTAGGGCGCAAAATGTTGGTTTTGCTGATGTTGCCGAGAAAACGGTGAATACTGTGGTGCATATCCGGACAGAAATAGTGACGCGTGGCAATAGCTATTATGATTTTTACGGTTATTTGCTTGAACAGCTTTATGGCGGAAGAGTTCAAATCCCTGACAATGTGTCAGTTGGCTTCGGCTCAGGTGTCGTGATTTCGCCTGATGGTTATATTGTTACCAATAACCATGTGGTTGAAGGCGCGCGTAAGATCGAGGTTACTTTCAACGACAAGCACAAGAGGGAGGCGCAGATTATTGGCACTGACCCGACAACGGATATCGCGTTGATTAAAGTAGATGCGAAAGATTTGGAGTTTCTTACTTTCGGCGATTCCGACAAGGTTAGAGTGGGCGAGTGGGTGCTTGCAGTCGGTAACCCGTTCAACCTGACATCAACGGTGACAGCCGGTATTGTGAGCGCTAAAGCAAGGAATATCAATATTTTAGGTGAAGGCACCATTGAGTCGTTCATCCAGACTGACGCAGCTGTCAATCCAGGAAACAGTGGCGGCGCTTTGGTGAACACTAATGGCGATTTGATAGGTATCAACGCGGCAATCGCTTCACGCACAGGCGGTTACGAAGGTTATTCGTTCGCGATTCCTTCAAACATCGCCAAAAAAGTCGTTGAAGATTTCTTGATTTACGGTTCGTTGCAGCGCGCATATCTCGGCATCTCGATGATTGAGATTACTGAGGAATTCGCAAAATACAAAGGCCTGGATTACCTTTCGGGTGTTTTCGTGGCCGATGTCTTTGACGGCGGAGCTGCACAGAAAGCAGGCTTGCAAAAAGATGATATCATATTGAGTATCAACGGCTTGACTGTTGATACAAGAGCTCAGCTGATGGGCGCGTTGGGTCAATATCGTCCTGGCGACAAGGTCGATGTGAAGATCAAACGTGACGGAAAAGAGAAAACTGTAAAGGTTACACTGACAGATTATCCAAGGTAGTCTGTCGTAAAAAACAATAAGATATGAGACAGCTAAAGATTTCAAAATCAATCACTAACCGCGAGCAGGGGGCTCTCGACAAGTATCTCGCCGATATTGCGAAGGAGCCTATGATTTCGCCGGATGAGGAGGTTGAACTTGCCCAAAAGATAAAGATGGGCGACCAGATTGCGCTCGACAGATTGGTGCGTGCCAACTTAAGATTCGTGGTCTCGGTTGCAAAACAATATCAGAATCAAGGACTTAGCCTTGCTGATTTGATTAACGAAGGTAATGTCGGACTCATCAAGGCGGCGCAACGTTTCGATGAGACGAAAGGTTTCAAGTTCATCTCGTATGCCGTCTGGTGGATTCGTCAGGCCATTTTGCAAGCCGTTGCCGAGCAGTCGAGGATGGTGCGTCTGCCGCTGAACCAGGTGGGATTCCTGAGCCGTGTCAAGAAGACGGCTTCGTATCTTGAGCAGCTGTATCAGCGCAAGCCGACGGTGAAGGAAATAGCCGACGAACTCGACATGCCGGAGGAAAAAATCGAGGCGATATTGAAAATCAATTCAAAAGAAATCTCGATGGACGCTCCAGTCAGCAGCGACGAGGATTTAACCTTCGTCGACACCATGATTCCTGAGAATAATTACGATGCCGACAGGACAATAGTTTCCCAAACCGAATCGGAGGAGATAAAACGTTCATTATCAGTGCTTTCTGAAAAAGAGAGACGCGTTATCGAATATTATTTCGGTCTCGACGCAAACAGCCATACATATACGCTTGAGGAAATCGGCTATATGATGGACATGACGCGCGAACGGGTGCGCCAGGTGAAAGACAAAGCTCTGAAGAAATTAAGGACACGCTCGAAAAAAAGTTTGCTCCGTGTGTTGAATGATGACTAAAAATTAGTATTTTTGCACCTTAATTTTTAGGAAAATCTATTTATATGAATAAAAACTCAATTATTGGAATTATCCTTATTATTGGAATTTTAGTCGGATGGTCGATTTGGGTAACACCGTCTAAAGAAGAGATAGCAAAACAGAGAGAATATCAGGACTCGATTTACCGCGCGAACAGAGCACGCTACATTCAGGATTCAATCCGTTTCGTGGAGGCACAGAAACAGGCTGAACAGGTTGTCTATCAACAAGATAATGTTGAAGTGACAGATGCTGTGATGCGTGATAAATACGGCGTTTTCGCTACAGCGGCGACAGGCGAGGAGAAGACATACACCATCGAAAACGATGTTTTGAAGCTTACTTTGAGCTCAAAAGGCGCTTTCGTGAAGACCATGCAGCTGAAAGACTACAGAACATGGGATTCGCTTCCTCTCATTGGCTTTGACGAGAACACAACGAGATTTAACCTCTCGTTCTTTGCTTCAAACAGAAATATCAATACTATTGATTTATATTTCACTCCATATTTAAATAATTATCAGTATGATGGAGATGAAAATATTGTTGTCGGAGAGAAGCCGGTGGTGTTCTCATTCAGAGCTTTCGCTGATGATTTGGGCGATGTGTTGAACCCGAATGAGTATATCGAGTTCAAATATACTCTCACAAAAGACGAATACATGGTCGATTTCGATGTGAAGACCGTCAACATGAAAAACATTATCGCATCGAACACCAATTTCGTGACCATCGACTGGTATGCCGACATCTTGAAACAGGAAAAAGCAGTTGACCGTTACAACGGCTCGAATGTCTATTATAAGTTCATAAGCGATGACGTTGAATCACTTAGCGGTGACAGAGGTGGCGAGAAAGACGGTGAGAAAGACCTCCGCTCGAACCTTAAATGGTTGTCGTTCAAACAGCGTTTCTTCAGCTATGCTTTGATTTCGAAAGAGAGTTTCAACTCGGCTGTTATCGGAATGAAGACCGACATCAGACAGCAGAATCCGCGTTATCTCAAGACCATGTATGCCACTGTCGACGTTCCGTTCGACGGCTTGAGCGCCACAAACGAGATGCCGATGCAGTTCTATTTCGGTCCTAACAGCTTGAAAATCATGGATAAATACGATATCGACCTCGACAAGCAGATTCCGCTCGGCGGTAAGTTTGTCGGCTGGATCAACAGATATATCGTTGTCAATGTTTTCAACTGGCTTGGAAGCTACGGCTGGAACTACGGTATCGTGATTTTGGTTCTTACCGTCATCATCAAGCTCGCATTGATGCCATTTGCCTTCAAGTCGTATCAGTCAACAGCTAAGATGCGTGTCTTGAAGCCTGAAATCGAAGAAATCAACGCGAAATATCCTGATGAGAAGGACAACTTGAAGAAACAGCAGGCCACTATGGATCTCTACAAGAAAGCGGGCGCAAGTCCGACATCCGGATGCTTGCCGATGTTGCTGCAGCTGCCAATCTTGTGGGCTATATTCCGTTTCTTCCCGGCGAGTATCGAGCTTCGTCAGCAGCCTTTCCTTTGGGCCGACGACCTCTCGACATACGATAGCATCCTCGACCTCGGCTTCAACATCCCGTTCTACGGCGACCACGTCAGTTTGTTCACCTTGTTGATGACCGTCACCACGATTCTCTACACCTACATCAATAATAAACAGATGGCAGCCACAAACCAGCAGGGCATGAAGGGAATGAAGGTTATGATGTACATCATGCCGATTATGTTCCTCGGATTGTTCAACAGCTATTCAGCAGGTTTGAGCTATTATTACATGTTGGTGAATATCATCACATTCCTGCAGATGTACTTGTTCAGAGTGTTCCTCGATGACGAGAAACTGCGCAAGAAAATCGAGCTTGCGAAGCAGCGTCCTGTGAAGAAATCTGCTTTCCAAAAGAGACTTGAAGAACTGCAGAAACAGCAACAACAGGCACAAAAAAGGAAATAATGCTTCCTGACCGGATTTATATCATCGGTTACATGTGTTCCGGGAAGTCGTCAATTTCGCGGAGATTGGCGGCGAGGCTGGGTTATGAGCCTTACGACACCGATGATTTGTTCGAGGAGAAATATCACATCTGCGTGCAGGATTTCTTCGAGAAATACGGCGAGGATTATTTCCGGAAGTTCGAATCAGAGATATTGAAAAAGACAGGCGAGATGCACCATGTGGTGATTTCCACGGGTGGCGGAACGCCTTGTTTTTTTGATAACATGCAGTGGATGAAGGAAAACGGCAGCACCATCTTCGTGAAAATCAGTCCGATGACGGCGGCTAACAGAATTCTGAATGCCAAACGCAAACGTCCGCTGGTGTACGGAAAATCAGAGGAGGAGCTGCGCCAATACGTTGAAAATCATTATAATTCACGTCTGCCGATGTATGAGCAGGCGGATTTCATCGTGAAAGGGGAGAACTTCGATATTGATGAGGTGCTAAACTACCTATCGCAGCTCTAACAGTACCACGTTCTCGACATGTTGCGTATGTGGGAACATATCGACAGGCTGCACCGCCTTGACAGCGTATAAATCATCAAGTAATTGTAAATCACGGGCTTGCGTGGCTGGGTTGCAGCTCACGTAAACAATCTTCTTAGCCTGAATCTTCTTGAGCTGTTCGATGACTTTGTCTGCCATTCCGGCGCGAGGCGGGTCGGTGACGATGAAGTCAGGCTTGCCATGTTCGGCGATGAACTCGTCGGTGAGCACCTTCGCCATGTCGCCGGCAAAGAACTTGGTGTTTGTGATATTATTGAACTGCTCGTTGATTTTCGCGTCGACGATAGCCTCTTCAACGTATTCAATGCCAACCACTTGTTTCACGAAACGCGAGAAATACAAGGCGATTGTGCCTGTTCCAGTGTAGAGGTCGTACATCAGCTCGTCGCCCTGCACGTTGGCGAGGTCGAACGCCGCTTTGTAGAGTCTTTCCGCCTGATACACGTTGGTTTGGAAGAACGAGACCGGACCGACACGGAACTTCAGGTCGTCGAATCCCGGACGAGGTGATTTCATCGTTTCCACCAGATAAGGCTCGCCTTTGAGGCATTCGAACGGCAGATCAGAAATGGTGTCGTTGAACTTGCTGTTGATGACAAGCATGATGGAGATAATCTGCGGAAAATTCACCGAGAGAGCCGGGATGAGTTCATTTCTCACGATGTCGTTTTCCTTGTTTATCACTATTATGACCATGAATTCACCCTTGCCGTTGCAGCGTATGATGACGTTGCGCATGGTGCCTTGGTGAGCTCTCACGTTATGATACGAGAGCTTGTGATTCATGGTGAAGTCCTTGATAAACAGGCGTATATCGTTCGATGGGTCGGCTTGCAGATAACATTTCTCGATGTCGATGACGCGGTCGAACAAGCCTGGCAGATGGTAGCCGAAGCCTTTGCAATCTTCTTCGCCGTAGGTGCCTGCAGGAGCACCGTCGGTGAGCCATTTGCGGTTCGAGAAGCTGTATTCGAGTTTGTTGCGATAGAAAAACTGTTTCTCGCAGCCGAGAATCGGCATCATCTCGGGATATTCAATCTTCCCGATGCGGTCGAAATTATCTTTTATCTGTTTCTGTTTATAATACAGTTGCCATTGATAATCAAGATGTTGCCATTTGCAGCCGCCGCAGAGACCGAAATGCTGGCACACAGGTTTCACGCGCTTGTCAGATTCTTTTTTTATGTTCAGAATCTTTCCGTCGAAGCAATTCGATTTCTTCTTAAACACTTGGATATCAACGATATCGCCCGGTGCTCCGAACGGGATGAACACTACTTTCTCTTCCGGCTTGGCAATGCTCATGCCTTCCGCTCCTGCGTCGATGATTTCGACGTCCTCAATAAACTGTGGCTGCTTAATTTTTTTCATGGCGCAAAGATACAAAAAAGACTTTAGACATTAGACATTAGACCTTAGTTTATTTCAGGAATTTGTTAAAGTCTAAGGTCTAAGGTCTAAAAAAAATGTATCTTTGCAGAAAATTTTGTCATTATGAAGATTCCGGATATAAAAGCCGCTCGTGCCGCTGATGCCTACACCATTGAAAATGAGCCGATTTCGTCGGTTGACTTGATGGAACGCGCTGCAACGCAGATTTATTTCTGGCTGATGAAGAACCTGAAATCGAAGGAAGTGTCGATAAAAATATTTTGCGGAATGGGCAACAATGGCGGCGATGGACTTGTTTTGGCGCGTTTGCTGGCTACAAAGGATATTTTTGCGCAAGTTTATATCGTCCACGTGAGCGATAGTTTCAGTCATGACTGCGAGGTGAACTATGAGCGTTTGAAGGAGATTCCGGAGGTTCCGATGTTTGACATTTTCTCGCAAGACGATTTTCCGAAAATTGATGACGATGATATAATTATTGATGCGCTGTTTGGCTCGGGATTGAGCCGGCCGTTGGAAGGCTTGGCTGCCGAGATGGTCAATCATCTAAATGATAATCAAGCTGTTAGGATTGCGATTGACATCGCGTCGGGCTTGAATGGCGACTCGATTGGCGGCAATGGCCCAATTGTGAAGGCCGATTACACCCTTTCGATGCAGTTTCCGAAGATGGCGTTTCTGTATCCCGAAAACGAGCCGTTTGTGGGCAGATGGGAGGTTTTGGACATCAAGATTCATCCCGATTACATCGAAAATGTTGAGACTGCGAATTTTTACACCACTGCTGATGTTGTAAGGCCGTTGCTTCACAAGCGCGGTAAGTATTCGCATAAAGGCACCTATGGGCATGCTTTGCTGATAGCTGGCTCAACTGGCAAAACAGGAGCCGCTTTGTTGGCGTCGGAGGCATGTTTGCGTTCGGGTGTCGGCTTGCTGACCACGCATTTGCCGAAACAGGCGATGCTGCCGTTGCAGGTTTATCTGCCTGAGGCCATGATTAGTCCTGACGAGTCGGATAATTGTTTCTCGCAAGTTCCTGATTTGAAGCCATATAACGCGATAGGAGTGGGGCCGGGCTTGGGAAAAGCCGAAGAGACGGTGAACGCTTTGAAACATTTGATTCAGGACACAAAAGTGCCATTGGTTTTGGATGCTGACGCATTGAATATCATTTCCGAAAACAGGACATGGCTGTCGTTTTTGCCTGAGAGGACTATCATTACGCCGCATCCGAAGGAGTTTGAGCGCTTGTTTGGAAAGACCGAAAATTCGGCGCAGCGTCTTGAGCTTCAGCGTGAGATGTCGCAGAAATTCAATATTATAATAGTATTGAAAGGCGCAAACACATCTATTACATTTCCAAACGGCAGTTGTTTCTTCAATTCGACGGGTAATCCAGGGATGGCGACTGCAGGTAGTGGCGATGTTTTGACAGGAATCATTTTATCGCTTTTAGCGCAGCGTTACACTCCTGAAGAGGCAGCGATTATTGGTGTTTTCATGCATGGCAGAGCAGGGGACAAGGCGGCATCAGAGAAAGGCATGGAATCGATGATTGCAGGAGATATCATCAAGGCTTTAGATTTCAGAGTTTAGGATTTAGACAATATTTTTTGAAAAGTATTGGCAAATAGAAACATATTTTATTCTTCTTTTTAATTTCATGACCGAACAAATAACAAAATAATTTATTGTTTGTCAAGGAATTTAGTGTTAATTTTTATTAACAAAACTTGCGGGATTTTGCATAAAATCTTAAAAATTTTAAACAATTATTATGCCTTATCAGGCGGTTTTTTGTTACTTTTCCCTTGATGGAAAATGAACCGAAAAGATCAAGCGCCATCCGAAGCTCGAACCGCCGTCTGGCGCGGGCCACCGCACCGCGAAGCGACGTGGGGCGAAGCCATGATGCAAGGGACGCTAATTGTTGCAACAATTACAAAAGAGAAAGAATTATCTCTTTCTTAGCTTTTCTGACCAAATCTGAGATGAAGTTATAAGCATCAAAAATCTGACCGTTGTAGAAAACGCCTTCATGAGGCGGTAGTTGACCTTTGATTTTGGTTTCAATTTCGGCTGTTTTTTCTTCAAGTTTATAAACTTTTACCTCTAATTTGTCGAGTCGATTGTTAACAGCATAGCCTTTAAGAATAAAATCTTTAATTACTTTATTA